>Ga0114922_10002052_pt1 | contig 19023 bp, 14 predicted proteins | sample AartaG_FD_100975 | JGI IMG/M metagenome (GOLD analysis project Ga0114922, IMG submission 100975) | Deep subsurface microbial communities from Aarhus Bay to uncover new lineages of life (NeLLi) - Aarhus_00045 metaG | ecosystem: Environmental > Aquatic > Marine > Oceanic > Sediment | place...
ATATCCTCGAAACCGAGGTCCCATTTATATGACCGGTACTTCAAGTACAAGATGAGCGGTCCCTTCATGAGCATACCCCTGATCGAGGTGCCGAACAAGAGAGGGACGAAACCGATCGGTGTTATTAACCTCACCAACAAGAAGGGCGGCAAGGCTTTCACCGAGGGGGAGAAGCACCTCCTCTTCCACCTTGCCAATTCGGCCTCGATTGCTATCAAGAATGAATTGAGAAAGACGGCACTGCAGAAGGCTTCAATCGATACACTCATACTCCTCACCAATGTCCTCGAAGCCAAGGATACATTCACCCAGGGCCATTCGATACGCGTCAGTGAATACGCATGCGCGATTGCTGGCCGATTGGGTTTCTCCGATGAGGCCCTCTCGGAAGTACGCTACGGTGCCCAGCTGCACGATATTGGAAAGATCGAGATACCTGATTCTGTGCTCCTGAAGAGAGGTTCGCTCACCCTGAGCGAATACCGAATTATGAAACGCCATCCAATTACCAGTAAACGCATCGTGGACCATATCGCCTTCTTTGATCACATCAAGGGACTCTTCCTGCATCACCACGAACGGTTCGATGGCAGGGGATATCCGGACGGCATTCAGGGCAGAAACATAGAGATCGGCGCCCGAATCATCGCCGTTGCCGACGCCTATGATGCCATGACGTCGGACAGACCCTACCGAAAAGCCATGTCACAGATGGAAGCCGTTTCGATTCTCAAGAGGGAACAGGGCTATCAATTAGATCCTGACTGCGTCGATGCCTTTCTGCACTACCTGAAGGCATCCTAGCGCATACCCCTATCATCATCAGCGTCTCCTCCAATTGTCTTGATTAATGAGGGCGAACAAAAAGATACAAAAGATATCGCTACGCTAGCGCTTCGCTAGTCGAGTTTTTCAAATACACCGTACTGAACAGAAATACATACGTTTTAAAAACGTTTTTGCCATGAATTTACTAGAAGTTCGCCAGCACTATGCTCATTTGAACCAAATGTAATATTCTTTTTGTTGACGGGTTGGAAACTTGACATTTGCCCTAATTAACCATTCTTTATATTATTATACCTAACATTGAACCCCCAAGGAGCTGGTTATGAAGAATATCGAGAAGTTCAAAGCGGTGTCCCACCCCATCCCCCCGACATCCAAGGCATGGCGCATCTATGGACAGGGCATGGAAAATTTCGGTGACAACAAACAGCCCACAGAGATACCTGTACCGGAACCGAAGGATGACGAGCTTCTCGTCAGAAACGATGCGATCGGGCTCTGCTTTTCAGATACGAAGATCATAAAATTCGGCCCAAATCACCCACGTATCAAGGGGAGAGATTTGAAGAAGGATCCGGTCATCCCTGGCCATGAGGTTGCACTCACCATTGTCAAGGTCGGAAAAAATCGTCAGAAGGACTACAAAGCCGGTGAGAGGTACATCATACAGGCGGACGTACGATACAAAGGCACCACTCCTTCCTACGGGTATGTGCTGCCCGGGGGACTCTCTCAGTACGGTATCATCGGCAGAGAGGTCCTTGACGGGGACGACGGCAGCTACCTCATTCCACTTCACAACCAGACTCTCGGCTACAGCGAGCTTGCCCTGGTTGAACCATGGGGATGCGTGGTGGCAGCCTATAGAATCGCCCACCGGCACAGTATCCGTGACGGCGGAACCCTGCTCATCGCGGGTAACGGTATGGATAAGAAGGAGTGGGACTTTACCGCACTGTTCAGAGAAAGCACACCTGCCCGCACAATCTTACTCGATGCCGAAAAAGGGACTCAAAAAGGTGTTCGAGATGCGTTGGAGGGCGGAGAAATTGAGGTTACACAGGGACCGACTGTCAAACAGCTTTTCGAAAAACATACGGGAGGTGCCGGTTTCGATGATATCATCATCCTCGGTGACGCGCCGGACCAGCTCATCGAGCAGGCCGGCGACAGTCTGAGTAAAAACGGTATTCTGAACTACATGGTGAGCTCTCCCCAGAAGCAGGTAGTCAGTATCGATGCGGGAAAGGTGCATTACGATGTCATCGCCTTCATAGGCGGTACGGGCACAGATGTGAACGAAGCGTACACCGCAAACCCCGATTACACGATCCGCGGAGGAAGCGTGCTCATGATCGGTGCGGGCGGACCCATGGGACAGATGCACATAAAACTCGCCATGGAACAGGAGGATGCAGCTAAAATGATCATTGCGACCGATATTGACGACCAGCGAGTGGAAACGCTGAAAGACAAGTTCGAATCCCTCGCACAGGAGAAGGGGATCGCATTCCACATCCTCAACCCCAACAATTTTGCCGATCCGTCACAGTTCCGAAGCCGTGTCCTGGAACTGAATGATGGTGGCCTCTTCGAATATGTGGTCTGTCTTGCCGCTATCCCTCCTGTTATAGAGGATGCTGCAAGCTACCTGGGTGATAGGGCGGTACTCAACATCTTTGCCGGTGTATCAAAGGGCACCATCGTGAAGCTCGACGTGAAGGAGGTCGCCACAAAATCCGTGCGATTCATCGGGTCAAGCGGCTCGAGTCTCGACGATATGGAGTTCACGCTCCGCAAGCTCGAAAGGGGTGAGCTCGACACGAACAGCTCGGTGGCCGGTATTGCCGGTATGAACGACGTATGGAAAGGCATCGATTCTGTACGAACGGGCAGCTTCGCCGGGAAGATAACCATCTATCCTCACATTCGAGATCTCGACCTTGTCACACTGAAAGAGCTGAAGCAGCGGTTCCCAAACATCACCCCGCTTCTTGCAAAGGGTGGAGGGTGGACCCGGGAGGCTGAGGAGGCATTCCTCGAGGAAGCGCTCGATCTGGAATAGCAGGAGCAGACGGAATGAGTGAGAAGAAATGCAGGGTTACCTTTGAACCAGAGGGCAAGACAGTCTACGTGCCCGCAGGTACGACCATTTACGAAGCCACGGGCGAGGCAGGCATCATCATCAATTCACCATGCGGGGGCGCGGGAGTCTGCGGCAACTGCAAGGTAACGGTAATACGGGGCGAATACGAGCAGAAAGGTTCAGAGCGTTTCATCACCGACAAGGACCTGGAAGAGGGGCATGTTCTTGCATGCCGGACGCGTATCATGAGCGACACGGTTATCGAGATTCCCCTGTCGAGCAGGCTCTTTGAACAGAAAATCCTCACGGAAGGGATCGAGGTTCAGCTCAAGGTTTCACCCAATGTGCAGAAGGTCTTTATCACCGTGGACGAACCCTCCCTGGAAGACCAGCGCTCCGATCTCGACCGGGTATGGGACGCCCTGGGGCTCGGCAATCCCGGACCGAATGTTCCAGTGGATGTGGTCCGCAGATTGCCGGAAAAGCTGAGAAAGGCCGACTACAGCACCACCATTGTGCTCAACATGGACGAGATCATCGGCATCGAGAGGGGTGATCAGTCCGACAGGATTTACGGGGTTGCCTTCGACATCGGCACCACCACCGTTGTGGGCTATCTCATGGACCTCAAATCGGGAAAGCAGCTGGCCGTCTCCTCTCAGACGAATCCGCAGACCTCCTACGGTGATGACGTGATCTCCAGGATTCAGTACACCATAACGAACAAGGACGGGCTCGACGACCTGAATGAGCGTATCGTTTCCTGCCTCAACGATATCATCGCCGACCTGGTAGATCAGGCCGGCATCGAGAAGAAGTACATCTACGAGGTAACCACCACGGGCAACACCACCATGAACCACCTCTTTCTCAGGATAGATCCCCGGAACCTGGCACTGCATCCCTATGTGGGAGTTATCCGCTCGAATATGGACGTACGAGCAGCACATCTGGGCATGCATATCAACCGGTACGGAAAAGTGTACACCATGCCCAACATCGGCGGATTCGTGGGCGGCGACACCGTGGCTGTCATACTTGCGTCAGGCATGCACAAGAGCGAAGAGTTGAAGTTCGCTCTGGATATCGGCACCAACGGCGAACTCGTCATGGGCAACAGGGACCGCATCATCTCATGCTCCACCGCTGCAGGACCTGCATTCGAGGGAGCACGTATCACCTACGGGATGCGGGCAAGTGATGGCGCAATCGAAAAGGTGCTCATCGGTAATGGTGCCGTAAAGATCAACACCATAGGAAACGCAAAGGCAATCGGCCTGTGCGGAACCGGACTCATCGATGCCATTGCAGAGCTCAGGAAAGCGGAAGTCATCAATACGAACGGCAAGCTGCTGAAGCCCGAAGAGCTTCCCGACTCCATACCCGATTACGTGCGTGAACGTGTCATCGAGCATGAAAAATGGGGGGCCTGTTTCATTCTCGCCCGCGCCGATGAATCGAAAACCGGAGAAGACATCCTGCTCACCCAGAAGGACGTGCGGGAAACACAGCTTGCCAAGGGAGCGATCTTCGCGGGCTATGAACTTCTCAAGAAGGTACTTGGTGTCAAGAACGAGGACATCACCGAAGTACTTCTGGCAGGGGCCTTTGGAAACTACATTCGCAGGCATCAGGCCAAGTTGATCGGCCTGTTGCCAGACATCCCTACGGAGAAGATCAAGTTCATCGGCAACGCTGCCGGTGCCGGGGCAAAGATGGTGCTGCTTGCCAAAGAGATGCGCGAAGAAGCCTGCGATATATCCCAAAACACCGAGTATATTGAACTTGCCGTCAGGTCAGACTTTCAGCGGGTATTCGCAGACTCCATGTTCTTCCCCAAGGCCCTGAACAACAGCTGAACAAATGTACGCGATCAAGGACATACTACGGCTGGAAGGGGTCCGGCACGGGGCTGTACAGAATCGACAGGGGTTGTCAGCCGTATAGGGTGTTCGGTAGCTGCCGGCACCTACACAGTGGTCCTGCCCTATCAGGCAGAGGGGGAGAGTATTTTTCGAAATCGCCCTATGTTGTCCCGCAGGCTGCCTTCCGTGGAGAATATCGAAGAGGTGCCTGTCACAAATACCCCCGCACCTGCCGCGCGCATTGCTGGAGCGTGTGTCCAGCTTACATTTCCGTCGACCTCGATCTCCACATGCAAACCTGCACGCTCGACCCACGCGGCACTTGCGGCAAGTTTTTCTATAGTTCCGGGAACAAGTGATTGTCCGGCGTAACCTGGATGCACGGTCATGACATTCAAAAGCTCCACCCCCGGCAGGAAGGGCTTCACCCAATCCAGTGGAAGGTCCGGTTTCAGTACAAGCCCCGGACGTAAGCCCGAATCCTTAATACGCTGAAGGGTCTCAGAGGGCTGGGGATTAATCTCCGGATGGAAGGAGAGCACTGATCCGGTAAAGGGCGAAAATGTATCGATATGCTCGTCGGGGTTGTCGATCATGAGATGTATGTCGAGGGGTATGTCGGTGTACTCGTAGAGGGATTTGCAGAATCCAACCCCCAGGGTGAAGTTGGGTACGTAGTGCCCATCCATGATGTCCATGTGCAGGTAGTCGATCTGCTCATCAATAAAAGTATCCACCACATGCTTCAGGTCGAGGAAATCGGTGCACATCATGGATGGTGCTATTTTACACATGTCCACATGGATCTCCTTGCGCTGTGCCGATCCCATCATGGGGAAGCAGGGCCGGAAAAACCGAAAAAAACAGTGTGCAGAATGGGTTCATGGGCCTTCCCTCAGGGCTCGATCACGACCTTGAGGGCGCCTGTTGACGGGTCTGCCTGCGTTTTCACCGCATTGTTGAAATCCTCGAGTGGGAAACGATGGGTCACGAGCCGCTTACCGTCGATCTTACCGGATACGAGAAAATCCCTTGCCGTGAGATATTCTCTGTACGCAGAGCTCGTCGCACCGTGTACGTTGAGTTCGTTGTAGTGAATGAGGTTGAGATCTATGGACTGGGCGGGATCTGACTTGGGCATTCCCGCAAAGATGGATATATGCCCTCCCCTGCGCAGAGCCTTCATTCCGATGGGAACGAGGAACTTGACCGATGCCGCAACAATGACAGCATTGGCACCCCGGCCGTTCGTGTGGTCCATAACCCACTCCACGGGATCGACCTCTGAGCTGTTCACGAGATTGTCGATCGGTAAACCAAGCTTTTTATGCAGGTCCAGCCGCTCCTGGGATACATCCATGATCGTGACCGTTGGCACGCCGGTGGCCTTGGCCACAAGGCTGTTGAGCACACCGATAATACCGCCGCCGAACACGACAACATGCTCCATATCCTCCATGGGGATGTAGTTCATCCCGTTGACGCAGCAGGAGAGCGGTTCGATGAGGGTGCCCACTTCAGCAGGAAGGTCCTCGGGAACAGGGATCAGGCATTCCTGATCGACGCCCGATTTCGGCATAATCATGTACTCCGCAAAACCGCCGTTGAATTGATACCCGATGGCCTTGAATGTGTTCTCGCAGAGGTTTTCCCTGTGTTCCGCGCACATCTGGCAGCGGCCGCAGCCGATAACTGTCTGCACAATGATGCGGTCTCCCTCCCTGACCCCCCTGACATTCTTTCCCAGACTGTGCACCCGGGCCGTGATCTCGTGTCCCACGATGGGGACATCCACGTGCTTTTCACCGCTCAGAACCCGCTGATCGGTCCCGCACAGCGCGCAGGTCTCAATCTTCAGAAGCACCTCGCCATCCGCCGGCTCAGGCGTGGGAACCTCCTCGACCTCTATGACTCCCGGTTTCTTTATGACTGCAGCTTTCACCCTCTAACCTCCACTGATATGTTTACTCAAACATGCCCTATGCTCTTGACTTCCCGCCGGTAACGTTGATGGTGGTCCCATGTACATATCCCGAGCGCTCGGACGCGAGAAAACAGACCACATTGGCGACCTCACTGAGTCTTCCCGTGCGTCCGAGGGGTATGGACACCTTCTTGTAGCCAGCCCTGAGCTGCTCGACGGTTATCCCCCGTGTATAGGCAAGGGCCCGCTCGTACTCATCGGAACGCAGCGGCGTTGCCTCGAGTATGCCAGGTGCCACACCCGTCACGCGAATGCCGTATTTCCCCAGTTCCTTGGCCCAGCTTCTGGTCAGCGTATAGACAGCGGCCTTGGTCCCTGCATATGCGCTCTGGCCTTCCGAGCCTTCCGTACCAGCCTCTGAAGCCATATTGATGATTGCGCCTCCTTTGCCGCTTCGGATCATCTCACGGGCCGCAGCCTGGGCGCACAGAAACACGCCCTTTTGATTGATGCTCACCACCCTGTCCCACACCTCTTCACTGAGCTCCTCCTTACCGGCAGGGTCAACGAGCAGCCGCGGGATATTGATGCCAGCGTTGTTCACGAGAATGTCGAGGCCCCTGTAGGTGTCGAGCACCTCCGCTATCATGGCATCAACACTCTCGCGGCTCGTCACATCCACCTTCACAGATATATGTTTTCCTCCAAACTCCCTGCCCAGGTCCTCTACAGTTTGATTCCCCCTGGTTTCATCGACGTCGACCACGACCACATGTGCGCCTACCTCGGCAAACCCTTCACAGCAGGCCCTTCCGATGCCCGAGGCACCTCCCGTAACAATAGCTACTTTGCCCTTCAATCCCAACCAGTCCATAGAATCCCCTTTGCTGCACTAATATAATATTGGATGTACGTGAGATCCGTTGTCCTATGGATAGACGCAAGAGGAAAAGGCCCTCTTTCCTCCCCCCCCGATGGAACATACATTAATAATGATTGGTGTGAAATGCAAATTCAACAGGTCCCCTCCATGCACTACAACTATTTCGGTTCGCGTTGAAACGCCGGTTTCGCAGAGTACGTGTGGGTGCCGGAGCATGTTGACCTGCTCCATGTGGCAATGACAGAGCCCTGTGCTGTCTCACTGCACGGGATACGGAAGCTTCGAGTGTCCGGGGGTGAGAGAATTCAGGGTAACAGCTCGAGCAGGAGTTTACACAGGATGAGCTGACCCTGCCCGTTCATGTGCAGTCCGTCCTGTTCCAGTACATCCTCCCCATAGGCCCCGATGCCCTTTGCCAGGTCGGCAAGTTTGGTATCTAATTTTTTTGACAAATCTCGGATAAAATCATTCGTCTGATCGATGCGCGCCCTGTCATAGCTCCAGTTATTATCGGGGAACTGACCCTTCAGACGTACATTGTCCACCGATGGAAGGGTCACGTTGATGACCTTCTTACCCTCTTTCAGAAGACTCTCCATTATGTAGTGCATGTTCCGCTTATATTCATCGAGACTGATCTGGGCCATATGGCTTCCATCGTCCAGTTCCCGGCAGTCGTTGGTACCGATGAAAACAACAGCCCATTGGAACTCCTGATTCATAATGGTGCCATAGAAGCGGTCGATCAGGTCGCTGGTGGTATCACCTGAGATTGCGCAGTCTATGACCGTACGTGTTCCCTTCCACAGATGATTGAGTATCTTTACCCAGCTCTGTCGGTCAGAGGAGATGGAATCCCCGATTGCAGCGATCCGATAGGGAGCCTCGAGGGGTTTGACCTGTATCTTGTTCACAAGCTCTCCGACAAATTTCTCGATATTGCGCAAAAACACCTCATCCACCCTCTTCAGTTCCTTGAATTTGACCCCGTACATCTGAGAGATGAATTTGATGTCATCGTCCTCGATGAGAAAGCCGAGCCACTTGTGGAGGTTATACTTGTGCATGAAATCGAGTTCATAGGGCAGATGCTCCATTAAAACACTCCTTTGTCACGTATAGTTTGACATGGGCCATTATACCCTCAGTCAGGCACACTGTAAACATATTATTACGTGTCACTCGCCTATGTGTTGTATAGGAGGCATACTCACTACCCGAGCATGTCATTCAACTTCGTCCGGTAGTAATAAAAATCCTCCCATCCAATCTCGGGAGGAATGAGATGGTCTCCGAAGGGTACATAACCGCCGTACTGAAGCACCTCGCGGACAGGCTGAAGAATCTCATCGATGCGTTTACGGCCGTGTCGTATTTCAGATTTGGATATTCCTCCCATGAGCTGCAGCCGCGGGAATGTCCTCCGAACCTTCACCAGGTCCATACCGCAGCTCACCTCAATGGGATACATGCCGGTCACACCAGCTTCGATGAAAAGGGGGATGAGATCAAAGCAGTCCCCGTCAGTGTCAACGAAGATTATCCGGACGCCGTGCTCTTTCAGGAAGGAGGTGAGCCTCTGATAGTAGGGAAGCATGAACTCCCGTATCATGGCAGGTGAGACCATGGAGCCGGAACCGGCGGATATGTCCTCCCAGATAACCACCATGTCCACATCGGTCTGTGCAAGCACTTCCTCGTACACGGCGATCCAGAGCTCGGTGAAGGTGTGTTGTACATCGTGAATGAGATCGGGGGCATCAAAGTAGTTGTAGAAGAGATGTTCATATCCTATGAGCTGTGCCAGGGTCCCGAAATAGCCGTGAGGGTACCCACCCAGCACCAGAGGGAAATCCCTGTTTCTGTAGATTTTGAGCAGATCCTGCCAGTTTGACGGAAAGCGGTCGGCCACATTATCGAGCCGAAGACGCTCACCCTTCAGCTTTTCCCAGGTCTTCCAGTCCCTGATGACCCACTCGATACCGGGGGGTATGACGCCTGTCTTCTTCAGGAACATCCTTTTCACACCATCGATGTCCACATAGGTGAGATACTCATCATCCTCCCTGAGAATTTCAAGCTCGAACATGGGTTCAAAGAGGAGATTCACGTTCACCAGGATCTGCCCCTGGTCCATACCGAGCATGTCCCTGACATCATTGTCCAAGGGGAACCCCTGCGTCGGCCAGTACAGTCCTCCGCCGATGACGGCAATACCGGCTGGAAGCCGCTTCCCCTTGATGGAGTGCCAGCAGGGATTGTAGAGGGATGCAGTGGGTGTGCTTATCCTCTCGGGAATACGGGGAGGGTTTTTCTTTTCAAGCCCCTCTTCATACCAGCGGTTTATGGTATCGCCCCAATACCCGAACTCCCACTTCGGGGGGCACACATCCCTGTTGAAGTTGAGCATGACCTCTAAAAACCGTTCCCGTGCATTCATGATTGGCCTCCCCGTACCAAACCCGTACCGGTTTCAATCGATATAGAAAACCTCTTCCAGTTCCTCCATCTCAGGCCCCAATTTGCCTGTATCTTCCTTTATAAAGTATCGCTCCATCGCCTTCTGCCACCGTTCGTTCACCTCCTGCTTCCCGATATACTCGAAGGCAGCTGCCGGATCATCGGCCTCAAAATAGGCGAAGAGGGTTCCGTCCTTCCTGAAAAAGATGGAGTAGTTATGAATACCGCTGTTCCTGATCGCTTTTGCCATGTCCGGCCAAATCTCGTCATGCTCCTTCTTATACTCCTTCTTCAACTCAGGCCTGATTCTGAAAATGGAGGCATATCGCTGCATTGTAGTATCTCTCCCTTCCGCAGGTTTACGTACATATCAATTCACTGACCCAAGGGGACTGAATGCTCTTTGTGGAACCCTGTTCTTTTCTCCCTCTGCGAGTGAAGGCTTCATCTTGAACAGTGCAGGACTTTTAAGCTCCAATCAGGCGTGCACAGGCTACTGCCGCACGACCTGCCGCTTCTTGATGGCCATGAGTCGTGCAGCGTCGATGGAGATGGCAAGGATGAGAATGGCACCCTTCACCACCTCCCTCCAGTAATAGGAAATACCGATGGTCTCCTGCAGGTGGACCATGCCGTTTCGAATGACCCCGAGAATGAGCACGGAGATGATGACCCCGAGCAAATTGCCCTTGCCGCCGGCGAGGCTCACGCCGCCGAGCACCACGGCGGTGATGACCTCAAGCTCTGAGCCGAGACCCGCATCATCCCTGCCCAGGCTGAGCTGTGCAACAAGAATCATGCCGGCAAGCGACGCCATGATACCCGACATGACATAGGCGGAGAATTTGATCCGCGATGTATCGATACCGGCCAGTCGTGCGGCGTACTCGTTGCTCCCCACCGCATATACGCTCCTGCCGTATCGCGTATACTTCAACACAAGCGACATGACCACATAGAGCACGATCACATAGATGAACGTAATGGGTATGAGCTGCGCCTCCTTCGGAAAGTAGCGGCGTGCAATGAGGAGAAAGTTCTGGTCGAATATCCTCCCAAGCTTCAGTGACTCGATGTCCAGTGCGAACCACGACGCCATACCCCGGGCGAGGGCCATGGTGCCGAGCGTGGTAATGACCGGATTGACGCCCACCTTGGTGATGATGACACCGTTGAATGAGCCGAATAGGGCCCCGATGCCGAGACAGACGAGAATGATGGACCAGGCGGGAAAGCCCATGTGATGGAAGAGTGCCACATTGACCGCAGTAAAGCCAAGCACTGAACCCACGGATATATCGAGTCCGCCGACTAATATGACAAAGGTCATGCCCACAGCCATGATTGCGATAATCGGAATGTTGCTTATGATTGCCTTGAAATTCGTATAGGTGAAGAAGTAGGGCGTGACAGCGCCGAAGAGCACGACAAGAATGAAGAGCAGTACGAGTAGAGCAGGCACCATGCTCTTACCGTAGATAAAGATCTCGGCAAGCTTTTCCTTGAAGGTAACTCTCCTTTCCCCTTCCATTGGGGCCGTGGTATCAGCCATATCTTTTCCCTCTGCCTTTAGTAGGATCTCTTCTCCCGCACCTCATAGAGTGAGACGACGAGAATGAGGATGACACCCTGAAAGACGCGGATGTGCACATATCGAAACCCGATCATGGTAAACCCGTTATACAGCACCCCCAGTATCAGAACTCCTGCCAGAGTGCCGAGTATATTGCCCTTTCCGCCTGCAAGGGATGTTCCGCCCAGAAGAACCGCCGTAATCACGTCGAGCTCACTTCCCGTCGCGTGCTGAGGCATGCCGACCGCACTCTGGCCCGTCAGGATCAGCCCGCTGATGGACGCCGCGATACCGCTGATGAGATAGGTGATAAACTTTACCTTCCTTATGTTGATGCCCGAGAGCTTTGCCGCCTCCTGATTGGCGCCGATACAGTAGATCTTGCGCCCGAACTTCGCCTTCGTCATAACGATCGTGAGCGCGGCGTACACCACGATAAAGAGTATCAGGGGGAATGGCATCTTTGCAATGGTTCCCCTGCCGATGAAACCGACCACGTTTTCAAGGATGAGTATGGACCGGCTCTTGGTCAGCACGTAGCCCATGCCCCTTGTAATGGCCATGGTACCGAGTGTGGTGATGATGGGGTTCAGGTCAAGCCTCGTGATGACGAACCCGTTGAAGCTCCCGATGGTCGCACCGAGCGCCAAGGCTATGAGTATAATGAGGCCGATATGCGGCCCCTTTTCCAGGTTGTAAAGATAGGCAACGAGGCAGGAGGTGAGCGCGATGTTGCCGCCTATGGATATGTCGAGCCCGCCCATGATCATGACCAGCGTCAGGGTGCCCGCCACAATGCCGCTGAAGGCTATGTTTGTGAGCATGGAGGTGATGTTGTATATGGAGTAAAAGTCCCTGCTCAGCACCGCGAAGGCCGCAACCATGACGATGAGGAAGATGAACAGAATCGTGTTGCTGGAGAGCAGAAATCTCTTCTCCCCCTTCTGCCTTGAGAGTACCTCCGATGCTTTTCCCATATTGCGCTCCTAAATCGTTGCCGCATGCAGGAGCTTTTCCTGCGTTGCTTCATTGCGGTTGAACTCACCGGTAATCCTGCCCTGGCAGATAACGATGATGCGGTCTGCCATGGCAAGCATCTCGGGCAGCTCCGATGATATCATGATGATGCCGGCACCCTTCTCGCAGAGGCTTTCCATCATCTGATATATATCGACCTTTGCACCCACATCGATACCGCGCGTCGGTTCGTTCATGATGAATATCCGTGAACCTGTCTCCAGGAGTTTCGCGAGAACGATCTTCTGTTGATTCCCCCCGGAGAGCGAATTCACCTCCGCATCCAGGGATGAGGTCTTGATATTGACATCCTTCACCCATTTCTGTGCATTCTTCCGCTCGAATTTCTTGTCGATGAAGTAGCCGTCACCGAGATTGTCGATGTTTGCCATGGTGATGTTGTTGGACACTGAAAGCGTGAGAGCGAGTCCTTCGAGTTTGCGATCGATGGGCATGAATCCCATGCGCTGCTTCAGTGCCCGGGCTGGATTGTTAACCAGTACCGGTTTCCCGGATATCTGGATGGTCCCGCTCTCCTTTTCATCGATCCCGTAGATCGCTCGAACGATGTTCTGCCTGCCCGAGCCGAGCAGCCCAAAGAGACCGACAATCTCCCCCTCGTGAACGGAAAAAGTAATGTCTTCCACAATACCGCTGACGGTGAGTCCCTGCACCTCGAAAAGGGATTTCCCGATCGGAACCTCCCGCTTGGGATACATATCCTTGAGCTCCCGGCCAACCATCATGGTGATAAGACGTTCCCGCTCTGTTTCTTTGGTATGCTCGGTTCCGATGTACTTCCCATCCCGTAATACCGTTACCCGATCCGTAATCTCGAAGATTTCGTTCAGGCGGTGTGAAATATAGATGACACCCACCCCCTGTAGCTTCAGACTCCGTATGATATTGAACAACGAGACCGTATCCTTCTCACCCAGAGCTGCCGTGGGTTCGTCCATAACCAGAATTTTTGCGTCCTTGTATATGGCCTTCCCAATTTCGATAATCTGTTTCTCGTGTACAGTCAGATCACCCACGATCTTCTTCGGATTGATATCCACAAGCATCCTCTGGAGCACGGTTTTTGCATTCCTGTTGAGGGTCTTCCAGTCAACGGTACCAAGTTTCTTTTTTGGAAGATTTCCCACGAATATGTTCTCCGCAACGGAAAGCTCATCGAGTGTATTGAGCTCCTGATAGATGACGCTGATTCCCATCGTCTGCGAATCTGAGGGTGAATGAAACTCCACCTCTTCGTCGCTAATGACGATTTGCCCCTTATCCTTGGAGTAATCTCCCGCAAGGACCTTGATGAGAGTGGATTTCCCTGCACCGTTCTCGCCGAGCAGGCCGTGCACCTCCCCCGCCTTGAGATCGAAACTCACCTCATCGAGGGCAAGAACGCCGGGAAAGTGTTTGGATATATTCTTCATTTCCAGCAATCTGTCTGCCATGACGAACTCCATGTGCATAACGGCCGACTGAGTGTTTTCAGCCGGCCGTCACACAAGCTTCATTCTACTCAGGGTACCACTCGTCGATGTTGTCCTTGGTGATGACCACGTTTTCCACGTAGATCCACGGTGGAACCGCTTCACCTTCGAGCATCGCACAGACTGCAGGAACAACATACTCACCGTAATGTTCGGGAAAGAAGGCGATACCGGCATCGCTTTCTTCCCTCCTGATCTGGGACTGGCCCAGTTCATCCACACCCAGGGTGATGATGATGATATCGTCGGGGTCCCAACGACCGGCGCTCTGCAGTGCGGCGATGGCGCCAGCCATGGTCTGCTCGTTGATCGACGTCATGGCGATCTTCCGAGCATTGGGATGTGCCGCAAGCACGTCGTCCATGGCCGCCTTTGCCTGCTCGGACTGTCCCATGCCGCCGTCGGCCCGGACGATCTTCTCCTCCGCTTCCATGCCGAACTCCTCCACCAGCGCTGCGGCAAATCCTTCAGACCTCAGCATGGTCACATCACCGCCTGCAGGCATCTGCAGCAGCACCACCATGTCAACGGCATCCCAGCCGTCCCACTGCTCCTTGATGAGCATGGCCATGTGCTTGCCGCCTATGGTTGCGACCTTCCAGTTGTTCACACCCATGAAGGGTGAACCCGGAACGGGCACGTCGATGGCGAGTATGGGAATACCAGCCGCACCGAAATTCTGGGCGACTATATTGTTGACCTTGGCATCGGACTGGAACTCGATGAAGAAGTCAGGACGCTGGGCTAGCATGATGTCCGCGTTTTTCAGACCGAGTACCGAATCATACTGGTTGTCCATGATGATCATGTCATCTTCCGAAAAACCTGCCAGCTTCGCCTGATAGATGATGTTGTTCTCAACAGAAATGCAGAAGGGGAGCGTCCCGAAGATGTTCGCAAATCCGAGCTTCTTTCCCTCTCCCGGGTTTCCCGGATAGGGCTGTTCTTTCCCGGCCGCTTCACGATACATCTCGAAGGTGTCGTACAGTCCCTTCTCAGCCACATACTCCTTCGACTCTTCGGCAACGTCCTCCTGGGGTGCAGGCTCCTCTTTGCCGCTGCCCGCAAAGAGGGCAAAGGCACTGAACGCAAAGAAGAGCACAATCAGTACAACGATCAGTTTTCTCATGTATAAACCTCCTTAAAAGTTTGGAATCCCAAAATTTGGAATCTCACTGAATACTATTGAAACCTCTTTTCTCCCATCACCTCCTCACGTATAAATATGGCTGAAAAACTCAGGTGCTCCCTTCTCCGGAGAGCGCTTTCTCGATCACCTTGACCGCCTCATTGGCATCCTTTCCATACAGGTCGATGTTATTGCGGTCTGCAAACTCCCTTGTTACCGGTGCGCCGCCGACAATAGTGAGCACCTTATCACGCAATCCCACTTTTTTCAAGGCTTCAATTTGATCGGGAATACTGCCCAGTGTGGTAGTTAGAAGGCCCGAGTAGCCAACCACATCGGGTCTCTGCTCCTGAACAGCCTCGACGAAATCAGCAGGGGCATTGTCGATGCCCAGGTCCACCACCTCAAAACCATTCCCCTTCAAGAGCGCAATGACCATGTTCTTGCCTATGTCATGGAGGTCGCCCTTTATCGTACCGATGACAACCCTTCCCCTGCTCACCCTCCCCTCGCCCTTTTCCATGAGCGGCGTGAGTACCTGCATGGCCTCCTGCATGGTGTGTGCCGCGAGCAGCAGGTCGGGAAGAAAGAGTTCGCCGGTGGAAAATTCCTCACCCACCTCCCGGATTGCGGGCGTCATCGCACCATCGATGATATCCGCGGGCTTGTTGCCCATATCCAGGGCATTCTGGACAAGATCCGCGATCCTCTCCTGCTCTCCCTTGTATATGACATCGAAGATGTCCTGAAGGGCTCCCGGTTCTAACCCCGTGCGGCGATCTTCATGCTTTGCCTCATGGGCGGTTTTTTCCATATCAGCATCTACAGCCTTCGCCGCTTCCTCGCCCGTGAATGTCCAACTCCCCTCCGCGTAGCTGCCGTACCGGTGGATGGCATTGACCATAGCCACGAAGTTCTCATGGGGTATATAGTTCACGATGCTGTGGCTCGAGGTCGCCACATAGCCGCCACCGGGCTTCAGCACCTCCATATGGGCCTTCACATCCCGCTCCACATCCTCGGGCGTACCGTGGGCGAGCGGAAATTCGATATCGATGTTCCCCGCCAGGCATACCAGGCTGCCGAACCGCTTCTTGTAATCGCTGTAATCGATGCCGTAGGGGTCCATGGGCTGAATGCAATCCACACCGATATCCGCAAGCCAGGGAATAATATCATCGATCTTTCCGTCAGAGTGAAACATCACCGGAACGCCGCTGTTCACTGCCGGTTCGATTATGCGCTGTAGATGGGGAAGCCACATCTCTTTCATGATTTCGGGCCGAAGGAAGAGCCCTGTCTTGAAGGCCACATCATCGGCCGGCCAGATAAAATCCACTCCCTCCTCCAGAGCACGTTTCACGAACTTCACCCAGTACTGTGTGCTGATCTCCAGAAGCTCCTCGATAAAATCGCGGTCTTTGTACACCAGGGTCATGCAGTCTTCCATGCCGATCATGAACTCGTACAGGGTTTGAAAATAGGCACCGAGAAGCACGCAGAAGCCCACCTTCGTACCCGAGCGATCAAGCTCCTGGCGATATTCCCGCACGTACTGCATCTTTTCCTCGATATCATCGTCCGTTGGAGGCACGATGCGTTCTTCGAAATCCCGCCGCGATTTGATGCTCCGGTCTGCGGCAAGTGACAGGTGGCCGTCTTCATGGCGCAGCTTGAAGGGAGTCCAGATCGCTTCCACGATCATTGCATCCTGTCCGATGATGCCGCAGACTTCCAGATAATCCTTCGCATGCATGGGCCGGGCACCCTCCGACTCCTCGATCCCTTTCGCCGGGTCGCCTCCGATTGCCAGGGTATTGCCCGCATAGCGGCCAAGAATTTTCTCCACATGTTTGTCCTCGATGAGAACCTCGAAGTTGGGAACGCGGTCAATCTTTCGATGCTTGAACGCATCGAAAAGGCGGTTGATATCAGGTTCTCCCTTATAGGGCTCGAATTTCATCTTCCCTCCTCTACGAAATCTTATCCCGTCACCTTGTCCTCGACGGGCTGTTCCGTTGACTCCCGGATAATGAGTCTGTTTTCAAGCTCGATGTCCCTGTTGCGGACATGCCGGTTCTCAATTCTCCTGATAAGCTGCTGTGTGGCCTCCCAGGCCATCCGATCGACCGGCTGTGCCACCGTGGTAATCCTGGGAGAAACCAGGGACGATACACTTATGTCATCGAACCCCGCAATGGCGATTTCGCCCGGCACGTCGTATCCGTTGTCGTTCAAATATTTGAGTACACCGAGAGCCATGAGGTCTGTCACCGCTATAATTGCTGTGGGTTCGGCCCTGGCAAGAATCCTTCCCGTTGCCTCGAAGGCCCCCTCAGCAGTCCACTCGCTTTCAACAACGAGTGCTTCATCGATATCAAGCCCCTGTTTCTGCAGCGCGGCTACATACCCCTCATACCTGCTGTTTCCCACGGGATACTTTTTCAGAGACCTGATGATTGCGATCTTTCGGTGCCCATTCTCAATGAAGTATTTCGTCAAGCGTCCAATACCCTTGAACCCATCGGTGTAGACCGATGATACGGGCATTCCCTGGGAGGGCTGGTCCATAATGACCACCGGAAGCTTTTTTGCAAGCTTCACGAGAAAGTCCCGATGCGCCGTGACGCTCTTGTACCAGCACATGATAAGGCCGTCGACCTGCCGCCTGAGAAGCTTTGTGATATATTCCCGCTCACGATCGGGATCGATGTCCGTGGAGCAGATAATCGCAATATACCCGTGATGTCTGGCAGCAATCTCGACATGTTCCAGGAACTCTGCATAGTAGAGGTTCTTGAAATCGGGAATCACCACACCGAAAGACTTCGTACGCTGTGCCCGCATCCCCTGGGCCAGAATGCTCGGGGTGTAGCTGAGCTCCTCCATGACACCGCGCACGCGCCGTTTCGTCTCCTCATTGACCAGTTCGGGATGGTTGAGAACACGCGAAACCGTGGTCTTGGATACTCCCGCTCTTCTTGCAACATCGAAAATGGTAGGCATTCTTGTCTTATTTGATTAATTATGGTATCGGTTTCATGAAAATGATACCATAACAGAGATTGCTGTCAAGCAAATAATTAGTGCGTGGTGAATAATAAGTTATTTTGAATGAAACCTATAATGTTTGTTACATAACGCCTTGCAGTGCGACAAGATAAGCACTAATTATTGAACTGGTGGATAATTCGTAAGAATTAAGCCTGCTTCGCAGGAGATACCACCAGGAACTAATTAAGAAATGTGTCCTCTTAATGTATTGGGTATGTGCCGTGCTCGCGTATGGTTTGAAGCATGACCTTGTAGAGGGCAGGGTCGATGCCGGCATGGAGGGAGTTGCTCGTCGATATGATATGGCCTCCTCCGGGTGACCCCCTGCGGATACAGTCACGCACCTCCGCCTCCACTCTCTCGGGTGTGCCGTCTACGAGGGTGTGCACACAGTCAATATTCCCCTTACGGGCAATGCGGTCACCGTACTGCTCACGGATGTACCCGATATCCATGGAACCGAGCGGGTCAATGGGATCGAGGCAGTCGATGCCCGCATCTACGAGCATATCCAGTATGGGGGTGAGATTTCCATCAGAGTGTTTGATCACGTAGAAGCCGAGCTTCTTGTATCCCTGCACGACACGCCTGAATTCTGGGTATAGAAACTGAGCGAACATCTCCGGCGAGACAAAGGGAGCTTTGTTGTCAGCCATATCGTCACCTATGCCGATGATCTCGATCCCACGTTTCTTCACCAGCCCGGCAAGCTCGAGGTTGTAGTCCACGGAAAACCCCACAAGCTCACGG
>Ga0114922_10002053_pt1 | contig 19019 bp, 12 predicted proteins | sample AartaG_FD_100975 | JGI IMG/M metagenome (GOLD analysis project Ga0114922, IMG submission 100975) | Deep subsurface microbial communities from Aarhus Bay to uncover new lineages of life (NeLLi) - Aarhus_00045 metaG | ecosystem: Environmental > Aquatic > Marine > Oceanic > Sediment | place...
CAGCGAAGGGAAGGAACAGTCCTTCCTGAAAAACGGAAGGAAAAAATCTTTCGGCGCGGGACGTGCACACTTGACGGGAGAATGCCTTTCATGGAAAGGGTGGGGGACGGACACCGCCGAACCCATCATCCCGCACCGCGTTCATCCCCCACGCACAGCAGGCGAACGCCATGACACATCAGAGTTTTCGGTCATAAGTGCCTGCGAATGCAGCAGTTGTGCGAACATGCCGTCCAGTCAACTTTACCGCCGTAGTTTTTTTCAGTCTTGCGGCAGCGACCGGCGCAGGGCCATCAGGCCGAAGGCGACGCCGTAGGGCCGATCGTAGCGGTGCATGTCATAATCCCATATAGAGCCGTCCTTCTGTTGGATCTTGATGATCTCGTGACATAGCTTGGGCCACCAGAGGGACTGCTCCGCCTTCGGGAGCCGCTCGATCACTAGCGACGCATAGTAATGACCGAACATGTAGAAGTACCCCGAGTTGTAATAGTAAGTCTCATGGGGAACCGGCTTGTGCATCGCAATCTCGAGGAACTTATGGTCCTTGAAGAAATGAGCCAGGCCGATCCTGCGATCGTCAAGTGGAACCTCCTGCCCGGCCATCAGCAACGCCGCCTGGCACACCTGAATCCGTGACAAAGATCCCTTCACTTGGTCGATGTACTCAGGATGCAGGTTCGGGATCATGCGCACCCGATAGGTGTACCCGCCGTTGGGCAGGCGACAGTGCTGCACCAAACGAACCGCCCGGTCGATCACCTTCTGATCACCTTCAAACCCACGGCCCTTGGCCTCCTGTAGGGCTACGACGGCTGCTGCGGTCATAAAGCTGGTCGCCCATTGAGGCCGGCGGGTGCGCGGGCGATCAAACTCAAGGTATCCCCATCCTCCGTTAAGCGATTGGAACCGGGCGATGTTGTCCAGATACAGCGGCACGGCCCGGGCGATCTCCTGCCGCAGGGGCGACGCGGCATAGCGCGGATGTCCATACGCGACGGCCAGCCCCTGCAGACCGTAAATGTACGCCCAACTGTTCATGGTGTCCCATTCGTTCGGGCGTTTGACGTCGGCGTTGTCTATCAGATAGCGGACGGCGCGATCTGCCGCGGCGGTCGCCTCCTGTGAAGTACCCACCTCGATCAGGGCAGCACAGCACAAGCCGGTGGTCGCCACCTTCCACGCCCGGTGCGTCTCCGGGTTGGACCACATCCCGCCGCTCCAGGTGGTGATTGAGTCCTGCGGACCGCCCCACGATCCGTTTTTGTTCTGGTCTTTCAGCAGGAAGTTCACACCGCGCTCGATGGCGGTGCGGACCTGCTCTGGCGTGGGCGGGTCGGCCCGGTCGGTGCCTGGGGCGGCCAGAGGGCAAATCGCAAGTGAGAAGATCACAATAGCTGCGTTCATGCTCGCTACTCCTTTTCGCCGGCCTCTTTTTCACGTTCCTTCCGGCGTTTTTCCATCTTCTCCTGCAGGACGTCGATCTCGGTCTCGAGCCGGACGATTTCGTTTTCCGCCCCCATCAGGCCAATATGCTTGTCCAGGTGTGACGCGTCGGCGTCGCGGTGAGCTTTCTCCAGAGTTCGGGTCTTCTGCTCGACCCTCATTTCATGCTCGGCGGTCTCCAGGGGGATGGTCTTGTCCGTCAAAGTGACGAAATCCTCCCGTCGCAGCTCCAGGTCTCTCCGCGATCGCTCCAGGCGGCGGCGGCTCCGCTGAAGGACGATCTCCTTGGTCTGGTCGGCGAAATCCTCTTCCGCATACATCATCTCCAGTTGCTCCAACTCCTCCTGCGCCTCCTTCACGCGGTCTTGCGCCTGCACCAGTCTGAGCCGGGCCCACTCGATGCGGTTCGGCACGGACCGCTCCAGGAAAATGCTCAACCGTTTCCTTTCCAATTCGAGCTCCTTCTCGGCCTTGGCCAGGGCGGCCGTGTGCTGAGTCTGTGCATGAGCCTGGGCCATGCGGGCACGGTCCACGCGCTGTCGGGCCACAGCTATAGTCCGATTGAGCTTGGCGAGCTGACGGGTGTCCTTGGCCTCCTCCTCCGCCTGTTTTTCCTTCTCCTTGGCCTCCTTTTCCGCGTCCTCGGCGGCTTTGTCCGGCTTATCTTCCGCCTGCTTTGCGGGCGGTTGAGCGGGCGCCTCCGCCGCCGCCTTAGCGGGCGCGGGCGATTCGTCGCCGGTCACCGTCAGATCCGCCTTAGGACCCGTGGCGGCACAGCCGGCTAACCCGGCGACGAAAACGACAACGATCGTCAGTCGAACAACGGTCAAACTCCACGGCTTTGAGAGTCTTGTGGGCATGGTATCCAGGCTCCTGGTCAAAACAGATAAAGCACGCCGGCTCGCACCGGCTATGAGATTGCGCTGCCTTTCCCCGTCGCGGCCACGCTCCGCGTCTGCACCACACAGCCTACCACAACCCCGCCCGCCACAATACCCCGGCCGGGGGGTTAAGAGCGTGTGTGAGAAGTTTTATCCGAGCCGCGCCCGTAAGGAAGCGGTGCGGTATCATCCGCGGAAAACCGCTCCCTCACGGTCGCGGCTCGGTTTTTACTTTCCGTCCCGCTTCTCACACACGCTCTAAGAGGGTGTATGAGAAGTCTTATCCGAGCCGCGCCCGTAAGGAAGCGGTGCGGTATCATCCGTGGAAAACCGCTCCCTCACGGTCGCGGCTCGGTTTTTACTTTCCGTCCCGCTTCTCACACACGCTCTAAGTCATCATCATCATCTGCCGGCATCATCATGCACCAGTGGATGACGGGGATAAAGCGGATAAGTCCAGTCTCCGTCCCAATCGCTGAACCGGACGCGCCTGGTGAATTAGCCGCAGACAGCGTAGGAGTTGGAGGCGTTGCCAACCTTTCGCTGCGGTCGAGTCGATGTTACCCGCTTTCCAGCAGATGCTGTCTGGCGGCCTCCAACACCGTATCTCGGCCGGCAGCCAAGTCCCGTGCGGTTTGCCTGAGCGGCACATCCGGCTCAAGTCCGCGTCGTTCTATGGGGCGTTTCAGGAATCCGCGATAGGCCTTCTCAGGAAAAGTGACCTTGTACAGTCCGTTGGCCAGCGTGTAGGTTCGCTTGCGTGAAGACGCTCCTGCCGTGGTCTGGCCGAAACACTTCGCGCGCTTGTTGGCGATGAACCAAGAAGCCCAGCCCTCGCCGGCGCTGATGCAGCGGGCATCGAGCAACATGGCCATCGGGCCGAGAAAACGCGGCCGCTGCGGCTGGTCCTGGTCGTCGAGGGCGAAATTGCGATGGGCCTGGGCTGCGTCGAATCCCCCGCCACTGTTGCCACGCACATCGATGATCAATCCGCGGGCGTTCTTCAACTCTCCCACGGCCCGATCCAGCGAGTCGATCAGGTCTGATCGGATTCGGCGGACGTAGATATAGCCGATCTCGCCGTCCAGCATCTTCCATGACACGTTTCGTGAATCGGGCACGCCTGCGATCGGCACCGGAAGCCGAGGCAGATAGCGAACGCCGAGCGTCGCGTGCAGCCTGAACCCGTGTCGTGTGCCATCGGGTTCCTCCATTTCGAACATCACCGCCGCCCCACGATCCATCTGCCGCGTGAACCAGCGGGCCCCCTGATACCGCAGGTAGCGCCGGCTGGAGTAGCCCGCATACCGGCTAACCTGCTGCACGCACGCTTCAACGGCCTCGCTTGCGGGTTGGCCATTCATTGACAGGACGGTCATGCCGACGTGCACCCCAGCGGCCTGTGCCGGTCCACCCTTGTCCACGTAGTACACCACAGACTGCCCGCGGTCGTCGATGAGGCAAGCGAAACCGGGATCCCACCGCGGGAACGGAGGCGAGGGCAGTTCGGCCGCACCTTTGCTCAGATAGGCGTGGCTGTCCTCCAGCCGGGCGATCAGTTCCAGGCACAGCAGGCCGAACTCCTCGTCCGTTTTGACTTTCTTTGCCAGGGGTAGAAGCTCCCGGCCGACTGCCTTCCAGTCGATCCCCTTCAACTCGAAACAAGGGTAGTGTCTGCCCAGTTCGTCGTGCAGAGCGACGAGTGCTTCCTCATAGCTGACCGCGTCGTTTCTGACGGCGTCGGCGTCGGGCCCGCTCGCCGTTTGGGAGCGCTGCCTGTGCTGCTCCTGTCGCCGTTTCACCGTTTGCTGAAGCTCAATGTAGTAGACGGCCGCTAAGACGTCGCCAAGCGAAGCCTTGCGTCCCCCAGGCAGTTTAATCTCGCTGTTAAGCTGTCGGCTTATCTGACGCATGTTTTCCCACATTCCGTCTCCCGTCTGCATTTCAATGCCTCCGGCTTTCAGAATGCGTTGAATGGAGTCATCCTCCTTCGCCGCCAGCGATTCCAATTCCCGGCACAGCGGGATCAGCCGCTCGGGCGGGGTGTGGTGCCCGTTGGACCAACTGGCGACGATGGGAATATGCCCTACGGTGGTCGCGTTCGGCTTTATCTCGAACTCGGCCGCCCCCCAGCCGGGATTGTTGTCGTTGGCAAAGAGCGTCACATACACTTTCCCTGCGGGTAAACCACGGATGGTGGTGTTGCCGCCGGGCATGCGGTTGCCGCCGATCAGGTTGCGGGCGAACGCCCCGCCCCACGCGACAAAGCCCAATATGGGGTCTCCCCGGGGGGGGGCCGTGCTGATCAGCAGCAGCGTGTCGTCGTTGCCCAACTCTTCATCGAGCCGCAGGACGCCGGTTCCAAGAGGACGGATCAGAACGGCGGACGAGGGTTCGGAGGAAGCCTTGACCTGCTCCGCGACTCCATGAAGCTCGACCGTCGCCCCGTTCACCTCGAAGAGCCCCTCGATGGGCTTGGCCCCCTCCCACGATTGAGCGATCAGTCGGTATTCACCGGCCGGTATCTTCTCAAAGAGAAAACGGCCTTGGTCGTCGGTGACGGCAAAGGCGCAGTCGGTGGGCCCAGGACCGGCGGGGAACGCGTCGGTGAAGGGCCGCAGCCTCTCCTTGTGCAGCGGGACGCCGGTCTTCTGATCGCAAAGCACCACGCAGACATCGGCCACCGGGGCGCCCAGGGCGTCTACCACCTTCCCTGCGAGCGTGAGGTTTTCGTCGAACACGGCCTGTGAGAACGATGCAGCAGAAAGGGCCCAAAGGCCCGCGAGGACAAGAAGTGAGACGCGTTGCACTTGGCGTTTCATGCTGCGGTCCTTGCCGACCTTTGCGCTTGGACGTTGCGGACACTAGTCCCCAAGATGCCGCCGATCGCCGGACCCTGCAACGTCGCAGTCGCGTGGCCACGATCTTCAGCCCCGTTGGGGCGTGTCAGAGCAGCAGAGGTCTCGCCTTCGGCGTTTTTTTGGGATCTTTCTCATACTATCGGTTCTGCCGGTAGTGTCACGAAGAACCCCGGAATCAGCCGTTTGACGAAGCCAATTCACCTGTTGTCAGAAGCCCGCAAAAAGGACATCGCCGAATTCGGTTTCAACCTCGACGACACCGCCCCCGCCGTTGAGCGTGGCGGTGATGCGATTGAACTCGACCGTGATTTCATCGATCTCGAAACCCTTGAGTTCAGCCGTGACTTCGCCCAGCACTGACGACAGCGCCAGCTCGGTACCGAAATCGGTCGGCACCTCGACGGACACGTCGCCGGTGATGGTTCTGGCGAAAACCGCGCCGCCGGCAACCGGAGAGGCGGCGATCTCAATGTCGCCGTTGCTGTTCCAGGCGTTTACCGAGCCATGTGCGGAGGAGACGGTGATTCGTCCGGTCGTGGTGCGGGCTTCAACATCGCCGTCGGATGAATCCACGGTAATAATGCCGTATCCGGTCTCGGCAGAGACCTCTCCGGCCTGATCCTCGACGGTGATGTGGCCGCCGTCGTCAACGGCGATTGACACTTCGCCCTCGTTGTCGGAAACCGTGACGGAGCCGTCCTCAATCTCGATGTGCAGATCCATGCCGTTGGGGGCGACGATGTTGAAGTCGGCCTCGTATGTGAGCAAGAGCGTGTCGGGCGGGGCATCGAACTGGACGAAGACCTGCGCCGGATCGGATTCAGCCACGCGCACATCGATTTCAATCTCTCGAACCGCCTCGTCGGCGTCCGATCCCGGCACGCCGCTGGCGCGCTTGGTCCCGCTGATAACCAGCTTCTCGGCATCGGGATCGACGGTGAAGGTCACGTTGCCTGTACGAGCGTCCAGCGTGAGCGACCCGACGTTGTCCGCATCCACCGTCCGTTCGAACGTTCGTTTGGCCGTTTTAGGAGGATCCGGGGTGATGGTGATGTCGCAGCCGACCAGCACCCCGAGAAGCCCGGCGACGGGGCAGACGACGCGAAGTAACGCACTGACAGATTGAATCTTCTGAAACATGGGGGAGATTGCCTTTCCGGTTAAGCCTATACGCAGCCAATCAGAAACCGGGGCATTGTATCCTGGTGGTGGGTGTCCAATCCAGACCTGTTTGGCGTTTACTTGCCGTGGTCGGGCCGGTACCGTGACGGCCATGGACCTGTACCGTTGTCCGCAAGCGGCGCGACCGATAAATGCCATGGTTACGCTGCCCGGCAGCAAGAGCATCACGAACCGTGCGTTGGCGGCCGCGGCCCTGGCCGACGGGCATAGCCTGCTGGTCGGGGCGTCTCCGGCACACGATACCCGCCTGATGATCGATGTCCTGGGCGAGCTCGGGGTGGCCGTCACCGCGGACGAAGAGGCCCACAACATCGAGATCACCGGCTGCGGCGGTCAGTTGCCCGCCGGCGAGGCGGACCTGCTCTGCGGCGGCGCTGGCACGACGCTGCGATTTGCCGCCGGGCTGTGCGCCACGGCCTATGGGCGGTATCGACTCGACGGAGCACCCCGCCTGCAGCAGCGCCCCGTCGGTCCTCTGGTGGATGCCCTTCGGGCGTTTGGGGCGCTTGTGGAGTATCACGGCCAGGAGGGTTTTCCTCCTTTTACAGTTCACGCGCGTCATCTAAGCGGCGGTCACCTGTCGCTCGACGCGTCGCAGTCGAGCCAGTTCGTCAGCGCGTTGTTATTGGCCGCTCCCTACGCCGCGCGCGACGTGATGATCGAGCTGCCCCCCCCCGTGGTCAGCGCGCCGTATATCAAGATGACGTTGGCGATCATGGACCGGTTCGGGGTATCCGTCATCGACCAGTTTGACGGGGGTGAAGCCAGGTTCATCGTGCCGGCCCAGCAGCGATACGCCGGTTGCCATTATGCGATCGAGCCGGACGCTTCGAGTGCCGGTTACTTCCTGGCCGCGGCCGCCGTGACCGGTGGGCGGGTGACGGTGCCCGGGCTGGGATCGTCGAGCATCCAAGGCGATGTGGGGTTTGTCGATGTTCTCGAACAGATGGGCTGCACGGCGCAGCGCGACCCCGACGTCGTTACGATTCAGGGGCCGCCGCCGAGCCGGCTTAGCGCTGTGGACATCGACTTGTCCGACATGCCGGACATGGTTCCGACACTGGCGGTGCTGGCTCTTTTCGCAGACGGTCGAACCACGATCCGGAACGTCGCCCATCTGCGCCTCAAGGAGAGCGACCGCCTGGAGGCGCTGGGCCGCGAGTTGGCGCGGCTTGGGGCAGCGGTTGAAGCGCGTGAAGACGGCCTGGCGATCGATCCGCCCGAAACCATCCGCCCCGCGACCGTACACACCTACGACGACCACCGTATGGCCATGAGCTTCGCCTTGTGCGGGCTTGCGGTCGATGGTGTGCGGATCGAGAACCCACTGTGCTGCGAGAAATCACTGCCCGACTTCTTTGATCGCTGGGACGAAATGCTCGAAAAGAAAAAGGGGTCAGGTTGATTTATTTACTTCAAGCATCGCGCAGGCTAAAGCCTGCGGCTCAGATAGTCGTGAGACTTAAATAAATCAACCTGACCCCTTTTTTGACCCATCTCCGGTCGGCTCAGCGCGCGGCTCCGTTCCCACTGCCGGGCTACCGCCATCGGTTGCACGGATCGCCTCCGTGTCTTCACGCCTTCCCATTCGCCTCAAGTTCAAATCGGCTGTACCCCGATAAACAGTTGATCGGAGGGCGTGGGCGCGGGTGCGCGCGGCCAGGACACAGCCATGGCAGACGTACTGGATCAAGGCGAAATAGATGCCCTGCTTTCCGCCGTCGAGTCGGGCGGGGTGGATAGCGCGCTGGCTGAGACGTTCGACCGCGGATCACGGCAGGTCTCTCAGGACATCCGCACTTACGATTTCAAGCGCCCGGAACGAGTCAGCAAGGACCAGATGCGGTCGCTGGAGAGCGTTCACGAAGCGTTTGCCCGAAACCTGGGGGCGTCGCTGTCCGGCTTTTTGAGGACCATCGTCGAGGTTCGCGTCGCGACGATCGAACAGCTCACCTACAGTGAGTTCATCCACTCTTTGCCCAACCCGACCAACTTCAATCTGTTGACCGCCGAGCCGCTGGAGGGGCAACTCTGTCTCGAGGTCAGCCCCATCATCATCTACCCCATAATCGATCGCCTGCTCGGAGGTTCGAGTGCGGAGTTGTACATCCCGCAGCGTCCGCTGACCGCGATCGAGCTGAGCCTGGCGCGCTGCATCACCGACCGGGCGGTGGAGAACCTCTCCGGTGTCTGGGCCGAGTTGGTTCAAGTCAAGTTCGACATTACCGAGGTGGAGAGCAACCCGCACCTCGTGCAGATCGTCGCGCCGAACGAAGTGGTCGTTGTCGTGGGGTTCGAGATCAAGCTCAGCGGGCGGGCGGGCACCATGAGCCTGTGCATCCCATTCAAGGTGATCGAGCCGGTCATGGAGAAGTTGGCGACGCAAAGCTGGCTAGCGTATCAAAGACGCAGCGCACCGGTAGACAAGTCGGAAGCGCTCGGTCGTAACATCGGGGCGACCAAGGTCGATTTGACTGTGTTTCTTGCAGAGACCACGGTCACCGTGCGAGACTTGCTGGGCTTGCAGCCCGGCGATATCATCCAGACCACCAAGGCCGTCGACGCAGAGATGATCCTCCAGGTGCGTGGCCAAAACATGTTCGCCGGCAACATCGGGCGGCATAAAGATAACCGGGCCATCAAGATCACCCGCCGCGCCGAAGTCGAGGAATCGCTGTAGCGTTCAATAACGAATGTCAAACAGCGTGAAGGAAGTGTGCAGAGTGCTCGGCGACGGTCGGACCGCAAATCAAGCTACAGTCTACCTGGACAGCCGGGCTTGACAAAACGGGCTTGGCGGGCCGCACCCCAGATTAACGTCCGCGACGACACTACCAGTCGATCATCCGTTTCTACACGACCAATTAGGGTATGCTACCTATATGCTCTGGGATGGCAGTGAGAGACACTCAGCCCGCTTCTTTCCCCTCCAAAAAGCGGGGGCGATCTTGTTCAACGCTGGGTCGCCTCCGCTTTATTGACTGACCGACACGCGTGACGATCGTCTCACCTGCCCGGCGAGGCCGCTGGGCAGGGTTTATCGGGGGATCCCTCGGCTGGAGCTGAGAGCGTGTGTGAGAAGCGGGACGAAAAACCGAGCCGTGACCGTGAGGGAGCGGTTTTCCGCGGATGATGCCGCACCGCTTCCTTACGGGCGCGGCTCGGATAAGACTTCTCACACACGCTCTGAGGTGCGCCCACCTGTCAATAGGCGAGGAGAAAGTGTATAATAGCATGGTGGTCCGATCTTCGTGGATTCTGTTTTATGAGGGAGACGGAAAATGTGTAGCAAGAACGGAGGAGACATCCGAGGCCTGTTAAGTACGTCGGCCCTGGTCTGTTTTTTGGCCGGGTTCGTAGCGTCCGCAATCGCACAGGAGGTGATGTTTCAGGAGACGACGCCGCTTTGGCCCCAGAAGATCGCAATCGTTTATCCCGACGGTACGCAAGGCCCGTGGATCGATTACGTGCCGCCGGCAACAGGCGTGGCTGGCGGCGACTTCGCGCCTATCTGGGACAGCTACGAACTGAACCCCCGCTTCTGGAACACCGGGGATAACGTCCCGCACGAGTTCTACGACCTTCCGCCGGGCAGTGGAAATTACTGCTTCGGGAAGGGGTTTCCCAATCGACTCTACTGGTGCGATCCCAAGCAGCCGGGATGCGAGTATCTACCCAGTTGCGTCACGGCTAACGGCGGAGACCTGGCAGCCAACGCGCCGGACCAGGCGACGGTGCTGTCCTTCTTGTGGGGGATTCTGGGTAACGGCAAGCAATTGCAGGTGGAGATTCAGCTCTACGACACGTACGACGGCACAGGGTGCTCGAACCCGGGCAGCAACCTGGTCAGCGGTCTGGTCGCTCATTTCATACCAGTCCCCGCCGGTAACTACCGCATCACCCTCGATCTTGTCCGCCACGGGCTGGAACTGGACATCCCCGATACAGGCCGCGTCGGCATTTGGATGACCATGTGGGAAGACCGTGACAAAGGGATTCACTCCGATCAGGCTTGGCCGTTGATCTGGCCGACCAAGACCGATTGGCATGACGTCATGGGTCTGGACGACCTTCTCGGCTTCTCCGACGCCCACGGTAACAACAACTGTGTCCTCGAAGGCGGAAACGAGTGCGTCGAAGGCGAGGTGGTCTGTCCCAATGGTGACAATGTTGTCGGCCCGGCCTTGCTGCTGCTGGGCGAAGCCGAGCCCGGTGCCTGCATTTATAGACTGAAGAAGAATTCGAAGCCGAAGAAGGGCTGTCAATCGTGCCCCAAAAAGGGCGACCTGCACGAGTCCGAACTTGAGTGCAGCGACAAGTTTGACTGCCCAATGAAGTTCAAGGTCAAGAAGATCGAGTGCCCCGGCGGCGGCCCGGGATTCTGCAAGAAGCTCAAGGGCAAGCGCGATCGCTGCGGCCAGCTTCCGTAGGTGAAATCGCGCGTGTCCCCGCGGGCACACCGGCTGCACGTCCGGCCGCATCGCAAGCGCGGTACGACAGGTTCGTGTAGCGTCACCCCTGCCTGTGCGTGTCCGCACGCAGACAGGCCTTGTGGGTGACGAAGGACTTCGCTTTCGTGTAGAAAGACTCACCGTGGCGCCGCCCACAAGGGGTGACGCTACAACCGTTACGCGAAATTGGGGGCCGCTCCAGGAGAATCACGCCCGAGGCAACAAGATCGACCGCGGCAGCCTTCGCCGCCGCGGTCGATTCCAGTTTCTACTGTGCACACCTTCTGTGGCACAGGTTTCAACCTGCGTCTTCACCGGTTGGAAACCGATCGCACACGTCGTTTTGTGCGCCGACGCTCTATAACAAGCCCCGTCCACCAAGCTCAACGCCGCGCGGGCCGGTCAACCCAGCGACTACTCAATGCAGCCACTCCTCTTCCACTTGAGCTTCTTGCAGAAGCCTACGCCGACGGGATCCAGGCACTCGTAGGTCTTCTCCTTTATCTTCTTGGGCGTGCAATCCTTTACTTTCTCGCAAGCCTGACCTGACATCATTGTGTCACCCTTCTTGTAGCACAGGTTGCAGCCCTTCTTGGCCTTGGAATTCTTCTTGTGGGTGTACTCGCAGCCGGTTATAGGTTGAACTTCCTCTAATGAGGCGTCGTCAAGGTAAAAGCCCGACGTACCAGGGGGCCAAGGGGGGACCGCAGGCGTGTCAGCAGCCCAGAGGTCCAAGGCCTGGATCTGGGGCAAGCCGGGACTGCACACGTGGTCTGACCAGATCCCGTCTTTGACCAACTGGAAGCCGCCGTAGAAGGAGTTGAACACGTCTTGGTCAAGATCGATTTCAACCCTGTACTCGACCCACTCATCCCGGATCAGCGGCGTACTGGGACCGGGAGTACCGCAATCGTCGTCGTAGACCGTATTGGTGTCCGCGTTAAAGCCCACCTGAAACGACCAGTTAAGGTTGGCCGGATACTGGTTCAGCATGATGACCCAGCCCGCGCCGGTGGCGTCGTTGGGAGCAAAGGTCTGGATGGTGAAGGTCCATACTCCTTCACGGATGTCGAACGGCTGAACGGTGTCGTCACCGTTGGGGTCAGGGGGAACGCCGACGATCCTGAAGGACTGCTCCCCGCTGTTGGCCGGCACGCCGGTCTCCGTCTCGTGGTGGACCACGTCACCGCACACGCCGCTACTGCCTTCCCACTCCTCCCAGCCGCCGGGCGGTCCTGCCTGGCCGCAGATCTTCCCCAGCGTGTAGTTTTCGAAGGTGTCCACAAAATCATCGGCCGCAACGATACCCGCCAGGCACGCCACAGCACCCAACACCAGCAACATTCGTCCAATTCTCATCGTTACACACTCCTCCACGGCGCAGTTTTACTGCGCACAAACCCCGCTTGCGCACCCAACTTGCGGCGCAGCCACAAAAAAGAAAACCGCTTTGATGCGGTCGGGGGTCATAAACCCGCCGCAACAACAACTGACGAGCCCAATCACGCCCCTAACGGAGCACGCGCCTCCTGCGGGCACAACCGATTCCCCGAACATGAGCGGAGCAGGAGGATCGCATGCACCCAAACCTGCTCGAACTCGATATCCTGACTGCCAAGATCGCCGGGACAAAGAATCGGCCGCGACGGCTGTGACGCCGCCGCGGTCGATTCCAGTTGCTACTGCGCACAGCCTCTTCGGCGCAGGTTCTCAACCTGTATCTTCACCGGTTGGAAACCGGTCACGCGCGTCGTTTCGCGGCGCTGATACTCTACAACGAGCCCCGTCCACCAAGCTCAACGCCGCGCGGGCCGGTCAAGCCAGCGACTACTCAATGCAGCCACTCCTCTTCCACTTGAGCTTCTTGCAGAAGCCTACGCCGACGGGTTCCAGGCACTCGTAGGTCTTCTCCTTTATCTTCTTCGGCTCGCAATCCTTTACTTTCTCGCAAGCCTGACCTGACATCATTGTGTCACCCTTCTTGTAGCACAGGTTGCAGCCCTTCTTGGCCTTGGAATCCTTCTTGTGGGTGTACTCGCAGCCGGTTTCGCCGAGCACTTCCTTTAATGAGGCGTCGTCAAGGTAAAAGCCCGACGTACCTCCGGGGGGCTCATCAGCGTAAAGGTCCAGGGCCCGGATCTGGGGCAAGCCGGGACTGCACACGTGGTCTGACCAGATCCCGTCTTTGACCAACTGGAAGTCGCCGTAGAAGGAGTTGAACACGTCTTGGTCAAGATCGATTTCAACCCTGTACTCGACCCACTCACCCCGGATCAGCGGCGTACTGGGACCGGGAGTACCGCAATCGTCGTCGTAGACCGTATTGGTGTCCGCGTTGAAATGTGTCTGGCACGACCAGTTATTGATGGCCCCATACTGGTTGAGCAGAATGACCCAGCCCAGACCCTTGCCATCCTCGGGCACGAACGTCTGGATCGTGAACGTCCACACGCCTTCGTCGATGGTGAACTGGTGCACGGTGTCGTCGCCGGAGGGGTCAGGGCCATCGCCGTCGATCACTAACGATTGCTTCCCGCTGTTGGCGTAATCGTCCGTCACATCCCCGCAGACGTTGACACCGCCTGTCCACTCCTCCCAGCCGCCGGGAGGCCCTGGCTGTCCACAGATCTTGCCCAAATCATAGTTCTCGAAGTCATCCACAAAATCATCCGCCGTAGCGAAACCCGCAAGGCACGCCACAGCGCCCAACACCAGCAACATTCGTCCAATTCTCATCGTTACATACTCCTCCACGGCGCAGTTTTACTGCGCACTAACCCTGGCCGCGCACCCAACTTGCGGCGCAGCCATAAAACAAAAACCACTTTGATGCGGCGGGGCTCATAAACCCACCGCATCAACTGACGAACCCAATCACGCGCCCAACGGAGCACGCGCCTCCTGCGGGTACAACCGATTCCCCCAACACGAGCGGAGCAGGAGGATCGCATGCACCCAAACCTGCTCGAACTCGACATCCTGACTGCCAAGCTCGCCGGGACAAAGAATCAGCCGTGACACCGCCGCGGCCGATTTCGGTGTCTCAAGCGCGCATCTACACCGAGGCTGCGTTCTCATCCACGATTGCACGGTCAATCAACCAACGCACCGGTGCGCTACAACGCGAAGCATCGAGACAGCTAAGTGCCTATCCCAAAACTGTGGGACAGGTTTTCTAACCTGTCATTTGACCGGCTGGAAAGCCGGTCCCACAGGGTTTTTGGGATAGGCTCTAAGGTGCCGCGTGGTCCGGCGCACCATTCTTCAGAACAGCGACTACGGGAGAACGCATTCGTCCCTCTTGGCCTTGAGCTTCTTGCAGAAGCCTATCTCGCCTTCCAGGCAATCGTACTTCTTCTCCTTCAACTTCTTGGGCGTGCAATCCTTGACCTTCGCGCAAGTTTGACCTGTAGCAATTATGTCACCCTTCATGTAGCACTTTGTACAGCCCTTCTTGGCCTTGGAGTTCTTCTTCTGCTTGTACATACACCCGATTTCGCTGCAGCGGATCCCCTGGAGGTCGAGGTCATCAAAGTACGTGGCGGACGTAAGGTTGGCATAAAGATCCATGGATGCGATCTGCGGCAGGTTGCCGCCGTTCATGGCGGTGGACCAGAGTATCGGGTAGGGATCGCCGTTGACATCCAAGAACATCGCCTGGCCGTCGTAGTAAATCTGGTGCAGATCCTCGTCGAAGTTGACCCAGACCTTGATCTCGACCCACTCATCCAGTTTGGGGACGAGGCGCCGGGACCCCGGCGGCTCAAAATCGGCGATGACTGTCTTGTTGGCGGCGTTCACGTGTACCTGGACGGCCCATACCGTATCTGGCGGGTCGTGCAGTAAGTGCGTGTAGGCGCTTTGCAGAATGAAGTAGGTTTCACCATCAGGACCCCCACCGTGACCCTTCGGAACATACCACCAAGCGGTAAACTCGTAGCAACCCTTGAACTGATGATCGGGGAACCGCATCAACAGGTCGGTGTCCGTGAAAGGACCGTTCGGCTCGGCAATGCGGACCGATTGAAGGCCCGTATGGAAGTGGTCATCCACCACCAGGGCATCGACGAGCAGGTTCTCATCCCAGGTCTCAAAGTCGCTTTGAGTCGACAGGCCGTCCACAAGATTGTAGTCCTCAAGGCCATCCGACCATGGCACATTCGTCTGACCGAAGGACACCCCTGTGGCGAAAACGGCCATCACCGCCACAGCGAGACCACACACTACTCTACTCTTCATTGAACACACACCTCCCTCGCGCATTGTTAGTGCGCAAACAACCCCGGCTGCACACATCATACTCGTGGCGCAGCCACAAACTGGAAACCGGTCTCCTACGGTTGGGCATCACAAACCCACCGCAATCAACCCAAAACGGACCGAACACTCCCCAGACCAACAGACGTGCAAGCACTCCCAACAGGACGCCCGCCGCAGCGATAGCGGCCGGTTGAAGAGCGTTTTCCACGAGTCTGAGGCGACGACCAAACACTATTTTACACCCTCACGACCGGTAAGTCAACCCCATTTAGCGGGCGGCACAACTGCGTGATGTACCCCACGGTCGTGGCCCCTGGATGCGGAATCGCTGCCGGCAGGGCCCCGGCCGGCCCAATTAGAACGAGTGGTGGAATTCGGGGCGGCCCTGGGGCACCCGCGGTCTTTGTGATCGGACCCAGCCCTCGGCTTGGGCGGGACGACGTGTTTCCCAACGCCTCCGGAACCGCGGAATTCCCCCTGCTGCGCAGACGCTCGCCCGGGCGCGATCAGGCCCACCATAAGCGTTGAAGCCGGACCCGATCCGCCCTACGATGCCCCGCCTTGCGGAAATGACGACCTTTCAGGAACCCACTAATGCAGCCTGTTGCAATGGCATTGTTGTTGATCGTCGCCTTTGGTGTTTTCGGATATTCCGCCTGGCGCAGGTGGCGCCTGATGATCGTTGGTGGGCCCGCCGAGAGGTTCGACCGCCTCGGCGAGCGGCTCAGGCTGACCTGGAAGTACGCCCTCAAGCAGTTGCGAGTGCGGCGGTATCCGGCGGCCGGGCTAGCCCACATGCTCGTTTTCTTCGGGTTTTTGGTGCTGTTGCTGCGCTCGCTGATCCTGTGGGGACGCGGGTTCGCCCCGGACTTCTGCTTCTGGCTGTTCGGGCCACAGCAGGTGCTCGGCAAGCTCTACGGGTTGGCCAAGGACGTGTTCGTGGTGCTGGTCTTTGTCGGCGTGGTGATCTTCTTCTACTACCGCGTCATCAAGCGGCTCAAACGCCTGTCGCTCAACTTCGACGGCCTGATCGTGCTGGTGATCATCGCGGTCATGATGGTCGCCGACGTGCTCTACGACGGGGCGTCGTTCGTCCGGCATGCCCGCGAACAGGCCGGCGAGGCCGCGCAGCCGACGCTCGTTTTCCACGGCTGGGAACCGGTCGGCAGCATGATGCAATATGCGGTGGCCGATCTGTCCGACAGGGCGGTGGTGTTCTGCCAGCATCTGGGCTTCTGGACGCACGTTGCGTTGGTGCTGATTTTTTTGAACCTGCTGCCCTACTCGAAGCACTTCCACGTCATCACCGGCATTCCCAATGTCTTCTTGCAGGACCTCAACCCGCCCGGACGCCTGCTACCCATCGAGGACATCGAAGGCAAGGCCGAACGCGAGGAAACCCTCGGCATCCGCCGCATCAGCCAGTTCAGTTGGAAGTCGAACCTCGATTTTTACACCTGCACTGAGTGCGGCCGGTGCACCGACCACTGTCCGGCCAGCAACACCGGCAAGAAACTCTCGCCAAAGCACCTGACCGTCGATTTGCGGAACTTCCTGTACAAACACGACGCGGCCCTTGTGGCAGCCAAGGCGAGTGGGAACGGATCGGCCGTCGGTAACGGCGAGGACAATCCGCCCGAACACGCCAAGGACCTGATCGACGGTGTGATCGATCCGGACGTGTTGTGGGCTTGCACCACCTGCCGGGCCTGCGAGCAGGAATGCCCTGTGTTCATCACCTACGTGGACAAGATCGTCGACATGCGGCGATACCTCGTTCAGGAACGCGGTGAGTTTCCCAATCAGTTGCAGACCGCGTTTCGCGGCATGGAGACCAGCGGCACGCCGTACAACCTGCCGGCTGAAGATCGCATGAACTGGGCCCAGGGGCTTGACGTGCCACTGATGAGCGACAATCCGGACGTGGACGTGCTGCTTTGGGTCGGGTGTGCGGCCGCGTTCGATGATCGGGTCAAGAAGGTGGCCCGGGCGACCGTCAGGCTACTGCAGATCGCCGGCGTCAAATTCGCCTGCCTGGGCACAGAAGAGCAATGCACCGGCGATCCTGCCCGCCGGGCGGGTAATGAGTTCCTGTTTCAGATGATGGCCCGGACGAACATCGAGATTCTCGATAATTACAACGTCAAGAGGATCATCACCATCTGCCCCCACTGCTACAACACCCTGGCCCATGAGTACCCCGACTTCGGCGGAAACTACGAAGTCGCCCACCACGCCGACTTTCTTGTCGATCTCATCAGGCAGGGCAGGCTCAGACCCAACGGGCGAGTGGATACCACGGTTACCCTCCACGATTCTTGTTATCTGGGTCGGTATAACGACATCTACGATTCGCCGCGTGATGCTCTTCGTAGTATCCCCGGTTTGAAGCTGATGGAACCGGCCAAGACGCGCGACCGGGCTATGTGCTGCAGTGCCGGTGGGGGCCAGATGTGGAAGGAGGAGGAACCCGGCGACGACAAGATCAGCTTCGCCCGCACCAATCAACTCGTGGAAACGGGGGCCAAGGTCATCGCCAGCGCCTGCCCGTTTTGCATGCGGATGTTCACCGACGGCCTCAACCTGCAAGATATTGAAGGCGTCGAACAGATGGACATCGCCGAGCTGCTGCTCAAATCGGCAGAAGCAAGCGCCAACCCCGCGGAGACGAAGTAGACTCCGCCGCCTGGCGCGAGCCTCGGCGTGCGAGGCCCGCAACCCAACGGGGCGAGAAGGCGGCGTTGCTCCGGTACCGTATGCGGTTGTTTACATTGGGAAGACAGCCTGCGGCGGGAGCAACACCATGCGTCAGTTTATACGGCGCCACCCGGATCAGATTCTGAATCAACTCCCACGTTGCGTGAAGTCTACCGACCGGGCGATGGGCACCTCGAGAAACCCGGGCTTCTACCTTAAAATGACATAGTTGTGGCACTTTGCAATTGAAACGATGAACCATCTTGGTATGATGTGTATATCGTCAAAGACACACAGCGACGCCCAGAGGTTCATCGCCATGAAGCATAGCAGAAAAAGCCTCGAACGCAAAGCCCATACGGTTCCCGATATCATATTCGAACAGCAGCAACTCACTTCCTTCGACGGGCTGCTGCTCCTTCAGCCGTTCCTGGCCTGGTTCGAGTTCAAGGTGATCATCACCAACAAGCGTGTCGGCGCAGGAACGATCTTGAGATTCCACGAAGGCCGCGGTGCACAGGAGGGAACCTTCGGCGAACTCAAGACGCATTGCACGATGGGGCACGTGCCGGTGCGTCGGTGTCTTGGGAATCAGATGTACCTGCCGGCCGGGCTCTTTGCGAACAGGAGTCAAGTAGAGAATCAGAACAGGATAATCAACGGTCAAGACCATAGTTTTTATTCTTGACAGGCGTTTCGTGATCGCATGAAGGCACTAAATCGACAGCCCCTCTCGAGGTGGGGAAGACGATAACCGACGCGCGAATATCAAACGGGAGGCCATCATCGACTCCCACACCTTCAAAGAAGGCGGGCCACCCGTCCCTTCTGCAAGGAGATCCTGGACGCCGCCCACCCTATCCATGAAAGGCATTCTCCCGTCAAGTGTGCACGTCCCGCGCCGAAAGATTTTTCCCTTCCGTTTTTCAGGAAGGACTGTTCCTTCCCTTAGCTGCTTGGCGCCGGGTCTCGTTGCCATGCACCGGCTTGGGCTGGATCGTCCCGATCGGCCCATCTATCCATTCGTGCAAGCTTCGGACAAACGGCGTGTCGGGCCAGCATCTTCATCCTCGCCCGCGGGGCCGACCGGAAAATAAATCAACCTGACCCCTTTTTCTCGATCGGGATGCTGTTTTCCCTCAATCGTCTTGCGGTTGCCCTGGAGGCTGTAGCCCATCTCATGGAGAAGGATTCCCACCAGACGGCTGCTAGCCGAATATCCGAGCTTGGTCAATTCCTGG
>Ga0114922_10002055_pt1 | contig 19008 bp, 17 predicted proteins | sample AartaG_FD_100975 | JGI IMG/M metagenome (GOLD analysis project Ga0114922, IMG submission 100975) | Deep subsurface microbial communities from Aarhus Bay to uncover new lineages of life (NeLLi) - Aarhus_00045 metaG | ecosystem: Environmental > Aquatic > Marine > Oceanic > Sediment | place...
CAACAAGCAGCTTCTGTTCGATGCCGAGACGGAGACATTCGCGAACAACAAAGAGGCCGACAAACTGCTGAAGCCCGCGTATCGAAAACACTACCGGATACCGGATGTGGTCTGACAACAAAGGTATTTATGAAATCATGCAAGCGGATAACAGCGGCTGTGGTCATCGCACTGCTTTTGGCTGCCTCATCCAATTGTGTGGATGAGCATCGCGTCAAAAACGCAGGGCAAGGAGCAGGGCCCGTTTTGATTGAGTTTGAAATCCGCCAGGACCTGGATTTGATAAAACATTCACTGTTTGGTGAACCCCCACAGTTTGCAATATGGCTTGAGGATGCTGTCAGCGGCCTTTTGCAGACGGTTTTTGTAACGTATCGGTCGGGTTATGGTGAGTGGGTGGGTAAGGTGGAATGTCCGGCGGCACTACCAAGATGGTTTGAGGTTTTCAAGGCCGAGACCGGCAGTACGGAACTGCCTAACTTTGACAGGCATGCGCCGGATGCGGTTACGGGAGCGACGCCGAGAGTTGAAGAGTTCAAGACGACTGCCCGTGTCCCTTATGAAAGCAAAAGGATATGCTGGATTGAAATGAACCTGTCGGGCGACTTCAATGAGACGTATCGTGACCACGATATCGAGCAGAAGAAAGTGGATGTGTATTTCTCAGGTCAGCCGGCACTGGTCTATCGCGGCCGGATTATCGCTGTCGCCGGCGAAGAGGTAAGACCTGTACTTTACGGCCAGAGCATCCCGACGTCGGAAGGAGTAGCGGTGATTCAGCCTGTCAGTAAAGGCGTTACAACCGCCAAGGATATTTTTAAGATTATAGAAGTTCGGGTTATCAGCACTAAATAGAAGTGCATGGTCGGGCGGCTTGCGCCGCCGCGCTTTTGTATGAAAAATTAATACTGTTTTGACGGTGAAGAGACGACCCTCTGAACCTGAGCGATCGGGTAGTTGAACAGGATATAGTATGGAAGGGAATTGTTATGGATGTAAAGAAAATTTTGCGGGTGGTAAGTTTAAGATGGTTTGTTCTTGCGGTGGTATCTGTTTGGTTGGCAGGCGGGTGTACAGAGACATTGCAACAGCCTGGGCCGGTTCAGTCGTGTCATGTGTGGGAGAAGGTGGAGATTACACTGCGGGCTGAGAACTCTTATGAAAATGCGTATAGAGATGTGATTGTGTGGGTGGACTTGAAAGGGCCGGGGTTTTCGAAGCGGTGCTACGGATTCTGGGACGGGGGTGATACGTTTCGCGTGCGGGTTTTAGGGACGGCGGCTGGGGTGTGGACGTGGCGGAGCGGGTCAAATCAGCGCGACAGCGGGCTGAACGGAAAAATCGGCAGTTTCACCGCCGTGGCGTGGGCGGAGGAAGATAAACAGGCGAATCCGTGCCGCAGAGGGATGGTTAAATCATCGGCGAACGGGCACGCTTTTGAATATGCGGATGGTTCGGTATTCTTTCTTATGGGTGATACGTGGTGGCCGGTGGGGACGTTTCGGTATCCGTGGTACGATGATGATACGCCGCGGCCGATGGGGCCTGGTGCGGGGATTAAGGATTACCTTAGATACCGCAGAAAACAGGGGTATAACTGTATTGCAATGGTGGCGGCGCTGCCGAACTGGGCGAATGACGATATGGGCGATGAAATAGAGACAGATGATGGCGTTGAGTTGCGGGGGGCGTGGCACCAGATAGGCACAAACAGTGCGAAAGACATGCATGACGAGGACGGCAACCGTGCATTTTTCTTCCCGGGCAAAGTGCCTGGCTATGAGGATTACTTCCCGGATGTTGACCGTATCAACCCGAAGTATTTTCAGAATCTGGATAAGAAGATTGATTACATGAATGCTCAGGGATTTACTCCGTTTATCGAAGTTGCCCGGCGGGATATCGGGCCTGCGTGGAAGCGGTATTACGATTGGCCCGCCTCTTACACGCGGTATATTCAATATGTGTGGAGCCGGTACCAGGCGAATAACTGCCTTTTCAGCCCGATACATTTCGACTGGGACGGCTCGCTTCCGGCCCAAGATTGGAACCCGGCAGCGAATGCAGTCATTGAAAAGTATGGGCATCCTCCATTTGGGACGTTAGCCAGTTGCAATCCGACGGGTTCATCGCTGAAGAATTTCGGGCATACGGACAAGGCGAAGTGGTTAGGCTTTCATCAAATCGGCAACTTCGACCACCGGTTAGGTCACGGGCACAGGAGTTATCCGCTGCTTACGGAGATATTTGATACAACGCCTGCGATACCTGCGATTAATGGTGAGCCGTATTATGACGGGCAGCACGATACGGAGCCTGGGTCGGCGGAGGCGGCGTTATTTGCACGGTCGGCGATGTACGGCAGTGTACTATCAGGAGGATTAGGCGGGCATATTTACGGCGCGGGGCGTGAAGGCGAGACAGGCGGAGCTATGTGGGGCGGTAATGTCGAAGCGGCCGCCGAGAATAAGGTGTGGGACGGGATACTTTGGGAAAGCGGCGACCAGATGCGACATCTTAAGACCTTCATTATGTCGGAGGGTCGCAGATACATGCAGCTTGTGCCACAAAGGGAGTTGCTGGAGGCGAACAAGTTTGGCAAGACAAATGACTGGGTCGAGTGGGCCTATTGCGCGGCTACCGAAGAAAAGGATTTATTTCTTCTGTACTTTGAAAAGGGCTGTAAGAAGGCCATACTGTCAAGTGGCGTGGCATACGGCAAATTCAAGGCCGAGTGGTTTAATCCGCGGACGGGCGAATGGTTTGCCGCAGGAGGGGGTACATTAGCTTCGGATGCCGCGGGTAAAATCACCTTGCCGAACTTCCCCGGCGAACAGACAATATCCGATACAGACTGGGCCATGAAACTAATAATGCAGGGCGTAAAATAACAAAGGTAGCGGGTCAAGCCAATCCTATAAAGCAATTAACATAGGAGTCGAAGATGAATAAGCAATTATCAGGCAAAAAGAAGGTTAGGCTGACGCGGCGGGAATTTTTGAAGGCGGGTGGTGTAACGGCGGCGGCTATTGGGTTTCCGTATGTTGTACCGTCGAGCGTGTTCGGGGCCAATGCGCCGAGCAAACGCATCGTATTAGGCTGTATCGGCATGGGCGGGATGGGGACGAACGACATGCGCGAGCTGATGCAGTTCGATGATGTCCAGGTCGCGGCGGTGTGCGACGTGGTTACGGGCAGCAGAGAGTACGGACACTGGTTCAAGAACGGCTGGGAAGGGGACTACCTTGGGCGTGAGCCGGCGCGGCTTATCGTCGAGGACCATTACGCCGAACAGAAACGGGCGGGTACGTACAAGGGATGCGCGGGGTATAACGATTTTCGCGAGCTGCTGGCGCGGGACGACATCGATGCGGTTACGGTCGTTACTCCGGACCACTGGCATGCGCCGATTTCCATAATGGCTGCGAGGAGGGGTAAGCATATTTATTGCGAAAAGCCGATGACGCTGACGATATCGGAGGGTCGGGCGATGGCAGAGGCGGTGAGGCGTCATGGAATTACATTCCAGACGGGCAGCCACGAAAGGTCGAGCCGGGTGACGCGGTTCGGCTGTGAGCTGGTGCGAAACGGGCGGATAGGCAAGCTCGAACAGATTCGCACGATGGTGGGGGTGAACAATAAGACGGCGCCTGGGGCCGACTGGAAGCCCTCGCCCATTCCGGAGGGTTTTGACTATGATATGTGGCTTGGGCCGGCACCGTGGGCGCCTTATCACAAGGACCGGTGCCTTTACAACTTCCGGTTTGGAATCGATTATTCCGGAGGGCAGACCACGAACTACGGCGCACACTCGAACGACATGGCCCAGTGGGGCAACAATACCGACCATACCGGACCGATAGAAGTCGAAGACCTGGGGGGCGAGTGGCCCAGGGACGGGCTTTTCACGACGGCCACGAAGGTGCATTTCAGGGCGTTGTATGCCAACGGTGTGGAGCTTATATGCAAGACGGGTCCATACGGAGTTGGTGCGCGTTTTGAGGGGACGGAAGGTTGGGTCGAGATCGGCTACGGTGGATTCAGGACGTCCCCGGAGTCGCTGAGGAATTCGGTGATTGGGCCGAACGAGATACATCTTTATCAGAGCAACAGCCACCATCGCAACTTTATCGATTGCATTAAGAGCGGCCGGGAAACCGCGGCGCCCGTGGAGGTGGGACACCGTTCGATTACTGTGTGCCATCTGGGTAATATCGCAATGTGGCTGAAAAGGAAGCTGCGTTGGGACCCGGAGGCCGAGCGGTTTATCGGCGACGAAGAGGCGAACCGCATGTTGAGCAAACCGATGCGTGCGCCGTGGCATCTGTGATGTAGAAGTTATTGACTTTTGCATAATAAATGTAACAAGGTAGAAATGCAGGAAATCAAAACAGAAGATTTAGAACACGGCCAAACAAGTTTGACCGTGGCACCCAGGGATATAACTCCACTATAATTTACCGGTGGCACACATATCCCGTTTGTAACACAAGGAGCAATAAATTCTGCGAGAAAGGTTAACGATATGAACGTCAGAACGATATTTGTCGGTATGGTACTAACGATAGCGCTAGTGTTCAGGTGTGGGCTTGCGAGCGGGCAGGGGCAATTGCACGGCGCCGGGGAGCGTGTAGTTTTTATAATTGCCGAGGATGAGTATGATGCCGCCAATACTCTGCCTGAGTTTGCGGGCCAGCTTGAGGATGTGTACGGATTGACGTGTGAGATTGTTCAGGGCGGCGATAACAATATTGCAGGACTGGAGCGGCTGGCGGAGGCTGACCTGGCTGTTATCTATGTCCGGCGCCAGGTACTGCCGGCTGGTCAGATGAAGCATCTTCGCGACTACGTAGCGAGCGGTAAGCCTGTGGTCGGGCTGCGAACCGCGAGCCATTCATTCTGTCTGCATGAAGAAAGGCCACCGGCCGGATTTGAGGAGTGGGGCGAGTTTGACCGGGATGTGCTTGGTGGTAACTATCACATGCACCACGGCAACAAGGACGAGGACGGGCCGTTTACGTACGTGTGGGTGAAGAAGGGGATGGAGTCGCATCCGATATTTACCGGCATTCCGTCAGGTGAATTTCGGGTGCCCTCATGGCTATATAAGACCTCGCCTTTGGCTGACAGTGCAACGGTTCTGATGATGGGGCGAGTGGGAAACCGCAAGCCGTTCGAGCCGGTTGCCTGGAGCAACACTCATACGGGCGGGGGGCGTGTATTTTATACATCGTTGGGTCATCCTGATGAATTCAAGATGCGTGTCTTTAGAACTCTGCTTACAAATGGGATATTCTGGGCATTAGATAAGCAAGTGCCGTCGCCTGAAATGATGATGGATAAACTGGTGCCAAAAATTGCCGGTTATGATTTTGGCCACAGCCGCAAGTGGCTTACATTCACCGAGGAGCTGGTACTTCAGACACAAGATTATGAAATCAAACGGGGCATGGCACGTCGGCTGGCAAAGCTTCTTGTTGAGCCGGGCACATCTTTTGCCTGCAAGGAGTGGATTTGCCAGCAGCTTAGTATCATCGGTTCACAAGAACATGTACTGGTCCTGGTCGATATGCTCACCGATGAGAAGCTGTCGGATATGGCCCGTTTCGCTTTGGAGCGGATACCATCGTACGCGGCAGATGGAGTCTTGAGTAGTGCCCTAAACAGGACAAGCGGTAAAGTCCGCGTCGGTATCATCAACTCAATAGGAAATCGTCGCAACGGCGAGGCGGTACAAGCATTGGGTAAGTTGCTGTCAGATCCGGACCGCGAGTCGGCGGAGGCGGCGGCGGTGGCGCTGGGATTGATAGGTAGCAGAGCGGCGGCAAGTGAATTGAAAAGAGAACTTGGGAAGGCATCAGGAAAGTGGCGCCAGGTGCAGGCGGATGCTTATCTGTTGTGTGCGGACAATCTGCGGGCCGACGGAGATAATGAAACGGCAATAGAAATTTACGCCCGGATGTACGCACCGTCGGAGGCAAAGCATGTTCGGATTACGGCTTTTAAGGGTCTTGTGTCAACCGACAAGACAGAGGCGATACCGCACGTGATTAAAGAACTAAAGAGTGACGATGCGGCTATGCGGTCGGTCGCATTAGGCTTTGTGAGGGAGCTGCGGGGCAAAGATGCGACGGAGGCGTTTTGCAAAGAATCGCCGAAGCTGGGCGAAGAAGGTTGTGCTCTGCTTGTGAGTGCACTCGGTGACCGTGGCGACAGGCTGGCTTTGCCGGCGGTAATGCAGGCCGCCCAAAGCGAGTTTGAGTCGGTGAGGGTTGCGGCTTTAGAGGCGATGGGGACAATAGGGGACGCACGGGCGGTGGAACTGTTAGCACAGAAGGCTGCAACGGGTGAAAACGCGGAACGCACAGCGGCAAGGCGGAGTCTGAACCTGCTGCGAGGTGTGGAGATAAACTGGGCCATTATGGAACTTTTGGATGCTAAGGATGCAAGTGTCCGGTTAGAGGCGGTCAAGAGCCTGGGAGCACGAAAGGCGACAGAGGCGGTGGGTAAATTGCTGCGTACGGCCGAGGATGGGGACCCGAAAATTCGGGCCGAATCATGGAAGGCGCTTGCGGCGCTGGGGGGCCGGAAGGATTTGGCTGCGATGATTGGGTTGTGGGTCAAGATAGAGGGCGACGGTGAGCGCAAGGCGGCTGAAGATGCTGTGGTGGCTGTTGGGCGGAAGCGAAGTCAAAAGGAAGCCGCGGCTGCGATAGTGGCGGCGATGGATTCTGTGAAAGATGTGAACAGGAAGGGGTCGCTGCTTCGGGCACTGGGACGGATAGGTGATGAGACCGCCCTGCCGATACTTCGGGCCGGTCTGAAGGATAAAGATTCAGAAATTAAGGCGGCGGCGATTCGGGCCTTGTCATCGTGGCCGAGTGCGGAACCAATGGAAGATTTGAGGGATTTAGCGCGAGGCGCCGAAGAGGAGCAGCACAAGGTGTTGGCCCTTCGTGGGTACATAAAGATGATAGAACATGCAGAGCGGACGGCAGGTCAAAAAGTCCGGTTATACTCCGAGGCGATGGATATGTCTGGGCGTGTGGACGAAAAGAGGCTGGTGCTTGCCGGCCTGGCATCGGTAGCCCATATCGAGGCGCTTAAGGCAGCCGAATCATATTTGACGGACACCAACCTCAAGAGTGAGGCGGCGGCAGCGGTAGTTGCAATTGCTGATAAAATGGATGAGGCCAATGAGATTGAGGATGAAGCAACTCGTCAGTATATCCTCTCGGTCTTGCGGAAGGTTGTTGAAGTTTCGGAAAATGAATCTGCGGTCGAGGATGTGGCAGAGGTGATTGAAAGAATCTCCAATTGAGGGGATCGGTGGGCCAAGTTCGACAGGCTCACTTCAGGCAGGCCCACCCTACATTTTCGGTCAATACTTAAGCCCAAGCGTCGATGAACAGGCCTAATGGGATTTCATCGAGCCATTTGTAAATGTCAAATACGCCGCGGACGGCGTTTTTTGCGGAGCGCCATTTTCTGCTGACGTTTACGGTAAAGGGGGCATCTTTGCACTTACCGGCCCTTTGTCGGTTTTTGCTGGTTTTTCGGCTGTCGTGGGGGGAGGGGCCTTCGGCGGTGATGATAGAGGTTCGCCTGGCGAGGGTGGAAGGTTGCAGGATATTGCAGTTGACTCTTTCAGACATCAGTAAGCTTACAATCCGAAGTACTCCGCGTGGGCTAAAGCCCACCCTACAATCTACTGGATTCCCGCTTTCGCGGGAATGACAGGCGCTGCAGTGATACCGGCGGCAATGGACAGACGTTGTCCACTTGCCTTACAGTTGAGTCAAAAGTGAGCAAAAAAGATGCCGGGATAGTCGTTTTGATTTAAGAACTGGTCAGGTAAGCAGTTATGGCAGAACACAGAGCGTAAGACGCGGGAGGAGCAGGCCAAATGCAGAAAAAAGTTCCGGCTGAACAGGAAGAATCCACCGGTTGGCATCCAGCAGGGCCGATGGGCATAAAAGCTCTTGCATGTACGGCAGTCGCTTATAAGATATGAGCAAAAGGCAAGATAACCGGAGCGACAATCGGGATTATGATGAAGGCGTTTTATACCCTTAAGGGTATAAAATTCCCGCGAGTGGGATTGTCCCGGCGCGCCGGGATAAAGGTTCTTACCCGCGAGCAAACGGGGAAATTCAACTGTGAGCACTATATGATAGTGGTAATTGATTACGGTGTGGGCAATGTCAAGAGTGTTACGAACGCCGTTCGATATATCGGATGTGATGTTAAGGTAAGTTGCGAGCGGCGCGATATTGAAAAGGCCGGTGGTATAATCCTGCCCGGGGTGGGGGCGTGCGGGTATGCCATGAAGGTCTTAGGGCCACTGGCGGATGTGATACGTGATGTGGCCGGTGGGGGAAAGCCGCTGTTAGGAATCTGTTTGGGTTTTCAACTGCTTTTCGACGAAAGTTTCGAGCATGGCGTGCACACGTGTCTTGGATTGGTCAGAGGCAAGGTGATACGCATCCCGGCGGGCGTGGATGAAGACGGCGGGAAACTAACGATACCGCACATGGGCTGGAATCTTGTAAGGCTGCCGGTGGGGATGAAACTGTTTGCGGGATTGGGGCCCGAGAAGTATTTTCCGTTTGCCAATTCGTATTATGCCGACGTAACGGATGATGAGGCGATTGTGGCTTATGCCCGCTACGGCATTGATTTAGCTGCTTCGGTGCAAAAGGGTAATATTTTCGGCTGTCAGTTTCATCCTGAGAAAGGTGCAACTGATGGGTTGGATATTCTGCGGAATTTTGAACGTGTCTGTAAAGGGAGCACAAACCATTGATTTTTTGATAATAAATGGAACAAGTAACCCCGCCCGGCGGGCGGGGCTAAATAGGGATGTGGTATGCTCAGGCCAAGGTTTGACGGTGGCACCCGTGTTTCCTTAGTGATGCAAAGGTCAATAAGATGCTTGCTAAAAGAATTATCCCATGCCTTGATGTGAAGGACAACCGTGTTGTCAAGGGGGTGAACTTTCTTAACCTCCGCGATGCGGGGGACCCGGTGGAGTTGGGGCGGCGATACAGCGATGCGGGCGCGGATGAACTGGTATTTCTCGATATCACGGCGACCATTCGGTCGAATAAGACGATTGTGGAGTTAGTTGAAAAGGTCGCCGAGAACGTCTTTATACCTTTTACGGTCGGAGGTGGAATTACCAGGGCCGATGAAATCGGGCTGTTGCTTCGAAGCGGGGCGGATAAATGCTCCATCAATACGGCAGCGGTGCAGAATCCCCGGTTGCTTGCCGAGTCCGCCGAGCGTTTCGGCAATCAGTGTGTGGTTCTGGCCATCGATGCAAAGAGAACCGAGCAAAATAAAAACAAGTGGCACGTTACTATCAAGGCGGGTTCTGAGCCTACGGACATCGACGCCATTGAATGGGCGGTAAAGGCACAGGCCCTTGGTGCGGGTGAGATACTTTTGACGAGCATGGACGCCGACGGGACTAAAGCGGGCTACGATATCGAGCTGACGGCGGCGGTGGCGGATGCGGTGGATATACCGGTTATTGCTTCAGGGGGAGCAGGTACGCTCGAGAGCCTTGCGGATGTACTTAAGCGGGGAAAGGCCGATGCGGTATTGGCGGCGTCTATATTTCATTACGAGCAGTACTCGATAAGAGAGGTTAAAGAGTACTTAGCCGAGCGGAATATCCCGGTCAGACTTTGATGATAAATTGAAAATAAATTGAATATACGCAGCCATCATATAGTCATATTAATAGTGTGCGTGGGTTTGATTGTCGGCCTCCGCTTCATCGACCCGGATAAACTGGGTTTTCAGCTTTTTGGATTCAAGTGGCCGATGCATTGCGCGCTAAGGCATACGTTCGGTGTGAAGTGTGCGCTTTGCGGCGTTACACATTCATTGTGCGCGACAGCTCGCGGCGACATCGCAGGTGCGCTTAAGTATCATTTGTTGGGGCCGGTGCTTTTCGGCTTTATTATCTTTGAGATTGTGTATAGAATGTGGGCGATTGCAGTCAGCCCGAAGCGAGTCGGCTGGATAATAAGGAAGTTACACATGGGTTTAATCGCCCTTATCGTTTTTGCGATATTTGCGAACTGGGTCCTGTATCTCGGAGGCCGATTATTATGAACGAGCAAAACATAGCGACAGTTAGCGTTATCGAACCTGTCGGCAAGGCTATCGACAGGGTCAAGCAGGTTTTGTTTAATCCGTTTGATATCGGCCGATGGTTTATCATCGGGTTTTGTGTGTGGTTAGCACGTCTGGGACAGGGCGGCGGAGGCGGCGGCAGCTTCAATCCGGGCGGGGCGGGTAACGGTCCGTCGCCAGCCCAGGTGAAAGCATGGTTCTTAGAGCACCTGCCGTTGATAATAAGCATAGGTTTTGGGATTTTCGTGTTGGTGATAGTAATCGGGCTGGTATTTCTGTGGCTCAGCAGCCGGGGCAGATTTATGTTTCTTCACTGTGTAGCCGAGAATAAGGCCGAGGTGAAGGCGCCGTGGCACAAGTTCCGCGGCGAGGCCGGCAGCCTGTTCGTATTCCGCCTGGTTGTCGGGATAATCGGATTTACATGCATGGCGGTTCTTGTCGGGGTGCTCGCTCTGCTTATTATATTGCTTGTCAGAAATTCAGCATACACGGCTGCGCCCCTGGTTATCGGGATAATATTGTTAGTACTCACAGCAGTTGGTGTCGGGATTGTATTTGGGCTTATAGGCAAGTTCACCAAAGATTTTGTGGTTCCTGTGATGTACCTTCGCCGATGCCGGTGTCTGGATGCTTGGGGCGAGTTTTGGCACCTGTTGGGAGGTAACAAGGGCAGGTTCACATTGTACATACTGTTTCAAATCATCATATCAATGGCCATAGGTACAATCGTAATGGCGTTGGCGTGCGTTACATGCTGCTGTGCAGCGTGTATTTTTGCAATCCCGTACATCGGCACGGTAGCACTCCTGCCGATATTTGTCTTCGGCAGGTCGTATTCATTATACTACCTGGCCCAGTACGGCGGCGAGTATGACGTGTTTATTCCCATTGCACAACTGCAGGAACCGCCTATTGTTGGGCCCCAGGACGAAGAACCGGTTAGGCGGTAGGATGGGCAGGAAACCTGCCCATGCTGAAAGCTATGGAGCCAATAATTGCAATCTTGTTCGCCAATTTATTCCCTTAGACTTTTTTATATCGCTATTGTTTATTCTGAATTTTTTTATGTCTGAAGATCAGGTGGATGTTTCGGAGGTAAATCAGTGTGTTGACGGTAAAGGCTAATATCAGGACCGGTTTTTCGATGTGGATCGAATAAATCAGCAGGATGAGTGAGCCGATTATGGACATAAACCAAAAGGCGGTCGGGATATAGGATTTTTTCTTATATTCGCTGACAATCCACTGCAGGATAAATCTTCCCCCGAATACAAGCTCGCCTGCAAGAGCGGTGGCCTCCCACCAGGGGTCGAGCTTAATCTGCAAAATCGCATTTTGAATTGAGCTTGACAGTGCTTGGAACATATCAGGTCTCCATACATTTCTTGCCCTGTGAAAAGCCGTATAGATGTCATTGCGAAGCGATATCTTGTCATTCTGAGCCGTAGTCCTGTACCATCTGGTACAGGGCGGAGGTGAAGAATCTCAAGCGTTCAATTTCTGTCATTCCAAACTCGATTTCCCGATTTATCGGGATTCTCTCACAACACGTCGTGGATTCCAGCATTCGCTGGAATGACAAATGTGCGCTTCGTTCAGAAAAACGGTTTTCATTGGTTTTTACAGAGCATACATTGTTTCGAAAACGGTTTTATTTTTGCATGATAAGGCAAAAGGGGCCGAAATTAAAGCCTCAACAATACAGGACTCTTGCGGCGATGTCTTTTCGCCGATATATTTGTTAATCTCAGGAAAAAAATATGCCATTATTAAGACGACACAAATACATTCTGTTAATATTGCTTGTTTACTGGCCGGGGCTTTTTGTACTCACGCACATCCCGATACCGGATTTGGCCCGGCAGTCGGGCATGTCCGATAAAACGATGCATGCCCTGGCCTATCTTGCGCTTGTCTTTTTGTGGTGGTTTTCTATCAGCCCATACAAGAAGGTTGATTGGCGAAGGACCAGGGTCTGGCTGGCGCTGGCGGTGATGGTCTGGTACAGTGCGTTTGATGAATGGCTTCAGGGTCAAATCGGGCGTTCGGCTGATGTTCATGATTTCTATGCGAACCTGCTGGGAGTTTTGCTTGGTCTGGGTATTTTGTCGGTGCTGAGCTTCTGGCCCGGTTCGGTGATTGTGTCGGCTCTTTTTATCCTTGCAGTAACCAACTTCTCAAAAATCGATACGCTTTGGCAATGGCCCTACCTGAATCCCGGTGTCCACTTCTTAGGCTTTGCCGGTTTTACGCTCATCTGGATTCAGTATATGCACCGCTATATTCGCATCTGGAAAGGCTCACATATAAAACGGTTCGTTACGGCACTATTTATGCCGGTGTGCCTGTTGGTCGGCGTGAAGCTGTGCTCAGTCGCCCTTGGCAAGCAGATATGGCTCATCGACTGCCTGATAGCACTTAGCGGGATATTCTGTGCCGCTTTTATTTCATGGCTGACATTTCTGGCGCACGGCCGGAAGGTTAATTGACCCGCTTGAAGGGTGTGTACAAAGGGTCCCCAATCAAAAGCATCTGCCAGGAATTGTACGGCTTTGTTCTGTAGAACGCTTCGGCGAGACATTTGCCGTTGATGAGCTGGCCGAAGAACCGGTCAGGTTTCGGGAAGGCTGCTAAATAAGGCTCAGCTACCGCCCCCATCGTTGCGGTAATGCCGTCGCTTAACATGGCGGGACACCACTGGGTACTTTGTGGGTCGCGGAGGTTGACCGCTTCCCAGCTTGCGATGTGAAATCCCACCGCGCCGCAGGCAAAATCAAAGGCGTCAACGTATCTCTTCAGGCTGTACCAGCCGCAATACAGGGCGGTGTTCGGACACGTGCCCGGTGCGAACAGCCCGGCCGTCTGCTCATGAACCACCTTCATCTGTGTGTGCTCAGCGAGGAGCGAAGCCGTCTGATGCAGCGACTGGTCATATTCGACATACAAGGCGTTCTTCTTTTTCTTAGAATATCCCGAATCTATACAGGCAATTCCTTTAAGACCGTTTTGTTCGGCCAAGACAGCTTTATCAACAAGGGCGGCGGCTATATCTTCGCCAGGCCCGTCAAGGCGGGAGACCATGATTGTTGTCGTGTCTGTCCAGAAAAGGCGGTCTTTCAGTTCGTTCGGCTGGTGGCGGTACAATTCATAATCGTCGAACATCACCATCGACAGCTCACTGTCAACCGAAGCGCCTGTCTCGGTGCCTTTGATATTGCCGATGTCTGCATCCAGTCGCAGCAACAGCCCGCCCAATCCGGCAACGGTTTCGAGCTTTCTGTAAAATCCGCCCTGTATTCGTTTTTCAAATCCCCACTTTCGTTCCCGCGCCCGCTCAAAGAGCTTCATGCTTTCTTTTATCTCTTTCTGTGCAGCCGGCGTTAATCTGAATGCCAAACCAGCTTTTGATTTAGCTGCCTGTCGCGTCTTGCTCCTGCCGTATATATTCGAATACAGCCCCAGCCATTTCCGCAGATGCCTCGTCTTTTCCGGGTCATCCTCCATCGCTTCTATCTTCGAGTATGACTCTTCAACGTAGGAATCCAGCTCCCTCATAACCTTCTTCACCGATGGCTTATTATCAGCGGCGTGCAAAACCTCACACTTCGTACCGGTCAAAACTTCCAATTGCCCCACAACCTCCTTCAATTCCTTCATCTTGCCACGAACCATATCGCCCAATGGACCAAGATTCTTTTGTTCGTCTCCAAGCATTTCTCTCGGACCTACCCTGAAAGGTACACCATAGACAGTAAGCAAACACTTGATGGTGTCCGAAAAATTGGGGTCCGCAAGTTTGGCACGTACCGGCCGGGCAACCAACTTCTCGTAATCGCTCCTTGATATATCGTCGGTCAATTCCGGTTTTAAGTCGAGCTTCAGGATGTTTTTTTCGGGCACGCCCCTTTTTTTGCAATAATGCCGGGCGATTCGTACAAAAGCCGGATTGTTGCCGTTTGCTATGACAAGAATTTCGTTTGGCTCGATTGCCAGGGCTCGATGTGTGGTCAGGGAAATCAAGAAACCGCACAATAAAATCAACATGGCGGACGGTGAGATGGATGTATTCAAACTATGGTTGAAGAATCTTTTCATAAGCTCGGTTTTATCTGCATACTTACAAATCCTTACGTCGGCGTGTACCAAAAGTTCAGTTTACTTATCCGCCGGTTAAATGTCAACAAATGCATGTAGCGGAAATCCGCTGGACAAGCGGGGCTTTGTGCGGTAAATTGCCTGAGAAATTTAGAGTTGCAGTCCTTTCAGGAATAGCAGGTGGTTGGCGTTAATATCATAGATTCTGAAAATTCTCTAAGCTATGCATTCGAGTTTTGGCCGGTGCTTTTGGCATCTTTTGTTTGCGGGCTGGTGGTAACATGGCTGTGCAGAAAAATTGCGCTACGGCTGGGTGTAGTCGATAAGCCCGACGACCTGGTGAAGACGCATACAGAACCTGTTGCGTATCTTGGCGGGATAGGCATATTCGCCGGATGCGCGACTGGCATCATCGCAGGTGTCATATATCTGCAAGGCCGGTTTCATTTTGACCCCGCCGCAAAATGGTTGCTTGGCATACTTGCCGCCGGAGCAATAATGTGTTTTGTCGGAGTTTTGGATGATATATTCGAAATAAAGCCGTGGCATAAGGTATTGGGCCAGAGTGTCGGGGCGGTTGTTTTGGTTGCGGTTGGGCTAAGGCCGGCACTTGAGAGTCTGACGGCGCCGTTTGATTATCAGATACCGCCGGCCGTTGGAACCATTATCAGTTTCATCATGGCGATGGTGTTTGTTCTTGGCGCAACAAACTCACTGAATCTGCTTGACGGCATCGACGGTCTGTGCGCAAGCATTACGGCGGTGACAGCCGTGGGTATGTTAGGGCTGGGTATGTTAGCTGAATCGCAGGACGTTTTAGATTTCGCCGACCTGGTTAGAATAATAATTGCGCTGGCGGTATTGGGCAGCGTATGCGGGTTTTTACCCTTCAACAAGCATCCCGCCAAAATATTCATGGGGGACGCCGGCAGCTTGTTCCTTGGCTTTATGATGGCCGGTTTGATGATGCTCTTTGCGGCGGCGGGGCCTAAGTGGTGTTTATGCTCGATAATGATATTCGGCCTGCCAATACTCGATACGGCGGTGGCGTTCGCGAGGCGGTGGCTCAACAAGCGGCCGCTATTCGTTCCCGACCGTGGGCACATCTACGACCAGATGATGGACCGCGGAATACCGCTAAATAGAACAGTCACCATCTGCTGCATTTTAGCCGGCGTGTATGTGCTGATTGGACTGGTCATGAGCCGGATGAGAATGATGCACGCCTTGATAATGTGTATAGTCGTGTTTGTGGTTTCAGGCATAGCGGTCTGGAAGAAGGACCTCCTGAAAATGGAGGGCCTGCGTGGAGCAATCCACAAAGAAAAATAATCCCGGCTTATATTTATTTACCCTACACCCCGAAACTTGTTCCCACAGCTAAGGCCGCTCGTACAAGGTAGTAATTTTTCGGCACGGTTTTTATTTTTCCTGCCACACGCCAAAGTGCTATGCTTCCGAGTTTGCCGTCCTTGTGCACGACAAGGTGATTTCTCGTCCCGGTCATCAAAAGCTCTATCGCCTTATTCCCGAAGCTCGTCGCAAGGACCCTGTCAAACGGTGTGGGCGTACCGCCCCTCTGCACGTGCCCCAAGATAACCGCCCGACAATCCAGCCCCGCCGCTGCGCCGATCTGCTCAGCTAACACATTTGCTATCCCGCCCAGGCGAACAGGGTCCGGGCTGTCTTTAACCTTCCTGGCGACGACCACTTTCCCGCCCTTCGGCCGGGCACCTTCCGATGCAACAATAATACTGAATCTCCTGCCCCGCTCGGAGCGGCGCAGCACAACCTCACATATCTTGTCAAGCTCGTACGGCATCTCCGGCAACAGAATAATATCCGCTCCGCCGGCAACGCCCGCATGAAGTCCTATCCAGCCGGCGTATCGGCCCATGACCTCTATTATCATCACCCGGTGGTGCGAACTTGCCGTCGTGTGGATTTTATCAATCGCCTCGGCGGCCGTCGTAACAGCCGTGTTGAAACCGAACGTTATGTCCGTACCGTACAGGTCATTATCAATCGTCTTGGGCACCCCCATCACCGTAACGCCCCTGGCGGCAAAAGCCGCAGCCGAGGCCATCGTGCCGTCGCCGCCGATACAGATAAGCGCATCCACGTCATAGCCGGCTAACAGCTTGATACAATCGTCGGAAAGGTCCTTCGTCCGTGTCCTTTTGCCGACTTTCACAGGATACTTGAATGGATTGGCCTTGTTACACGAGCCTAAAATCGTCCCGCCGACAGTCAGAATGTTGCTCACATCGTTGTAGCTGAGGATATGCATCCGGTCTTCGATAAGTCCAAGATACCCGTCTTCAATACCCCAGACTTCAAGGCCGTACTTGTTTATCGCGGTCTTGGCAACAGCCCTGATAACGGCATTGAGCCCGGGACAATCTCCACCGCCGGTAAGTATCGCTATAGTCTTAACTTTTTCCTTCATTTATTTTTAACCACTTAAATCCGACTCTTAATCCGACAAATACCAGTCATCTTCCTTTTAATATGGAGTTGAGCATATCCAGATAATCGGACAGCAGCCGCGTTATGAGAAAGTTCTGGCGAACCGTCTCGATTGCATTGTCACCGAGCCGTTTTCCTTCCGCGGGATTTTTGAGTATCCGGACAATTCTGTCCGCAAATCCTTCGATATCATCCGGTTCGAGCAGAAAACCGTTTTTGCCGTCTTCGATTTGCACGGGTATGCCGCCAACGTTCGAAGCAACCACAGGGCTTCCTTTCCAAAGGGCTTCGGTCACAGCAAGGCAGAAACCTTCCCTTGTGGACTTTTGTATTATTACACTGGAAAATCGCTGGATGGAATTGACCAGAGACTCGTTGTTACCAATGACAAAAATAATGTCGCCTTTTTTGGCGAGTTTGTTGGCTTTGCGGTAAACTTTGTTATACATCCTCAGACCTTCAGGATCATCACTGGCCACGTTGTAGCAAAAAACCAATCTGCAATCCACCTTCTGCTTGACCAGTTTGAATACATCTATGACGCCCTCCGGATCCTTCCACGGATCAAGGCGTGAGACCTGTGTAATAACGGGCTTGTCCATCGGGACTCCGGCTTTTGTGATGTACTCTTGAATTGCCTTGTTGGTAATATGCCTGTTTTTCTGGCTCAGCGGATTAATTGCCGGAAACATAAGTCTCTGGTCTATCGGAAGGTCCTTTTTGAAATACTTTTCGCTTGAAAAGACAACCTGGTCGTATTTCAGCAAAAAACCCTTAATAAAATCCCACAGTTCTTTATTCGGCTCGGTCAGGTCTATATGACACCGCCATATCCATGGCTGGTGCTTACGGTACGATCTTATCAGGGAAAGAGGCTGCGGATCGTGAACAATGACGAAATCGTGGTCAAGATGAGTAAATCTTGCAAAATTATCGTTAACCTGTATATATAGATTTTTCTTTTTTTCCTTCAGGTTAAATTTACCTCCCTGAAGTGCGTTATGGAAACTTTTGGTAATCTCAAAGAATTCCTGGCTGCCGTGCAGGATTCGCCAGCCTGCATCTATGCCCACGTCGTTCATAAGCGACACAAGGGAAAAAAGAATCTCTGCAACACCACCACCCTGGTATGTAGCGTTGACGTGGACTATATGCTTTCCGTAAAGTCCTCTTGCCCTTGCGTAGATTTCTGCAAGCACTTCATCCGGCACCACGTGACGAAAATCTTCAAGTCTTAACATATCAACTCCTTAAATATATTCTTAAACTTTCGTTAATTCGTTCAGTATAGCCCGGAATTCATCTATCGTATACACGTTGAATCTCGCTTTTGAAATACCATATCCCACTTTAATGGAATAAGCTTCCGACGGCAGGGTTTCGAACAACTCATCATCTGTATAGTCGTCGCCGGCGGCTAAGATAAAATCCCATATTTCCTTCTGAAGCCAAATCTGAGCTGCTCGGCCCTTACTGATACCAATATTTTTGACCTCCAATATTTTATGACCTTCAAATACACCAATGTTCAAATTTTCCGTAAGATTAAGCAATGCTACTCGAAGCTCCTGGGAGCGAAGCCGAGCCAATTCGGGATCCGACCGGCGGTAATGCCAAACAAGGGAAAAGTCTTTTTCCTCGACAAATGATCGGGGGGTTCTGTCTGCATATAACTCAAGTACAGGTTTGATATTGTCTTTCCAGTCATCTCTCATGGATTCAATGAGTCCCCATTCGCTGCTGTCCTTATTCTTCAGCCAGGCGCCATGTTCGGCGATTAAAGAGACATTGAGTTTGGAAAGCCAGTGATCAAGTGTTGCTTTATCCCGTCCACTAATTATCACAACCTCGTTATTTTGGTCCTTGCTAAGGGACCGAATGAGATTAAGGAGTTTTTCATCGGGGCCGGCCTTTTCAGGGCGATCGGCAAACCCTATTAGAGTTCCGTCGTAATCAAGCAGGAACAGCCGCTTAGCGCTGTTCTTATACTCTTCGGCAAGATGTTCCTGGGCCTGGCTGGTCAGCTTTTGAACGGAGAGTTGCTCTTGCAACTTCTTAACGTCGGATAGGCACTGCAGGAAATCATCGGCCCATCTGTTGACTGTATAGCGAGAAAGCCTGTTCTGCATGGCTCTGTTACGCTCGATCTGTTCTGCTTCGAGCATTTCAAGGGCCTCTTTTATAGCCCTGATGATTGCGGCCTTGTCGTTAGCATTGATGATGATTGATTCGCCCAACTCACGCGCGGCTCCTGCCATTTCACTTAAAATCAATGCTCCTTTGCCGTCCGTTTTAGTA
>Ga0114922_10002056_pt1 | contig 19008 bp, 15 predicted proteins | sample AartaG_FD_100975 | JGI IMG/M metagenome (GOLD analysis project Ga0114922, IMG submission 100975) | Deep subsurface microbial communities from Aarhus Bay to uncover new lineages of life (NeLLi) - Aarhus_00045 metaG | ecosystem: Environmental > Aquatic > Marine > Oceanic > Sediment | place...
GCTGGTATTTTAACGAAAATTCGGGCAAAAAGCCTTGACGTAATCAATTGGTGAAAAAACTTTGCGGTTTTGCAGTGACAGCTAAGAAACAACCGGACTATAATACAATTGCGACACAGCCTGTGATTGGGGGGCGTGTTTTTCAAACCGCCCTGAAAAAAGTGAATAGTCAAATTTAGTCGTTCGTGAATAACTAAAAACTATCAACTTTCAACTATCAACTAACAACTGACTAAGCGGAGCTTATCATGGCTGCCGAAGCTCAGACTTGTGCCCAAGGTAAACTCGCCAACCGGCGTAACGCCCCAAAATTCGAGCTCTGCTCGACCCTGAGCTTGTCGAAAGGCCTGCCCTGCGTGGCCTTCTGCGAAGCCGGGTCCTCTCTCGGTCCTCTACATCTGTCGAGAACCCTCTACAAATCAGCTCTTATATGCAAAACAAACCCAATTTACTGGATGCTCGAATGAACCTAAGCTCTGTTTTAACAAAGGATTATGAAAATAAACGACTTTGCAGATGCGGTGAAAACAAACCCAATCAAACCCAATTTTCCTAAATCACGACAATTTAGGAATTATTATCTCCGCCCGCATATTCCGGCGGGAGCCTGTTTGGTGCGGGGCAATGGAGCTACTTTATTGTGGATAGGGACAGCAAATTGAGTATAATCACGCTCGCGAACCGAGCCGGGAAAGCTCTTGCGTATCGAAAACGGTGGCCCTATCGAGTTTGGAGGGTGAACGTAGTGAAATACGGGGTTGTTTGGTGTTTGGTTGTCACTTCGATTCTTGCCTGCCCTTGTTTTGGGGAGTTTGCAGTAAATACGCGGACGAGCGATGACCAGACGGACGCTGCGGTGGCGATGGACGCAAACGAGAATTTTGTGGTAGTCTGGAGCAGCTATCGCGGTGACGGGAATTCGGGTGCGATATTCGGGCGGCGGTTTGATGCGAATTGCAAACCTGTGGGGGACGAGTTTCAAATCAATACGACAACGGCGGGCAATCAAACCGAGCCGGCGGTGGCGATGGATGCGAACGGCAATTTTGTTGTTGTCTGGCATGGGCCTGGGGCAACTGAGCAAGATAAGAAGGATGTTTTTGGGCAGCGGTTCGATGCAAACGCCCAGCCTGTCGGCGGGGAGTTTTGCGTAAATAGCACGACTTCTAGCTGGCAGCAATATCCGCAGGTTGCGGTGAATGAGGGTGGGGGCTTTGTGGTTGTCTGGGAGAGTGAGGAACTTGGCGGCGTGCCTTCTGATGCGTGGGGGATTTGCGGTCAGCTTTTTGATGGCAATGGTTCGCCGCTTGGGGGCGAGTTCGATATCAATTTACTGTTGCAGTGTCGCTATCCGGATGTGGCGATGAACGGCAGCGGTAATTTTACGATTGTTTGGATGCAAGAGAAAAACGACAATTCAATAATGATGAGGCTGTATAATGCGGACGGCACAGCAAAAGCAGCCCCTTGTGAGGTAAGTACAATTAGTTTTAGCTCCATCACTCGGCCGTCGATTGGGATGGATGGCAGTGGACATTTCGTGGTGGCCTGGGATGGTCATCCGGATGAGGCCAGTTTAGATGACATTCATGCTCGCAGATATCGGGCAGATGGGAGCGCTGTCGCGGAACAGTTCGTTGTGAATACCAGCTTGGCTTATGCGCAGGACCGGTCAGCAGTTGCAATGAACAACTGGCGGGAGTTTGTAATTGTGTGGAATAATGAAGTTGACCCTAACACTAATGAAAGAGACATATTCGGCCAGCGATATGATGAACTTTGCAATCCTATCGGCGACGAATTTCGGGTTAATACTTATGTGGTGGATGACCAGAAGGACCCTGCTGTTGCAATAAGAGAAAATGGTGAGTTTGTCGCAGCCTGGCAAAGCTACGGCCAGGACGGCTCAGACTACGGTGTTTTTGGTAAGGTTGGGCCGAGGGTCGGGTGTGCTGACTTTTCTGAAGATAGCTTTGTGAATTTTGTCGACTACTGCGTTTTGGCGGGGGAATGGCTGGAAGAAGGTGACGGGCTGAAAGCGGATTTGATTGACGATAATAGAATCGACGAGAGGGATTTGGATGCCCTTTGCGGACAGTGGCTTATGCCGTGCTACGATTGCAATGAAGTTGACATATATAGTGACGGTAGGATTGATTTTAGAGACTACGGGCTCTGGGCGGGCAACTGGTTAAAGCAAGGGCCAAAGCTTGATGGTGACATTACCGGTGACGGGATTGTCGATATGGCGGATTTGAAGGCGATGGTATTTCACTGGGCGAAAAGCTGTGGAGCCCCACGGGCAGAGCCCGTGGCACCTCCATCTTCGGCGGAACCCGCCGAAGCACATCCACCTACGCTAAAGCTACGGCGGATACCCTTTTCGCATTCATCCACGGGCAAAGCCCGTGGCTTTCTGCGAAGGCGGGTAAGTAGTCAGCGTGCGTTTACTGAAGCTGTTTTTCGACTTCGGTTTTTATGAGTTGTTTTGCGTTTTGGAGTGGGCCTGGGAGGTAGGTACCGGCGGCCATTTTGTGGCCACCGCCGCCGAACTTCTGTGCGATTTGGCAGACATTGACAGCCCCCCTGCCGCGGAGTGAGCATCTTATTCGGCCGTCCTTTAATTCCACAAACAAGGCAGCTACTTCAACAGTCCCTATCTGCCGGGATTCGTCTATCAAGTTTTCCGTATCGCTGTAGGCGGCGCCGGTCTGCTCAAAATCCTGCATGGTCAGATGCTGGGCGGCGTATCGGCCGTCGAAGTGCAGTTTGAGCGTGTTTAGCATTGCGGCCATTAGTTTGAAGCGGGCCGGTGAGTAGTTCTGATATAAATCGTGGTAGATTTGGACGAGGTCTGCGCCGGCATCGATGAGGTCGGCGCAGCTTCTGAAGACTCTGGCGTCGGTGTTGGAGAACTGGAACCAGCCGGTGTCGGTGGCGACGGCGACGAACAGGGCCTGGGCGATTTTTTCAGTTAGGGGCCAGTTCGCGTATTTTATGAAATCCAGGACAATGATGCCGGTGGCGGCGGCGGCGGTGGAGTCAACAAGCTCAACGTCACCGAGGCCATCGGCGGTTACGTGATGGTCGATGACAAGGACGGGCTTCTCGGCCTGCTTCAAGTATTCTTCAAATTTCGGAAGTTGGCTGTAGCTGTTGGTGTCGATGATTATTATCAAGTCGAATTCGCCGAGCCGCCCTTGCGTTAGCTGCTGCAGGCTAACATTCTGGCCGAGAATCGGGGGTTTTTCGGTAAACAGGAATTCGTACCATTCGGGCGGCGGCGAAAGAAATAGGTACTTTACGTTTTTGCCGAGTGCGGTCAGGACATCATACATCGCGGCGATGCAGCCGCAGGCATCGCCATCGGGACGGGTGTGGGTCGTAAGCAAAATGCTGCTTGATTTACTGATTAACTCAACTGCTTTTTGAAAATCCATATCAATTCCTTTTTAGCCACAGATTTCACAGATTACACTGATTTTATTTTCTTTTTATCGCCACAGAGAACTTCAATAAGCTAATATTTTCCCAAATAACTTTAAGTCGTGCCATACGCCATGACATAATTCTGCCTTTTCCTTAAATCCTTCTTCCCTGAAACCACATTTAATTAAAACACGCTGACTTGCAGTATTTTCCACCGCTGTACGAGCATCCACCCTAACTAATCCCAGCTTATCGTAGCAAAACCGTAAAAGTGTTAAAAGCGCATCTGTCGCATAACCCTGCCCATGCATTGAAGAACTCACCCAATATCCCACTTCACACAAAGGCGTAAAAGGGTCAAATTTATGTATGCCAATTGTTCCAGCAATTCGTCCTGTGTCGCTTTCATATATCGCCAGATTAAGATCTGTACCTTCGTGTCGCTGCTTGATCGAAAGCTCGATAAATTCTTTTGCTTCGTCAACAGTCTTATTCTCCCATGGCATAAAACGATAAAGTTCTTCGCGTGATTCCTCTGTAGCTGCGAATATATCCTTTGCCATTTCTAACGCCAACGGTTTAAGAATTATTTTGGTACCTGTCAAAAAATCAATTTCTTGGAACATATCTGATCGATTCACAAATTGCTTCCTTCAATTTTATGCATCCCTTTAGCCAGAATTTCCTTTACCTTTTTGCAGTCTTTTTTTATTTGTTCGGCGAGCTATGATAACAAGATTTCCCTCTATCTAAGAAATTACAAATTATCCAAGATTATTTGCTTTCAGCTACAGCCTTTTCGAGAAGCTCACTTATTTCAAGTATGGCAGCCCATTTTTTTAGATAGTCGAAGTCGAGTCGTTCGGCCTGAACCGTTAAAATCCCTAAAACATCATTCCATTGGCGCTCTGAACTGAATCCGCCATCACGATACCACTGCAGCTTTAGCAGGACAATGTCTTCGGGCGAAATCACAGCAAATTCTTTTTTAAGAGAATCAGAAAGCCTTATTGATTTCCGCCGTGCCATGAACCGCTTTTCAAAAGCTGTATCTTTACGAACGAATACGTCAATCTTAAAGGCTGAGTCAAGATGGATGACATTAAAAGTGCCCTGCTGCTTCAAGGCCTGATATACGGCCTCTTTACTTATGTAATAGTCAGAACTTAGCAATGCGATAAGTTTATCGGCCTGGTTGTCGAAGGGCTCAACGGTGATATCGGCGTCCTCGGTGAATCGAACCTTTCCATAGATAGAACTTGCCAACGAACCACCTACGGCATAAGCGATGTCCAATTGTTGAAGAATATCGGTGAAACTTTCTAATATTATGAGCTCCTGTGGATCATTCATCGGGCAGTGCTCCATATACGTCGCTGAAAAGCTTCTCGCCGAGATGGCGCCTTGCCCAAAGATACCAGATTTGTTTCTCACTTGCCTTAGGGTGTGCTAATCTCAGACCAGCCATTGCCAATATTTTACCGGTATTGTATGCCTCAAAGATGCGTGTGGCTTTAGCGGCGGCCGGCATCCGCCGGTATATATCAACGAGAATTCTATGAGCACGCATGCTCGTGTCTTTCGAGTTCATAAGTCGGATTATACAATCTTAGGCATTCTCTTCAATAATCAATAGTTCAATAAAGACCGAGAAATAACTATGGCATCAATCATGAAAATTCTCACAATATATTTCGCGCATTTTCGCAGTCTTTTTTTATTTGTCCGGCGAGGTCTTTTTCGGTGTCGAATTTTTTCTGGTTGCGGAGGTGTTTCATGAAGTCCATGGCGAGCCATTTGCCAACAAGTTCGGGGACGTTTTCGGTCAGCAGGTGGGCTTCGATGAGCTTGGGTCGGTCGTAGCCGAGGGTTTGGGCACCTCCGATGCTAAATGCAGCGGGGATAGTCTCTTTCGTGGGGCAGACATTTTCTTCGGTGTGGCCGATTTGGACGTAGCCGGCATATACGGCTTCGGCGGGGATAATCTGCTGGAGCGGTTCTAAGTTGGCGGTTGGGAAGCCGAGCTGCTTTCCTTTTCCGTGTCCTGGGACAACCCGGCCGATGAGGCGGTAGGGCCTACCGAGCGCGAGGGTCGCATCTGCGACACTGCCGGTTTCAAGCAGATTGCGAATAATAGTGCTGGAGACCCTTACGGTCTGGCCGGTTGAGAGTTTGACCCTCTTGGCTTCGACTACGCAGACTTCAAAGCCCTTCTCGTCGCCAAGCATCTGGAGTTTTTGTATATTGCCGGTTCGCTGGGAGCCGAAGTTAAAATCGTGGCCTTCAACGAGGACGGTAGGCTGAATTGCCTTTACGAGGAAGTCGTCCGTAAAATCGTGAGGTGAGAGGCTGAGCAATTCGGGCGTGCTCTCTAAGACAAAAAGGCAATCTACTTCGAATTGAGCAAGAAGACACGTCTTTAGTTTCCGGGGCGTCAGAACGAATGGGCTTTTATGGGGCTGCAGGACGGCGGTGGGATGCGGTTCAAAAGTCATTGCTGTAAGCTGCGTTTGCTTTTTTGTGGCTATTTTCTTGGCGGCGGTCAGGATTTCCTGGTGACCGAGATGGACGCCGTCGAAATTTCCAATGCTCAGGACGCAGCCTTTCTTTATTTCTTCAATCTCTGATAGCGTTTCTATAATCTTCATTCCGCTTTGCCCGTCTTACTCCAGAGGATAAAAGGTTCGAGTCCTCTAACAGTATCTTCGTAAGAAGATAGGCATTAATTTACCCATGTGGGCTTAAATTCGCAATGGCTTTTGTGCGTTCCGGAAGGAAAAGTTTTGCAAGATACGCAGCTTTGTATATAATTGCCAAGTAAATCTCAAGAATTGTATTGTGCTCAATCAATACAGGCCTGGCTTAATAGTAAATCTTTCAGAGGCGAAGGCAACAATGTCATCAGAAAAAAGGATTAAAAATATAACCGTTGAACTGAAAAACCATGCACCGTTTACGTTATTCGGCGCTCTGACGGGTGTTGTTTTTATGCTGATATTCAAGGGTATCGGTGAAAATGCAAGTTTTACACTGTTTTATATTTTTCACCCGACGCACGTGGTACTAAGCGCAATGGTTACCTCATCAATGTTCGCGTTGCACACGAAAAAGACCAACTTCTTTTTGGTTTTGCTAATCGGATATGTCGGCTCGCTTGGCATCGCTACGATAAGTGATTCGCTAATACCTTACGTTGGCGAAGTCTTGCTTGGTCTGCACGCGCATTCCCATATAGGATTTATTGAGGGCTGGTACATCGTGAATCCTGCCGCCGTTTTGGGCGTTTTTATTGCCTATTTCTGGCCCAGGACCAAATTCCCGCATGCCGGGCACGTCTTGATGAGCACCTGGGCTTCATTATTTCACATCCTTATGGCTGTAGGCAGTGGTATATCTGTCCCTATGGTAATTGTGGTCTTTGTCTTTTTGTTCATAGCTGTCTGGCTGCCCTGCTGCGTTAGTGATATAGTATTTCCGCTTCTGTTTGTTAGAGGTGACAAGGAACCGCCGCATCATTGACAAGCATTTATCTCCTATCAGAACCACGAATCAACGAATGGACAAAGACTTGGTGGTGAGTTAAAATACCCGCAATGAAACCGTACCCCTTGAAATTTAGGCCGATTTACAAGCAGCGGATATGGGGTGGTCAGAAGCTGCGTGAGTACTTCAAAAAGGACATACCTGAAGGCGAGAAAATTGGTGAAAGCTGGGAGCTGGCGGATTTGCCGGAAGATAAATCCGTGATTGCAAACGGGGAATTGGCCGGACAAACTCTTCGGGAGGTGATTGAGAAGTATCCTGAAGAAATAACGGGCGACAAAAATTTTTCAGGCCCTTTTCAGCTCTTAATAAAACTTCTGGATGCCGAAGACGTACTTAGTGTACAGGTCCATCCCGATGAGCAGACGTGCAAGAGAATGGCCAAAGGGGATCCAAAAACCGAGTGCTGGTATATCATATCCGCTTCTGATAATGCGGTCATTTATAAAGGACTGAAAGAAGGCGTGACTAAAGAGGCATTTGCCAATGCGATAGAGAAAGGAGACGTTGCGGAGTTATTGGCGAAGGTGCCTGTTGCGGCGGGCGAGTGCCATTTTCTTCCGGCTGGCACTGCCCACAGCATCGGTGCGGGTCTTCTGATAGCTGAGATTCAAACTCCCTCCGATACGACGTATCGGGTTTTTGACTGGAACAGGGTTGATGATGACGGCAAACCCAGGCCGTTGCATATCGAAGAGGCCTTGGAAAGCATCCACTTCGATTCGTCCGGCGACAACCTTTCGGTGACAACCGCGGGTCGGCTGATTGATTGCGAATACTTTACGATAGATAAAGGGCACTTAGCGGAGAACTGCGAGGTGCTGCTTTCGGCCGGGAAGATGAAAACATTAGTTATTTTAACTGGTTTTGGGACAATCGTTGGGTCGGAGGGCACGGAGGTGAAATTCGCAGCCGGCGATTGTCTGCTTATTCCCGCTACTTACAAAGGTGTAATGTGCTTTGCTGTTGACAGCCAGTATCTGACCGTAACTGTTTAATTTAGGCTCTCACAAAAAATTAAACAAATAAAAGGCGCGAACAAAGAAGCAGATAAAACCGGCCCGCACACTGGATAAAAAAATGTCGTCGTGCTTATGCGCTCGAGCATTCCATTCCAGAAACTAGGGAGATTCCGAGATGCTATTGGTCATCTGTCCTCAATTTCTCAAGAAAACCCTGAAGTATCTTGATAAATTGCTGGGGAACATCATAACCCATTTGCGGCCCAACAAGCTTGTCACTGTCAGGGTACTTAACGTAATGGGTAGGGTAATATGCGATATTGAATTCTTTGGCAATTTCAGACTGCTTATCAACATCAATCAAAATCGGGACGAAGTTCTCCTCCACGTATTCTTTAACATCAGGGTCATTATAGGTGTTCTGCGTCATCAAGGTGCAGAAACGAGTATGCAACTTGTAAAAAGCAAGTAAAACAGGTTTGTTTTGCTGCCTTGCCTGTTTTAGCCCTTGCTCGTAGTCTTCTACCCACTCAATAGTATCTTTTCTTTGAGTCAAAAACACAAATGTGACAAAACCAATAAATACAACAAAAACCACCAACAGTGGAAGCCGCTGCTTCTGGCTAGCAGAAGAAATCTCCTTCGGAATCCGAGAAGTGAAGGCGTCTCGTTGATTATCTTGCTTATCCGGCATATAATCTTTAGTGCAAAAATACTTTCTCTTCAAATAATAAGCGTTAATATAAGTAGAACTGTGGATTAGTCAAGTTAAAAAGGCTGTTTTTTGAGGCCTGAATGCAGCAAAGGTCGAACCAAAATGAAACGGCAGTAACGAACAACATAGCCTTCTGGTATCTTATGGTACTGGCAGGAGCCGGTACTCTCTATGTTCTTACCTGCGCACCAACGATACTCTGGCAGGATAGCGGACTATTTATTTACAGAATATATCACCACGACCTTGAGGGGAAACTTGGACTTGCGCTCGCACATCCGCTTTATATTATGATAGGCTTTGTTACTAAGTGCATACCGTTTGGTGAACTAGCCTACAAAATCAATCTTTTATCGGCTATATTTGGTGCAATAACAATTGCAAATATGTTCGTGCTTCTGCGACTATGGCTCGACAAAAACCTACCGGCAATAATCGGAGCCGTTACATTATGCGTTTCCTGGACCTTCTGGCAGTATGCCGTAATCGCAGAAGTCTACACTTTATTCACCGCGCAGTTTCTTACCGAACTCATTGTGCTGCTGCTTTATACGAAAACCAGAAAAATGAAATTCTTGTATCTGTTGGGACTACTCAACGGCCTGACAATAGCCAATCATATGTGGGGCGTGTTTGGACTGGCTTGTTATACAATATTTGTTGTTATCCTACTTGCGAAAAAGCGAATCTCATTAAGGTGCTTTAGCACCATCGTTTTGTTGTGGATAATCGGAGCTCTGCCATACGAATATCTGATAATAAAGAATACTATTCTGTCCGGTGATATCTTGGGAACGTTGGCATCTGCGATGTTCGGAACTCAGTGGCAGGGTGCGGTTTTTAACACTTCTGTCTCAATGAAAATAGTGCTGGAGAATATAATATTTATTTTTCTTAGTTTCCCTACTCCGAACCTGCTTCTTTTCTTTGCAGGACTGTTGGCATTGAAACAAGCAGAAACAAATCGAAGTTTTGTCAACATGACACTTGCGCTGGTAGCATTACATCTTGTATTTGCCTTTCGATACACTGTCCCAGACAGGTACGTATTCCTGCTGCCATTTTACTGCCTGACCTCTTTTCTTATTGGTCTGGGAGCAGATGTTATTATAAAGAGACATAATCGAAAGATGCTATTATATACGATAATAGCATTTGCGCTTCTTCCAATACCGGTCTACTGTATTACTCCGGATGTGGCGAGGAAAACGTACAAACCCCTTGGGCAAAGAAGACAGCGGCCCTACAGAGATGAATATACCTATTTCCTTCAACCCTGGAAAACGGGTTATCGGGGAGCGGAAAGGTTTGCAGATGAAGCCCTGGCCTCTGTTGAAAAGGATGCAATAATCTATGCGTATACTACTGATGTGCACGCACTTTTATATATACAGGAAGTCAAGGGCAAAAGAAATGATGTTAAGATCGTATCAAATTATGATTCCAGTGAAAATGCTCCAGTTTTTGATAGGAATACCATTGGGCAGTTGATGCGAGATTCGTCGGTATATGTTACCTCACCAAAAACGGGCTACTGCCCGGAATTTCTCCTCGATGATTATGATTTTGTAAAGGCCGGTGTTCTGTGGAGAGTTGTAAAACGAGAGCAGCATACTCCAATATGACTAAAAGCCGTGAACCGTGAGCAAAGTTGATGTTATAGGAACGAGGCCAGAGACTTTTTTAGAATATATGCAAAAAGGTTATGCATCTCTCGGGCGTGCAAGAAGCTCTAAACAACACCAAGACTATCGTAACATGTTATTTTGCAATCATTACGTACGCATTCACAACACTGAAAATCTTCGGTGCAGAATCACTGGCTCTTACGATTTTTCATCTATTTCTTCGGAAATTGGCATTTATTGCTATCTGGCATGGACGAGGAGGAAAAGAGTCGAAGCTGGGGACAGGTATAATGCTGTGCTCAATTGTTTTGTATGGAATTTGGTATTTGCCGTTTGTGACATTTATTGGGCATTCGCTTTATACCCTGGGAACGATACCATTTCTTTCCATACTTGCGGCGCGAGAATTTGAAACTACAACTCGGGCGCGAATCCGAACGTGCGGGTCAAATCGAGAGTGACGGTCTCACTATAGCAATCTTCTTAAAAGGTAAAGAAATATAGTCTGCGCGAGCCACATAGTTGAGGCTGTTATTTCGTATCAGGGAGTGGCTCCCCGCAGGCCTTCCATCTTTAAGTAGCCTTTCTTCCAAACCACGATGCCTGAAATAACAAATACTGCCGTATAGACCACGGCCGCATATCGTGTTCTTATTTGGCTCATGACGAAACCGATGGCGGCATAAACAGCGGCGAGCATATAGCAAATGGCAACGGTCTTTTTCAAAGGTATTCCTCTATCGACCATCTGGTCATAAATATGGCCGCGGTCGGAGACGAATAAAGGTCTGTGATTAAGGAATCTCCTTACGAGGGCGACAGCCGTGTCAAGGATAGGCAATCCGAAGACGACAATCGAAGCCATCCACCATCGCGGGATTTCCTCGGCGAACAAAATCATCATTGCGGCCACCATGAAGCCAAGCAACATGCTTCCGGCATCGCCCATAAATATTTTGGCCGGGTAGCGGTTGAACGGTAGAAAGCCACAAACTGCTCCTACGAGGCCAAGACAGATTATAATACGCACAGGGTCACCGATTTCACTTGCGCCCCATGTAGCTAAGTGAACTGACAAGAGCAACATGGCGATGGTGATAATTGCTGTCACGCCGGCACAGAGTCCATCAAGTCCATCGAGCAAATTCAGTGAATTTGTTGCGCCGACGACAAAGAAAACGACAATAAAAACTTCCATGATTGTTTGAAGAGTGTAGGGCACCGGCAGATTTAAGTGCTCTCTGAGGAAATCCAGGTTTGGAACGATACCGACCAGCAGCAGAATAACAGCAGCGGCAACCTGGCCGATAATTTTGTGCGCTGGTTTTATGTCCAATATATCGTCCATAAGACCGACCAAACAAGCTATCGCCCCACCCATGAGCACTGCCAGCAGCCACCCGAGCATAGGACCAAAAAGCACTTCATTTCTCAAACAGTAAATACCCGCCAATATACCAACAGTAAGACCAATGAGCATACCTACACCGCCAAGATATGCTATGGGCCCTTTGTGCGTCTTTACCAAGTCATCGGGTCTGTCAACTATTCCGAATTTTAGGGCTATCTTTTTGCAAAACCAGGTCGCGGCCAGCGAGCCGACAAGAGAAGCTGCCAGTACGGGCCAAAACCGTAATACCCATGCAGGGGGTCTGTGCGGTCCAATTAAGCTGTCGAATATATCACCAAATATCATTCGTCAAGTCCATTGGTCAGGGGTTTTTGAGCCAGACTTCGCTGTCGTAGCGAAGCATAATTAATTTATCTCTGAAGCTGTCGAAACGGATATTTGTTTTTGCACCGAGCATTTCCTGCAACAGCCATTTTGGGAAGTTGGCACCCGCTTTTATAGAAAGGGGGACACCGCCTCCAAAGCGGGGATTTATCTCGATGAATTTCACCTCATTTTTCTTGGTGAGGAACAATTGCAAAGTGATGACGCCGGGGCCGGCTCCGAGTGTTTCGACCAATCTTGCGGCTTCGGCCATAATGCGAGGCTGTTTCACTACCTGTCCCTTGCTGACCTCGCCGGCTCTTACCTCAATACGCTTTCTGGGAACAACAGAACGTACTTTCATATCGAAGTCAACATACACGTCGCACGTATGCTCGGTGCCTTTGATAAATTCCTGAACGATACAGTTGGGTATCCTCTTGGCAAAGAGCAACAGTTCCTTGCGATTGTCTACGACAGCGTTTCCTCTGCTGGCATAACCGTCCCACGGTTTAAGAAAGCAGGGCCAGCTAAGCTTTCTTTTTGCGAGCGCGTTTTGAACACTCATAGTAACAGGCGTATCGAAGCCGTTCTTGAGTAAGAAGCGGTATGTTTTTCTCTTATCTTGGCATATTTCTATTATGTTTGGTTCGGAGATGAGTACCCGGCAGCCAAGCTTGCCGAATTTTGCTTTGTTTTTTGCGAGCAGCAGCAGGTCGGTGTCTATTGTGGGAACGACAAGATTTACCTTATTGCTTTTGACAATAGTCAGCAACTGTTTGATGTAGTCGGCGTGGCTTATGGGTTTGACCAAAAAGCCTTTATCACACGATTGCAAAGCAGAGCTGAGCTCAGTCACATCGGAGCCAAAAAACGAAGCGTTTATTTTCAGTTGTCTTGCGGCCCGGCGGAAGCTGTTGAGCAGGGAGACTCGTCTGCCGATGCATGCGAACAAAACAGTTAATCTATTCGCGTGCGTTTTCAGTTCTGATGTATTGCGTTTAGCTCCTGGCCTCACTTGCCGGATTTTGCGAACAAGGTCCCCGCTTCTCGCCGTATAGCGTGATTTAGCCATTTTGCCCCATCTCATATTTAGTATTTCGTGATTTACTGTTCGTTGTTGCCGGCTGCCACTTTGGGCTTCAATAATAAACGGTCAGGTGCGTACAGTCAATTGTTTTGACATTTTGGGCATATATATCTAAACTAACTGTCGTGACTTTATTATGTCGGCCAAAGTCAGATGCCGGTTCAGTGTGAATTAGGCGTGATACGATAAAGGCAATGTGAGGTTTTAGAGGAAGATTAATGCGAGTTCCATTTTTGGATTTGAAGGCACAGTATGCCACGATTAAGGACGAAATTATCCGGGCGATAAGCGATGTTTGTGAAAGTCAGTTTTTCGCTCTGGGGCCTGCTGTTGAGGCATTTGAAGAAAAGATAGCCTCGTATTGCGGCAGCAAATATGCTATCGGGGTCTCAAGTGGTTCAGACGCTTTGCTTGTTAGCCTGATGGCGCTGGGAATAAAAGCTGGAGACGAAGTCATAACCACGCCTTTTACCTTCTTTTCTACTGCCGGGTCTGCTGTCAGAGTCGGGACAAAGCCGGTCTTTGTTGATGTTGACGCCGATTCTTACAACATCGATGTGGGCCGTATCGAAGAAAAGATAACCAAAAAGACACAGGCGATTATTCCCGTCCACTTGTTTGGCCAAGTTGCTCAGATGAAAGCTATTTTGGAAATCGCCAGGCGTCACAATCTTGCTGTTATCGAAGACGCGGCCCAGGCGGTGGGTGCAAGCCAGAATGGGGTGAAATGCGGCAATTTCGGAGATTGCGGGTGCTTTTCGTTTTATCCGAGCAAGAATCTTGGTGGCTTTGGCGACGGTGGTTTGGTGACGACCAACGATGACAAGGTGGCGGAGAAAATCAAGATTCTTCGGGACCACGGTCAAAGTCCCCGATACTTTTATAAAGTACTTGGCGGTAACTTCCGGCTCGATGGCATCCAGGGTGCGGTCCTAACCGTGAAACTTAAATACCTCGATGAGTGGAATGAAAGACGAAGGCAGAACGCTGCTCTTTATGACAAAATGTTTGCTGATTCGCCGATTAAGCGGCCGAAGATTGACCCGAACAACGTCAGCATTTATCATCAATATACTGTTACCGTTGCGAATCGGGACCAGCTGCAAAAATTCCTGGCAAAAAATGAAATCGGCTCGGCGGTGTTTTATCCGAAACCATTGCACCTTCAGGAGTGTTTCGAGGAGCTTGGTTACAAGGAAGGTGATATGCCTGTTGCTGAACGCCTTTGTGGTCAGGTTCTGTCACTGCCAATTTATCCTGAGCTCAAACAAGAGCAAATTGAATATGTTGCCGGGACAGCACTTAAATTTTACGGATTAGATTAGGAGATGGGAATTGCTGAAAGTAGACGAAAATCCGCCGATTACCTGGCCGCAAGAACAATCAATCAGTGATTTCACAGGCGTGTGGTGGGTTGCTCACACGAAAAGCAGAAATGAAAAGGCCCTGGCCCATGATTTGATTCGCAAGGACATTAATTATTTTCTTCCTATGAGCTGGAAGGTTCATCGCCGACGGGGCCGAAAAATTCGTTCACTTTTGCCGTTGTTCGGCGGATATTTGTTCTTTTGCGGCCAAGAGAAGCAGCGGATTGAACTACTTCGAACAAATCGAGTGGCGAACCTCATTGAAGCAAAAGACCAGGAAAGATTGGTTGAGGAGCTGCTTCAAATTGAACGAGCGCTTAGGGCGGGTGCTCCTCTGGCGCCTTATAAGTACATAAAAGCAGGTGAACGCTGCCGGGTTATTGCAGGACCATTAGCTGATTTGGCGGGAATCGTTGTCATAACGAAAACTGTGATGCGCTTAGTCTTACAGGTAGACATACTCGGCCAGGCAACAAGTGTCGAGATAGACGCTGATATGATAGAGGTGTTAGATTAACCTGGTTGGAAATTCTGTTGTGGCCGATAGAAGACAAAAACGGAGCAATTCTGACGAGGTGGACCAACTCCGTGATTCATTAACTTTTCATTTAGCAAACACATCACAGACTTCGGTGCCTTGACAGTTTAGCTCTTACTACGGAAAAGCTTGCCGGCCAGGGACGCATCTTAAAAAGCCACAAGGAATCCACTATCAACAGCTTTGTAGTGTAGATTAACAGGGCGGGCTTTGACGCTCGTTATCTTTTGGTCTTTCCCGCGTAATATATTAATAATACCGGATACCCCGGATGAAGTTGTGCAAAGTCGTAGCACTAGCGCAGACCCCGCACTCAGCGTAGTGCGGGGGAAATAAACTGTTGTGAGGTTGTCGGTTTTGGGTATAATGGCAGGATATGAATAGGCTACTGCCGTAATTTGGTGCGTGGGTAAAGAGAAGATTGAAAACTTTGCTTAGGAAATAGGTAAAATGGTCAGAGGAAAATTTAATGATATTCACTCAATTCTTCAAAAAAGAAGTGTACTCTGATGAAAGTGAGGTTTGGAGATACATCGATTTTAGCAAATTTGTAGATTTGCTTGATTCAAGTTGCTTATTTTTCCCTCGACTCACTATCTTACGAGATATAGACCCTTATGAAGGCTCATTTATACCGTTTTCTTCTCATAACAAAAAAGATGGTTCTTCAAAGAAATTGCTTAAGGAATTAGATAAGGCACTTCCCAACGATACATTTGTTAGTTGTTGGTATTTAAGTGATGTAGAATCAGCAGCTCTATGGAAATTATTTCCAAAAAGTGATGAGGGAATCGCTATTAAATCAAATATCTATAATTTAGTTCAATCTATAGAAAGTAAAAGTAGTAAATACACTATATATATGGGTTCAGTAATATATGGCCATGGAAAAGTGGCTGCTAGAAAAACTAATAAACCTAAATCTTTCAGTGGTGACGATGCTGTTTTTACAAAGAGGCGATGCTTTGAGCATGAAAAGGAATTACGACTGGTGATGTATGTTAATGATATAAAAAGACCGGTTCTTTCGAATGGGGCCGGATTGAAAATAGAAGTTGATTTGGAATTAATGATATCAGAAATTATTATTAGTCCTGAGGCACCTCCTTGGATGGAAGATTTGGTTAAAAGGATTACAAAAAAGTATGGTTATTATTTTGAAATAAGACAATCGACTTTAAATCAATTACTTCTTTAATATCAGCCGGGTAGGGTGTGCAAGTTCTGCGTAGCAGGTTTTGCACACGCGGAATCATTTAATAAAAGAGGTTGGGCGGATAAATATTGAAGAAGCAACGGGAACGGACAGTCTTTAGTTGAAAGTCGTTAGTATTTAGTCCGCGGGATAGCCTGCGGCGATGGGCATTGACCCGGTTTATACAGTCCGCCATCCCGCCAGAGGCGGGTAAGTATTGAAGAATACCCGGAAAAATTAAAGAAACAGGCAGATTTTGGTTGTTTTAACGGTCTTTATCTGTTATTATGGGACAAAAGGTAAGATGTTTGTATTAGTTGTCTTGTCTTAATAGGAATTTTTTGAAGCAAGTAATGTAATGAGAGGCAGTGACTTTTATAATAAGTTCGGAGGTATAGACTAAACTTTCGATTAGAAGGGACTAAGAGATGAAAGAAAAGTTGTCTCTTTTAACAGTTTTAGCAGTACTTAGCATATCTTTACCTGCCCAGGGACAGCCTTGGTTAGGCAGCGGGACGGAAGGTGACCCCTACCTGATTGAAGACGCCAACGATATGCAGGCTATAGGGGCTGACCCAAATTACTGGGATGCGCATTTTAAGCTGACGGCCGATATCGACCTTTCCGGATTTACCGGTAAGGATTTCAATATTATTGGGAAATTTGTAGATTGGGGTCATACCGACAATGATCCATTTACCGGTGTTTTTGACGGCAATGGCCATAAGATAAGCAGCTTCAGTTATATATCCACAAACCAAAATGGGATCGGCCTGTTCGGCCATCTCGGCGTAGGCGGCAAGATTAAAGCCCTTGGCCTGGAAGAGGTGGAGATTGATGCGGGAACCGGGCGTCCAGTGGCTGCCCTAGTCGGTTTCAGTGAAGGAACGATAACCAATTGCTATGCGACCGGCTCCGTTTCGGGAGATGTTCGTGTCGGCGGCCTGGTGGGAAGGAATTGGCATGATAGTGTTATTAGTCACTGCTATGCAACCGGTATCGTTATAGGTAACGGTTATATCGGCGGGCTGGTGGGAGATGCTTATGAAAGCACGATAAGGAGATCCTATACTACTGGTAGTGTAATTGGAGGTGGTACTGTTGGCGGGTTGGTGGGATTTACTTATAAAACGAGAGTTGAACGCTGCTACTCAACCAGCACGGTTGAGGGAGATGGTAATATCGGCGGCTTAGTGGGATCTATTATGTATAATGCGGTTCTGTGGTGCTATGCGAGTGGAAACATTAGTGGAAGTAGTAATGTCGGCGGCTTGCTGGGACAGTGCGACCAGCCGACGGTCAACTATTCATTTTGGGATACCGAAACTACTGGGCAAGAAAATGGTATCGGTGGTGGTCCTTGCTACGGATTTGTTTATGGCAAGACAACGGCACAGATGAAACAAAAAGCTACTTTTACTAATCTTAATTGGGATTTTGTAGAAGTTTGGAACATCGGCGAAAATCAGACATATCCATATTTGAGAGTATATCCTGTTGGTGACCTGAACCACGACTTTCGCGTCGACTTTTTCGACTTCGCGATTCTCGCTGACCACTGGCTTGCAGGTGTTGAATAGCTTCACAACTTCTCTTCAATGAAGCAATCCGCCAAAGACGTTTTGCTTTTTTATCATTATTTCAAGCCTCTTTTCCCGTTGACTCACTTCGGATTCTCCCCAGAGTTTCTATTGCCGATACAAGTTGTTCTCTTTTTTTTACCCGCCACACAGTAAGGCGGGTTTACTTAAACAAACCTTTCGTATCGAAATCACTGTTCCGTGAGAACCTTGATGGTTCAAAGTGATTTTTGTAGAATTATCAGCATCGAACGGAGAAAATTATGCTTTGTAAGCGTTTACCCCATTAGAGGCTCATTGTATTTACGTGAACCCCGTTAGAGACCCGAAGGAAAAGTCTCTAACGGGGTGAAGTTGAAATGGTTTATAAATATACCCTTAAGGGTAATAAATTCCCGCGACTGGGATTGTAAATTATTGTTTTAAGGTTACTTGCCCGCGAACAAACGGGAAATTTAAATCGTGAGCACTATACAGGTTGATTTGAGGAAACAAAAAATGTTTTGTTGTAAGCCTCTAACGGGGTTAAATGGGAAATGTCAGTGGAGTGAGACTATGCATGTGAAGATGTACGCAATTGTGACGCTGAGCGTTCTTTTTGGTTTTGGTGGTCCTTTGATTGCTGCGAAGAAGGCGGCACCAGGGGGTGAGATTGACGCGGGGGGCAAGTATCTTCGGATCGTTAAAGCGTATGCCGATACTATGCTTCGGGATGGGCGGGATATTTACAGCAAAGAGAACTCGCCGGTTTTTGTGGCAGGTGGGATTGACCTTAAAACACAGCGGTTTGTTCGGAGGGAATTGAAGGGACAGGGAATCCGGGAAGGAGATCGAGCATACGGGGCTAATCCTCATCATGACCTCAACCTGTACCAGGTGCTCTATGGGCTGACCAGGATAACGGGGGATAAGAAATATGAGAAGGAGGCGGATGAGGCGCTGAGATGGTTCTTCAATAACTGCCAAAGCGCGGCTACGGGCCTGTTTGCATGGGGCGAGCATCTTTACTGGGATGTGGAAGCGGAGCAGTGCAAGGGCAGAGATGTTCACGAGTTCTACAGGCCATGGGTTTTGTGGGACCGGTCATTTACACTTGCGCCTGAGGCTTGCGAGAAGTTCGCCGAGGGGCTGTGGGACCATCAGGTTTATAATCACATTGGAGATTTTAGTCGTCACGCGAAATGGTCGGTACACGGGCCGGGGCGATGGGCAAACTTTTCGCGGCATGCCGGATTTTATATTGCGAC
>Ga0114922_10002057_pt1 | contig 19001 bp, 15 predicted proteins | sample AartaG_FD_100975 | JGI IMG/M metagenome (GOLD analysis project Ga0114922, IMG submission 100975) | Deep subsurface microbial communities from Aarhus Bay to uncover new lineages of life (NeLLi) - Aarhus_00045 metaG | ecosystem: Environmental > Aquatic > Marine > Oceanic > Sediment | place...
GGAGTGGTTCAGCACCAATTCCCCCTCTCCACATGCTATCGTCAGAACGTTAAACTCCCACGTTGCGGCACCAAAACGATAACGAACATTCCACAACTTACCCGCAGCGCTGCTGAGAGGCACTTCCGGGGCCAAGACAAATTCAAGCTCGTCGCTTCTCGTTATGACAGCATCAATTCGTGGAACATCAGGACTGCTCGAAGGCGCTATGGAAACCTTTTTACCGACCCGAATCTGTCGGCTGCTCATACCCCTCCCGCGACCGCTCCTGACCCCGAACGTAGAAGCTTTCCTCTTGAATCCGAGCTTTTCCCTGACAGAGTCCACCGTCGCATTGAGCTTCTTCCTCTCAACAGGATTATGAATCGACGCAAACTTCTCCTGCATAAACTTCACCGCACCACGGTTAAATGCCGCCATTATGGTGAATATCGTATCCTTCCGCTTCACCAGCGCTTTGTTCGTTATGCCGCTAAGTATTTCACGCTCCTGGCTACTTAAACCGTGATTGTCGGCGTATTCATCAAACTTCCGGTCCAATGCCTCAATCTGGCGGTCAATACGAAAGCGTCGTACTGCTAAAAGAACTATCGTCAGGATAAATACAATCGATGCGCCCATAAGAACGAACCATTTGTTCGTAAACAAGCTGTCACGACCCATGTCGAGACGGCGTATCGCGTCCCATCTATCCTGAGGTACAAGTGATGCCAAAAAAATGTAATCAATGCTCAACATCTAAGATAATCCAATTGAGTATATTACCTGATTAAATTCGTCAGTTCTCTCAACAGATCGTTAGCCACTCTGATGGTCCTCGCATTCGACTGAAACCCATTCTGTGCCTGCATCAGGTTCACAAACTGCGTCGCCACGTCAACATTTGACTGCTCCAGGCTCTTGCCTGTTAGCGACCCCGCCCCGCTGGAAGCCGCCATCGTTGCCACAGCCGCACCGGAGTTGGCCGTCGGCAGATAGTAACCGCTCCCCACTGCCTCAAGACCATTCGGATTCTGGAACGAGGCAAGCTGAAGCACCGCTACGTCCGCCTTGACGCCATTGGTAAATGTGCCGACAACCGTACCATCTATATCGATTGAAACACCTGCCAGAGTCCCGGCTTCGTAACCATCCTGACTCAATGCCGCCGCGCTGGACTGAGCACTGTAGAATTGGGTCAAACCACCGAATTCGCCGACCGTGCCTAAATCCATCGTCATATTTTGTGTCGTACCGGCGATAAATTGAACACCGATTGTTAAACTCTCAGAACTGCTGGCTAAACCGTTGTAGGAACCGTCCGATGCAAACTGGATATCTGAAATGCGCCGGTTAAACGTATCGGAGTTGATAAAATCGTAACTCGTCCAGTCGCCGGTCAATTCCCCCGAAATCGTCGGTATGACCAGGTCCCACGTATTTTCCGCATCGGTCTTGACAAACACGCCGTTGAGCACATGCTGATTGCCCAACGGGTCGTAAACCGTGATATTGAAGCTCTTACTGTCATTACCGCCGGCGGTGGTCAAATCAAAAAACGTCGAAACACTAAGGTCGTCCGCTCCGGCGGCAACGTAAGACATCCCCGTAACCTGGGCTACACTATACCCCCCGGAGTCGCCGGTAATCTCTATCTCGCCGGAACTATTGAGCGTTGCTGTGGAACTGTCGAAAAGAGCCGTAACCTGGTCCAATACGTCCTGCCACGTATCGCCGCTGCCCGCCGCCGCGCCGGTCCAGGTAACATCCTGATTTGCAAACGTCGTCCCATCCTCTTTCACACCAGATATACGAATCGTACCCGTATCCCCCACCCCCAGAGCCGTGTTCCATTGGTCAAGGTCCGACATATACGAAGAAGCCGTCGCTATCGTAGCACCGCTGCCTGTCGTATATGCAAGATCGCCCGCAACCTTGTGCCGCGTCGCTGCGGTAGCACTCTCCGTCGATGAACGCAGGTTGCCGTTAATAACTATGCTGTTCGTTGCGCTCGCCGGCATTGCAGCGTCCCACGGTATCCGAATGCTCGAATCGCCTGCCGTTTGAAAACCCTCGGTCTCACCGGTTGTACCTATTCGCTGAACCTTGTAACCGGTCGCAGGGTCAACCAAAGTATTCTCCGCATCAATGCCAAATGACCCTATACGAGTATAAACGTCCTGCGTGCCGTTATTCAAAACAAAGTAGCCTGACCCGTCTATCGCAACATCAAGGTCCTGGCCGGTGGCTGCAATATTGCCCTGGCTCATATTACGAGTAACGCCGGCCATACCAACACCGCTGCCCAACTGCTGAGGGTTCGTACCGCCCAAACTACCCACAGGACCGGTCGCCGTCCTCACCGTCTGACTCAAAAGCTCCGCAAATGTTACGTTGCTGCCTTTGAATGCAATAGTGTTCAGATTCGCCAGGTTATCACCGGTCACATCCAGCCAGCTCTGATGAACCTTAAGGCCCGTAACTCCGGATGACAATGCGCCCATTTTATGCTCCTTTATTTCTGCTTATTCAAACTTTTGGCTAACTTGCTCATTCCTGGGGCTCGCTCCACTCCTTAATCCCCCCAACCTCATACGGCCTTACGCCGAATACAAGTTCGTCGCTCTGGCTCTCGTCGGGAAGTGTAACCCTCGCATGAACCTCCAACGTCGGCTGACCATCAATCATACTTACCTTCTGAACCCGGCCGCTTACTACCTGGTCATAATACTCATTATAGAACGATACCTCTTTACCCAACAGGCTCTGGGCAAAATCAAGCTCCGCCATCAGCATCGCACCCTGGAAACTCGTATTCATATTCCCCATTGTCGAGTTCATCGTCTCGATATTCCCGTTCATCTCCTCGGTCAGTTGAAGTTGCGAAAGCTGCGCAAGCTGCGCCGCCATTTGCTGATTATCCATCGGCTCAAGAGGATTCTGATTCTGCATTTGCGTCACCAACAGCGTCATATAATCCAACTGCTGTTTGCTTGCCGATACTGGCTCCATAATTAATATTCCTTATAGCCTTAAACTCTTCTTTTGCACCGACTCCGGTTAATCAGTACCGTTCCATCTCCCTCAGGTGCCTGCAATTATTGTGCCATAGCCGCTCTGCCGAACTTCCCTAAAAACCGTAACTCTTTGTCCTGAAAGCAGTTAAAATTTTAGCTCCGCCCGGCATCCTTCCAAGCTAAACACGCCGCTAACACACGACAATGGATAAAAATTCCCCACCTGTAGGAAAAATATGCCGACGCCCGCCTCCACCAGCTAACCGTAAAACCACCCGCTGCTGAGCACGATGACCCAAGCCATTCCTTCCAAAAACGAGCAAAATCAAAAATATTATCGGAAGGTCCTATAAAAAATTAAAGTTTCTAAAACGTTATGCCGACTTTTACCACATATACAAATTGGTCCACCAAACAGCAGTCGTTACTTCCTTGAGTAAGGTTGGTATGTCCTTGGAAAATATCCTCGTAGTCGGCAAGGATTCCAAAACTCAGCAGCTCGCACGACCCTTTACAGAGCGGCTGTTTTCAGCCGATGATACAGATGATACCTGGCAAATGATCGAGTCCATCCAGCCACACCTCATCCTCCTCGGCTCCGGTATCAGCCATAAAAAGCTCTGCTCTTTTCTGCAAATAAGAGAAGAAAAATGCATCGATACACCCGTGGTGATAATTGGCGACAACGATAGTCCTCAACACGCCGACCAACTTATCAGCCTTGGAGCGTACGATTACCTTAAGGGCCGAAGCGACCACCAGCGCCTCGCCCAGGTAATAGAAAGGATTAAGAGCGGCGGCTCTGAAAGTGATAATGATAAGAAAAGGTACTTTTCCCAGGACTGTCCTTCTTCGGTCTCAATCGTCGGCCGAAGCAAAGCCACCCTCAAGGCCCTGAAAATGATTCGACTCGTTGCCCAAAGCTCATGCAACCCCGTCCTCATTGTCGGAGAAACCGGAACAGGCAAGGAGCTGGCCGCAAGAGCCGTACACATATTAAGGCACGGCGCCGAAAAAAAATTCGTCGCTATAAACTGTGCATCCCTTACCGCAAACCTCCTCGAAAGTGAACTCTTCGGCCATGTAAAAGGCTCATTTACCAGTGCAGACCGAGAAAAAACCGGACTACTCGAACTCGCTGCTGACGGAAGCGTCTTCCTCGACGAAATAAACATAATGCCCGTCGAAATGCAGGCAAAGCTCCTGCGAGTTCTTCAGGAAAAGACATTCCGAAAAGTGGGCGGAATAAAGGACATCGAATGCAAAGCCACAATAATCGCCTCGAGCAACAAGAACCTGGCTAAAGAAGTCAACAGGGGCGCCTTCCGCTCAGACCTTTACTATCGACTCGCCATTTGTCCCATTGCCCTTGCACCATTGAGAGCCGAATCTCGCAAAGAAGACATCCTCCTCCTGGCGGAATACTTTCTTAAGAACTCAGCCATCTGTCCTGAAAAGGCCGGAAAAATCGAAGGACTTACTAAACTTGCCGCCCAGGCACTGCAAAGACATCACTGGCCCGGAAACATCCGCGAGTTGCGAAACGTCATTGAAAGGGCAATGCTTCTCGAAACAACCGACAAAATCGGCCTGAGCAACCTTATCATGAATCCCGAACAGCTCACAGAAGGCTCCGAAGAAACGACTTCGGCCGGCTTCAAAGACTTCTCGCTTGAAAGAGCCGAAAGGGAGCTCATCGCAAAGGCCCTCAACGAAGCCGGATGGCAAAAAACCCGGGCCGCCGCAATGTTAGGAATAACAAGAGCCACCCTGTATGCCAAGGTAAAGCAATACAACATCCGGCAGCCATCACCCCAGCCCACTGCCACCGCAACCGCATAGACCCACTTCCGCCTATGTGCCTCTGCCCCTTTGTGCCGTTGCAACTTTGTCTCTTAAAGGACTTCACGCTCGTCTTACATAGCGGATTTTTATTGACTATGAGCTGCGTTTCCGATATTATATTAGGTAGTAACCGGGTGGGGTATGGTGAAAGCCGACGATACTAAAAAGCGAACAGAAGCTTTTTCCACACAGAAAGAGAGGTGCAAGATGAGCAGTGTGCCGGAAGGTGTTCGATGTGAAAATTGCGTGTTCTATGAGCCGCACGCCGAGCATTTTGGGATATGCCGCAAATACGCCCCCCACCCGCACATGCCGCACGGAGGGATGGAGCGTTTCTCCGAGATCCGCTGGCCAAACGTCAGGGATAAGGAGTGGTGCGGAGAGTTCTCAAAAAATGTCCCGAAGAACTGGTCTTAAAAGCCTGATAGGATATGCAACTTTATTTTTCTGCCTTAAGGCGGTTGCCCATGTGGAATTTTATTGTGCGTTAACAAGAAAGAATTGTAATGCTTTTGTACTATATAATTCATCAGTATTAGTATGACACGGAATTGTAGTGTATCAACTCTGCCAGTGACTTTTTTAAACGTCCTGTGATAATAATGAACCATTTTTCGGAGACATTGATGAGATCTAATGTTGAAACTGTGTACTTGGGTGTCTTCGTGACGCTATGTTCAGTAATACTGTCGTACTGTCCTGTGATTGCATCAGAGGTTGACGAAACGATCTTCGAAGAAGGTGCACAATACCGGCAGGAAGATTATGTCCGTACCAGAGATATTTTGGTACGGCGCGGTGAGACGCTTCTTCTCCTGCTCAAGCACAAAACACAGTCAGAGGATTGGAAGCAGCGCCTGTTCGCAAAGATTCTCATCTCGCGGATCAACGAGCCACAAATGGTCGAGACGTGGCACAAGAATCTCATGTCACTCATCGAAGGGCAGGATGTTGTCAAGACTGCGAGAACATACGGTGAAATGGACTGGGACAAGCTTCCAAAGAAAGCTGCGGATGTTTCTCCGTTCTATCTGGTTGATGTCCTTTGGGATTATGAAACTTTCGGTAGTCGAGGCAATCGAGAGGTCACCGCTGCGGCCTTGCAATTCTACCTGGCACCCAACATGCAAGTGCTGGATGCTATCTTAGAAGTCGCCCCGAGCGATCCCGCACTCAGACGTCTGGCAAAGCGAGCGATTGTAAAGCTCGGTGAACCTGCTGTGCCACCGATGCGGAACGTGCTTACCAAAACCGTGACGATGGAACCTTCTGTACCTTGGGATAAAGCTCATCGTACACCAGAACAGGCAGAGGCTTGGAGCAACTACTCTCCACAGATGAGCAGGGCATGCCTTGCCGCATATGTTCTTTCACGGCTTAAAGACAGGGAGTCTATTCCTTTGATCGCAAAATGTCTTACTTCACGCGTTGTATACTATAACTATACCGAAGAACTTTCAGAGGCCCTGGCCCACATGAAGGCAGTTGGAGCTATTAATTCGATGTTAGACTGCACCCTGAAATCGGCAGTTAACCGGTGGTACAAAGGAATTAACCAGGAACCGGGATACTCGGTTCTACGAAGCCATGTAAAAAGTCTCGGTCCCCAAGTGGTTCCGGCGTTAAAAATTCGCCTCAAAGAAACCGAAGTAGAGGCAGAAATAATCATATTAACTAACCTGATTGCCGAGTTTTCCGGAGTAAAGGGCTGGGAAAAAGAAGTCGCTGAACTACGCGAATCTCTCTGGTTCCATCTGACGGCATCAGATATATTAAAGCTACATGAACTCACCGGCGAGGATGTTTTTCCAAAGCTCACAGAGCTGGTACAAGGCAGACTAAATACTATAGACGAAAAGATTGCAGCACTTCTTGCTTTCGGTACACTAAAGGAAATCCGCGCAATTCCAATGCTTACCGAACTAATTCGTAATCAACATGAATATTTACAAAAAAAGCTGAGTGAACGCAAAACCAGTGAAGACTCCAAACCTTTTGATCCACATAAGGCTCGCGAAGCTGGCTATACATTTGGAAATCGAGAAACGGAAATTGCTCAATCAATGGCTTGGGGAGATGCGTGTCTCCTCGCTTTGCGCCGAATCGGTGGCCATGAGGCAAAGCGAATCGTTGTCGAGGCAGCTGCATATCCGGAATACGAAACCAGAAGCAATATCTCACTCCTTCTTATGGAAAACAAGATCCATGAGATAGCGAAAGGACTTCAGAGCGACAACCTCGCAGTCAGGGAGGAGGCGGCCCTTGCCCTTCTGGAGCGCAAAGATAAACGCGCCACACGCGAGTTGCTTAACGCCGCAGCACGTAGGCATGGACCGAGCCATAATCAGTGGAAAGAATATACCCTTTCCTCTCGAAAAAACATAAAGCCTGTTCTCCATGAACTCACCAATAGCCAAAACGTGCGTGAAAATGTCCTCGGCTCAGCTATGCTTATCGAGATCGAGTCTCCCGAGAAACCAAAAAAATGTAAGAGCCTGATTAAAGAGGCGGCCAGACATGTATCCATGATGCATGTCCAAAGCATCAGCCATGCTGAGAAAGCAGGAAGAGACCTTCCAGGAAAACTTGATGAAAGTTACGTACCGCTGATAGAGGCAGAGTGCGTATTCGGGCAAGGTGTAGCCTACCGGGCAGTTGCGGCATTCGCCCTGGCAGAGTTCAAGAAGCCAGGTTCCATATACGCGCTCGCCGAATCATTCAATATGGGCTCATTTCGGGGGCAACAAAATCCCGCAGCTCTTGCACTTGCAGACTTCGGAGAAAAAGGTGCAGAGCTTGCCGCAAAAGTTCCGGCCCCTGTACCAGGCGAACACGACACGGGCTTTAGGATGACAGGACACCGTGGAGCGGCCCAGGTACTCGCTGAAAACTTGGATATTCGTGGTGTTGACGAAATACTTAAAGGCCTTGAGACACTGGAGAAAGACAAGTCGCTGGACATGAGGGATCACCGAATGAAGATCTACCTCCGTGCCGCTGAAAAATTCCACGACAAGCGACTTGTTGATCCTCTAATTCGTATCCTCACAACGTCCAAACACCTCCAATATTACGGCGGTGATGTTATTAAGCTATTGTCGGCATACGATGACAAGCGGCTTATTCCATTGTTTACGCAGTACCTGGCAACTCTGGATCCAAAATCGTATCCAGATGAAAAAAGTCTCACTCTGTATAGAGCAGCCCTGACAGCATTAACGCGGCGCCTTGGTGAGAAAATTCCCGAATACTTGATAGACCAGTTCAACCAGTCCGGGGACAACAAGGTTCGGGCTGCTTCTATGCTCGCTTTGGGGCAGCTCTCCAACCCCCCCTACTCCTACTTTGTAGGAAATGGAGGATGGTCGGTTGATCGCTTCAAGGAGAATGATGATAGGCTAAAGGCAGCAGAGAAGGTGCGCAAGCTCGCATATCCCGTCCTTGTTGAAGCCTTGAAGGACAACTCTGCGGATGTTAACTATATGGCAGCCTATGGATTGACAATACTTGCAGACAGGAACGAATCCTATGCTTACCGGGCAGTCTCACCACTCACCGAGTGGTGTAGGACAGAGAACAGATGCTTCTATGCCGCAGCTAACTATCTCGGTAGCTACGGAGACCAGGAATCAGGTAAAGTGCTTCTCGGTTTACTGGAATCTCAGACTCTCATAAAAGGCTACAATCAAATCGTGGAAGCGATTGAGAAATTGAAGCCGGAAGGAGCCGTGCCGATCCTGCTTCGCAAAGTAGAGACAATAGCTGCATTGAAGAAACCATGGTACGGGGCCAGAGGGCCGCAGGAACTGAATGCTTTAGCAAACCTGGGAGACGAAGGTGCAAAAGCTCTGCTCACTATCTTTAATTCTACCGACAACTTGGCCGTTCAAATACAGGCTGCACGTCTCCTGAGTCAAGTCGATGTCAAGGATAGTGCTGAACCAATTGTCGAGCTTCTCGCGAAAGTCAAAAAGGCCGGAACGAAAAACACACAACTTATTCCATGTGTAAACGAGTCACGGGATGAGGCCTACATACGATCATGTAGAACACTGCTGGAGGCCCTGCTCGAACTTGAGCCTAAATTAGCAAAAGCTCAGGCTGAGATTATTCTTTTGGATGGCCCCAAAAATCTTCGAAAAGTGGCCATAAATGTGTTGAGCGAGGCCGGTTGATTCCTTGTTATAAAGCACATACGACTCACACAATACGAATATGCCGGTGATCTACTGGACAACACCTGCCGCATCTGGTAGTATATGGACAGACAAATGAAGAAAGTCGCAGTGATAATATGTGCAGCAGGTGCGAGTGCCCGCTTTGGCGGTAATAAGAAAAAGCCCTTCGTCGATGTGGCCGGGCGGGCGGCCTTTTTGCGAAGTATCGACTTCTTTGCCGACCGTGATGATGTAAAACAAACAATTCTTGCAATATCGCCGGATGATGATGAGTTGGTGAAACTCAAATGGGGCGCGAACCTGGGCTTTAACCAGGTCAAAATCTGCCACGGCGGACCCGAAAGATTTGAAACGGTTGCAAATGCACTCAAGCTCGTAGCCGACAACATCGACCTGGTTGCAGTGCACGATGCGGTCAGGTGTTGCCTCAAGGCCGAATGGGTAGCTGACGTCATCAGTCGGGCGGCCGAGACCGGGGCGGCAATCCTGGCCTGTCCGGTCGTCGCAACTATAAAAAAGGTCTCCAACCGCAAGATAATCGAAACCGTTGACAGGACCGGGCTTTACGAGGTCCAGACCCCCCAGGTTTTTGACGCCGACCTCCTCAAAAAGGCCTACGAGAACATTGAAAACGTTGATAAGAGCACCCTGACCGATGATTCGGCCCTTGTCGAGGCGATGGGACGGCAGGTTACAATCGTCCCGACGGATAGCTCTAACATCAAAATCACACGAAGAAGCGATATAGCCATAGCAGAGGCGATAATAAAATCCCGACCCAAATCCAGGCCAGAAGGGCCGATTGGGCCTTATATCGAGGCACAGTGGTAACTTAAGATTGGATATAAGGTCCCCGCAGGACCGAAAAAGACGCAGCGGACAGGGCAAATTTCTTGTCTGATTGCCCTTGACACCTGCAACGGAATTGGTATTGTTGTAGCTGACAGAAGACAGGTTCCGCGTTTGAAATTGAAAGGAGTTCACAATGTCGAGGATAGTTTCTATGGCGGCAGTCATATTGCCGGTAGTATTTATCGCTGGCTGCATTGAACAGACTGCCAAAGATGACCCGCGTTTTCGCCTGGACCCTGCTGAGGCGGCAATTGCAGTTGATGAGGGTTTTATCGTACCAGGGGCCGCGGAGATTGACCTTGTTGAACAGATGGCCGTTCACAGAAGCGACTATCGGGCGGCGCTCGCCAAACTTGTGGACCATTACACAACAAGCGGCGACGCCACAAAGCTCCAATGGGCCCGGCGGGAGATGGATTCACTGGTTCAATATCGTTATCTGATGCCTGCTGAAGCGACGCAGGCCGCCCTTGCGGCGACCGACTCTATCGAAGAGGCCGATGTCCTCTTCGATGAAGCGAAGCAGCTCTACTGGGAAGCAAAAAAATTGCTCGTGATTGCCGATGAAGATAAGCTTCGCATGGCGCTCAGCGGCTTCAACAAGTTAATCACCAACTATCCGACCAGCGACAAAATCGACGACGCTGCCTACAGAGCAGGCCAGATTTATGAGCATTTCAAGGATTACCAGATAGCGGCGGTCTATTACCAGCGCGCGTTTCAGTGGGATGAAAACACACCATACCCGGCGAGATTCAAAGCTGCTTATGTGCTCGACAAGCATCTCCACATGAGGAAACAGGCACTAACGATTTATCGATTGGCAGTCGAGAGAGAGTCGAGGTATGAGGGCAATACGGAATTTGCCCGGAAGCGGATCATGGATATGACAAAGACCGAGGCCAAGGCACCGGAATAATTATCCGGCCGTCAACAGAGTTGTTAAGATTACTCAAACCGACCGGTTTTGGGTTATGTATTGATAAAGGTCGGCTTGAGTAAAATCAGCGTCGGGTCTGTTTGTTGCGGGGAAGGCCCGATTTCTTTTGTGGTCCAGGATGCTGTCGCAATTCGAGAAAAAGGTCGCAGCTTCGATAACCCCATCGCCTCTTATCGACTCAGCCGAGTCGGTCTTGTTGGCGGTGTCGGGCGGAGCCGATTCTGTCGCGATGATGTTCGCAATGCTCAGGCTCACCCAGACCCGTGCTATCGATGCCAAACTGATAGTTGGCCATATCAATCACAAGTTGCGCGAACAGGCGGCCGATGCGGACGAAGAGTTTGTGGTCCGACTCGGTAAAAAACTGGGCCTTAAGGTGGTACCGCGGTCGGTGGACGTTCGCGCCTGCGCCACCGAAAGCAATCTTTCCATTGAAACTGCGGCCCGCCAACTGCGAATCCATGCACTTATCGAGATTGCAAAAGAAAACGCTTGTAAATCAGTTGCAACAGGACACCACAAGGAAGATAACGCTGAGACGATGATTCATCGGCTGCTTCGCGGCACGGGATTTCGAGGCCTGGCGGGAATCTGGCCGAACAAATCATTTGAAGATAATGTTACTTTTTTAAGACCACTCCTTTGCGTGACACGGGCCCGGATAATCGAATACTGCAGGGCAAACGACCTCGACTGGCGGGAAGACCATACAAACCAGGATATCAGCTATACACGCAACTACATCCGACATTTGCTGCTCCCGCACTTGCAGAACGCGTGCAGCGGTTCGCTTGTGGCCGAATTAGCACAGTTGTCCCAAAATTGCCGCAGGCTGCACAGGCGTGTTTGTCGGAATGTGGAAAAAGTGTGGCCGGTTGTTGTCTCGACCTCGAAGCCGGACAAGATCACGCTGGATGGGAAAATATTCCGTGCCCAGACCCAAATCATTCAGGCGGAGCTTGTCCGGCGCACCCTCGTTGCTCTCGGCAGCGGTGAGCGGTATTTCAAAGACCTGCACTACAGGAATATCTTCGCATTGGCACAAGGCCCTAACGGAAAAAGGATTGAGCTGCCGGGCCCCTTCCTGGCCGAAGCTGAGTACGATAAAATCATTTTTCACCGTGCACCGAAACCGAAAAAGGTTCCTGACCCCTTTTTGAGTGCTCCCACCGCTCTGGAAATTCCCGGACGGACACAATTTGAAGACTGCACGCTAAAAGCGACTATTCTTGACGCGAAAGATTGCGAACTTGCCGGATTCAAAGCAGCCAAAGACAAGAACGTCGAGTGGTTTGATTATGATAAATTGGCCGGTCCTGTTTTGGTGCGCCATCGGCAGGCCGGCGACACGTTTTGGCCTTTAGGCGGCGAGGGCGCCAAAAAAATCGGAAAATTTCTTACTGCGCAGAAAGTACCTCACGGCCTTCGCCAAAGATTGTTAATAATCGCAGACAGCGAAAAAATTATCTGGCTCGCCGCCCTAAGGGCGAGCGAAATAACCAAAATTACAGGCCAAACACAAAGGATTCTTCAACTGCGTCTTTGGCCTGAATGAATCCTTCAGTCCGGGCCGGGAATTCACCGTACGCGATTTCAAAAGACCAAACAAAAAAAAAGCCCCGCCAAATGGCAGGGCCATTCGGTTCTCAAGCCGTGTTGTTGGTTAGCAGGGCTTCACCATCGTCGCACACGGGCCTTTTTTGCCTTCGCCCACTTCAAACTCAACCTTCTGCCCTTCATCAAGCGATGCATACCCGCTTGTCTGAATCTCCGAGTGGTGGACAAACAAGTCATCCCCACCGTCATCCGGGCAAATAAAACCATATCCCTTACTCGAATTAAACCATTTTACCGTACCTGTACTCACTTAAACTTCTCCTTGGCCTATTCACAGGCCGCTTAACTAATATCTCTCATTATTCGTTTATTGGAAGCATACTCTTGAGAGATGAAAGGATATACCCCACGAACACTTACTATACCAAACAGAACTGCGAATGTCCAACAAAAATAAATTAACACCCTTCCTCAAAGCCCGTTAAACCTTTCTGCTCAATAAACAGCCAAAATGCATTATAACTATAATTCATATTATCGACGTCTTTCTTTGATGTCAATGGCAAATTTAGCTAAGAAATGCATTTTTTTAAAAAATTTTCCGGCTCATCACATCTGCAATATACAATCTCAAATCGTCACGCCCCCGCCGTCCCCCGGCTTGCTTTCTCCGGAAAGTTCAGGCATGCAAATTCCCCATGAACCTCTTTTGCCTTTTCGTCGTATGCACTTGCCGCATCATCCGCTTTCTTAAACCGCCCTAAATAGATGCGTTTACCGTTATCTCTCAACGATGCTTCGAAAACACCGCCCTTTGGACGGTAGTTGACACCTTTTAATTGTAATCGAGAAGTCCGTTTCACTCGCCGGTTTTGCGCGTTTTCAGTCGGCGTGGCCAGCCTAAGATTGCTCCTTCGATTATTCAGCCCGTTATGGTCTCTATGGTCCACTAACTTCTCACCCGGAGCATTCATAAGCCAACGGTGCATCGGTATTTGTTTTACACGAACATATTTGCCGTTCTTATAAACCCGCTTGCCTCGAATAGCGTAATACGTCCCCCACCCTTTCTTTGCATACCATTTATATTTACTTACCCGCTCGTAATCCGCACCATCCACAATCGCAACCTTTCCCTGCGTAAGCTCTATCACCTTCGCCCCTTCTGCCAATGCCTCCTCCAGCTTAGATGGAGTATGTCCGTTATTTGCAAAATTGCCGCAAACCTGCCCTTCCCGAACCTGCCACCATTCGTTCTCCCCACCTGCCTTGTTGGCACAGATGATAGTCTTTTTCCTGGCCCCCCTCAGCGCCTTCGAATAAGTGCAGTACTCAAACCTGTGATATGCCATCTCGCTGTCTGCCAAATTTCCTACATCCTTTCTTGCCACGCATTTACTTCCCTTTTTAAGTTAGTGCCTGGCCCTGCACTTAGACCCTACAGTGTTGGGCCGGGTCAATATACAATCTAAAATTATATACCCTCCCCTTAACATGAACGATATTGCACGTTTGGTGCGAAAATTCGGAATTTTTTTGGTGCCCAAAATCGCTAACCGCTTGCGCCAAAAGCAATTAAAAAATTTTATTTTTTTCGACGATAGCAAGATAGTGCAAGCGTGTTTGGTGCTGAGCGCACTGAAGTCCCGGCGCGCCGGGGTTATCTGGATAAATACTATCCAGTTAACCACAAAGACCTCAGAGTTCTTAGACGCGGATTAATGCCAATTAACACGGTTGTGTAGAATTTGAATTTGTTTAGGATTTAGTGCTTAGTATTTAGGATTTCCCCCTTTGGGGAGCGATAGTACAAGCGCGTTTATTGTTATTTTAACTTTGTTTCTTCGCTTTTGTATAAGAATACTATCACTAATATTTTGTTATATCTACTCAATGGCCCATCCTCAAGGTGCAGGTTCTGGATATTCCATGTCCTGTATTTATCAAATTGAAAATGCCTCGGTTTTTAAAAATGCACTATTTTTTTAAATTAAAACCTTACTTTTACGAATATTTTAATTGAAATAATCCTTTCACGTGCGTATTATAACTTCTGCTTAAAAGAAGCATTAATTATTGTGGGCAAGACGAATCAATACTTTGTATTTGCAAAAGAACGACGCATTGATGATGTCTTTGAAAGGACTCAATATAAGTTTTACCTACAGAGCGTTCAGTTTAACCTTGTTTTTTTTCACTGATTCTAAGGAACTTCAACGATGACCTATGAAATTTCAGAGAGTACTCGTGCTCAAACAAAAAAATGCCACCTTGAATTCGCATGTCTAAAGGGCGGCGAATGTCCAAAATGCGCTGTGAAATACATTATTCCGGAAGACGGCTGCTTCATCAAACCTGAAAAGACAGAAAATTGTGAATATCTGTTAAGTTTCGGATATTCATGGATTTGTATTTGTCCGACAAGATGTGAGATTTTTCAGCGATACCAAAAGTAATCACAATATCTTTTCGTTAAGTTATAAAATACTCACTCAGCTCACGACACCGGGATAACCTCACTGGAAGCTTCTGGTTGGTCCCTCCAACTATTCTCTATTCACGAGATACTAACGACTAATTCTGCCTTTGGATTTTGGATTTGTTTAGGATTTAGGTATTGGGATTTAGGATTTTGCTCTGCTCCTGCCGAAATGCGACAAAATTCTCTTGAATAACCCAAAATATGCCGGTAAGGTATATCTCAGGAAAACCGGTTCTTAGACAAAATTAAACTCTTTCGAAAGGGCAGGAACCAGCGGCCGAAGGTTAATTTGTTATTGAGCTTGAAAAATCATCATGAACCAAAAATTAATGCCAAAAGGATTTGTAGCAGAACGAATCGTTAGAAATATAATGGAAGATGAATTTCAGAAAATACTTTACACAAAGAGAAGAGATAGAACCCTAATTGTCGGACATCGTTCGAATGGAGAAGAAATTAAACACGAATTTGATCTTGTATCCGAAGACAAAAGCATTATAGGCGAAGTAAAAAGTGATAAATATACAAAAAAACATCATAGCAATACTCGCTTTTTCCGAATATTAGGCGCATGCAGATACTTGGAATTAGTTAAAGCAAAAAAGAAATTATTAGTTTTGACAAACAAAAAAATGTATGAAATTATTAAACACGATTTGGACGGTCTAATAAGTACAGATATAAAGATTATTTATTGCGATACTCAGAAGAACAATTTTGAATAGCGTGTAGGATGGGCAGCAAGCTGCCCATGCGGATAGTTTATGAAGAGATAAAGATGTGGCTACCCAAAGAAGAACGAAGGCTCTTGAGCGGATATTGGTACCTTATTGGCGAGATCAACCAGCAAAGGGTATATAGTGCGAGCGAGCTTATTCCTCTTTTGTCTACCAGAGGGAGTTGGAAATCAGTGAGTGAATACGGTGATGGCGATAGTAAGCCAGACGAAGAATTTGATCTTGAGAGTGGGGAGAAGGCAGCGCGTCAACTCAAAACACTCATCAATGATATGCGTCGTGTATCCTGCGCGAATAGTCGTCTTTCAGAAAGAGGATTTATTACCCTTAAGCTACATAAGCACGTTGACGACGTTTGTATTGTTGGTCTTACTATGCGCGGGTTTGATCTTGGTCGACGTTACAGCAATTTGTGGGATCTTACAGGCATATGGTTCGAGGCGTATCGTACGCATTGGATATGGCTGATTGTTGGCTTTCTCGGAGGTATCCTTGGTTCATTGGTCGTCAATTGGCTGTCGAGACAATGACTGTGTTTGAGCAATTGTTGGTGTCGAACGCCGGGAACGCGGACGGTGAGTTTTACGTTATGCGGAAAAAATATAAAAAATTCTTAGATGCTCATACGATATTAGGATAATGGAATCGCGCTACTATCTTAAACTTTATCGTGCGAAACAAGATTACATCTGCTCTGCTTGCGATAAAACTATAAAAAAGGGATTGTATTACTTCCGTAATGAGCCACATCCTATGGCAAGGCGTCATCGAGGTGCCACCACTAAGCACCTCTGTACTGTATGTGCAACTGGTCGCCCACCATATGAGTTTGTTTCGGAGCCTCCTGAACAGTTCAAGTTACCCTTTGTTGAAGCGTTGGAGAAGCTCCCTGGGATGCTCCTTCAGGCTTCTATTGTTCAATTGGGCGAAAAAACGGAGGAGGGTCGCATTATCGAAGCTGTCGCGCTCCCATGGTTCGAGATTATTGCCCAACTTTGTAAAAATCCTGATTTCCGATTCCAAGTATCGTGGCGCAAATTAGAGGAACTCATCGCTGGGGCTTATGAGAGGGAAGGCTGGGATGCTGTTACATTGACGCCGCCTAGTGGCGATGGCGGGCGAGACGTAATTGCAGTAAAAAAGGGTGTTTTAAAGATTCGTATCATAGACCAAGTGAAGGCTTACGCCCCGGGGCAGCGTGTATCCGCTTCCGATGTTCGTGCATTGATTGGTGTACTTTCAAGCGACCCGAACGTGTCTAAAGGCTTCGTTACGACGACCGCAGAGTTTGCACCAAAGATCTACGACAATCCCAGTATCAATCAATTTATCCCATACCGCCTTGAGCTTAGGGATGGTGACCATTTGAGGGATTGGCTGCTCCAAGTGGCAAACAAGAAAACGCATGATGTCTAAACTTCGGCTTCAGTCGTACGTCGTCGCAATTCTACTTCTCCAAAATAACATGGGACAGTCACCTATTTATCATCGTTTTATGCAAAAAACCAGTGTCAATCCGCGAAAACCTGTCCTGCTTGCCCTGAGTTTATCGAAGGGATCGAAGTCGAATGGATCCGCGGTTAAGAATCTCTGCGTTCTTCGTGTTCTTCGTGTCCTTCGTGGTAGATTTAATATCCAGAATCGAGTATCCAGTATCAAGCATTACGACTCACTAATTTTAGCGCAAAAAATCTTTCGGCCCTGAAGGGCCTTTTTTGTCTGCTCACTATAGGCCAACATACTTAGCCTGTGGTTTATCCATCATTTAAATCTTTTCTCCGATCCAATCCGTTTCAATCTTAGCTGGCTTTTCAAGTGGGCTATTTTTAATAGCCCGTGGTCGATGGCTCCTGCTCCCGCCGATGTTTACATCGAGCTGAGCCTGAGTCGAGAACACCAAAGCCAGCTAAATAATCTGCGTTAATCAACGAAATCTGCGCCTAAAAAACTCTTTTCTCTGCGCTCTCCGCGCCCTCTGCGGTAAAATATTATCAGTGTTAATCAGTAAAGTCCGCGGTTAAAAAATAAATATTTGACAACCCCCCCGCCACCAACAGCAACAAGCTACTATTTCTTGCCTGCTCACAATAGGCCAACATACTTGGCCTGTATTTTATCCCACACCAAAATATTTCGTGCAGGCGAAATCCTTATCCGGCTTCACATAGGCTGGCAAAGCAGCCATTGGACAATGAATAAGATGCGTTGATGCTTGCATCACAAGCAGCTTTTGAATTGTACATTCAGCGATTCCTTGAATCGCACCGGTGAAGCAAAAACTAAAATCAGCGTTAATCTGTGTTAATCAGTGTCTAAGAACCTTTGAATCTAAAGGCCTCTCTGTGTCCTCGGTGGCTAATCGAATATTAAACAGCATCCCGGCTTGCCGGGACTCCGCCATTTTACATTTTACAATTTGATTTTTAATATGCCTCTGTGCTCTCTGTGAACTCTGTGGCTAATAACATAAAATTGGACTTGACACCGGCCTCGCGGCCGTGTAGATTACCCCCTCGGTGGTAAAAAATCAGTATTACTAAATAACGCATAAAGTTTGTATTAAGGGAGACTTACGATGGCAACAAAGGTTGCAATTAACGGCTTCGGCCGAATCGGAAGGGCCGTAACCAGAATCCTTATCGAAAGAGCAGGCGAATTAGACCTGGTCGCGATAAACGACCTGGCACCCGCCAAGAGCCTATAATTTGTCTAATACATCTTTCACAAACCCAGGCAAATCCATACTGAGATCGTCAGCTAAGTGCTTTAGTCTCTCATAGTTTTTTACCTTATCACCTTGCCACAAAAGATCGAGTCTTCTTACTTGCCTCATTGCAACATGTTCATAGTTCTCCGGGAACGCCCAGTAACACGATAAGCAAATCTTTGTATTTCTTGGCTTCTTCCAATTCAAGCAGTGCTCACATGACCACGACTTAGCTCTATTTGCGGAAGGACTCAGAAGCATATAGGCAGTAATATCTTCTTTTGAAACACTGTCCCCAGCGACTTCGTAAGGAACTCTATGGTCAATCTGCAATTCGCTTTCTGGGAATGGTTCTAAATAGATTGCACATTTAGAACTGTACCTCTCGATGAGCTTTTCCTTTAGATTCTTTGAGAATACGGTGCGCCCGGCTAATGTTCTTGTCTGTGAAAGCTCACCAAATCTGTACGCGGCAATCTTCCTCCAGTCTGAACCTTCGACTCTGAATGTTTCAAGAGGGATACCCTGTTCTCGGACATCCCTAGCCGCGCGTGGCGGGTGGTTGTAACCATATATATCTCTTAGTTCTTCTGTTGTTATTTGTCCGTGTTTTAAAATATGGTTGATAACTGTCCTCGACCTTTTTGCCTTAACAGATTTACATTTCTTGAGAAATTCGGGACTTAATTTCTTGGATTTCATTATCA
>Ga0114922_10002058_pt1 | contig 19001 bp, 18 predicted proteins | sample AartaG_FD_100975 | JGI IMG/M metagenome (GOLD analysis project Ga0114922, IMG submission 100975) | Deep subsurface microbial communities from Aarhus Bay to uncover new lineages of life (NeLLi) - Aarhus_00045 metaG | ecosystem: Environmental > Aquatic > Marine > Oceanic > Sediment | place...
GTCAACTGATAAGGATTGTTTACGTTAGCAGCCGCAACAGCATACTTACCTTGAAGACGTTTAACAGTCCACTCCGCCTGGTCAAGAGTCAAAATGCCCTTGTCCTTCTTACTAATGTGAGAAAGTAAGTGGAAGATCATCTCAGAATCCACACTGCCTGCCCGTTCACCTTTATAACCTTCCTCGTCAGCCAGCATCTTTTCAATTTTACTGTGATTTTCTATAGTGCCGTTGTGAACACCAAGAATATCTCCAACTTTAAATGGATGATTGTTGTTGTTGTCGCTAGCTAGACCGACGGTTCTTTTCCGACAGTGACCTAAGACGATGTTAGCAGCTTTAGGATATGATTTCCATATATCCATCAAAGCCATGAAGTTTGTCTTGTCTTTTCTGTTAAAGTCGGAAACTACTTTTGTTGCCTTTTCTCCATGTTTCATACCACGAAGATTGCCGTCTTCGAACAAGATAGCAAGACCTGTAGCATCGCTGCCCCTTGATTCAGTAAGTAATAAAAGCTCAACGGTCATTATCCTCATGATATGATTCTGGTCTTCCGGGCTGATTCCACTATCTGTCTTACCTCTCAGTCCCGCAACAATTCCACACATTAGTTCGCTCCTTCTTAGAATGATCCTACGTGCACTCTCGTGTTGAGCGCAATCCGTTTTATCTTGCCAGAGTTGGCATCGATCCTCAATCCAAAACCGTATTTTATCTTCATGAGCCTATCGTGAATTAGGCCCATTCCTATAACACCGAGGGCATCTCTGATGAATCTTTCATCTGAAGCAAAGATTTTAAAACCCGTAGATTCTGTGTTATAGACGTATACTGCATTTCCTTTCTGAAAAAGCCACAAATACTTCGGCTTCTTCATATGGAACATTGCACAAGCGTATGATCCAACTAATCGTGTCGAAGCTTCATAGATAGCATCAGTTATATTGTAATCTCCTTCTTGAGCGAACTGATCTATCAAATGGAAGATGACTTCGCTGTCCACCTGACCTCTCCGCCGTAGCGGATTGCCTGCATTAGTCCACAAGTATTCGTCGTTATTAATCATTCCGTTGTGGACTCCAATAGTGAGACCGTTGTGAATTGGATGGTTGTTGAAGTTGTTTTCGTATGTGCCTTTTGTCTGTGCTCTTGTATGACCAATCACAATCCGTGTATTATCGTTGATGAAATCTTTCTTCCATTCTTTGTATGTATCATCATTGACAAATACACGGCCAGGCATTGGTTTCTTCAGCATACCTACCTTAAAATCTTTAGTAACAGCGGCAACACCGGCAGAATGACTACCTCTAGTTGTTGATTCGACCATTAATTTATCTAGCACCAGCGACAGCGTCTCTGACTGGTTTCTGGTGCTGTTGCCGAAACCGACTGCATTATCTACTACTAAACCAAGAATTCCACACATTATTCTGCTCCTAAATCACTGTTCCTAATGGTTCTGACCACTGCAACTTACCGGCTGCAATCTGTTGCTTCACGTAGCGCATCATAGAGTTCTTATTCGTCTCCTTTGGAAAGTCACCTCGGAACTCCCGCCAAACCGCTGTTCCCCACTCACGCAGATCAGCACATTCCAAAACCTGTCTCAGCTCAACTACTTTCCTAATAGCATGATTGATTTCTTCCTCTTCCCTCAAAGGAACGAAGAAGTCTTGTTCGATTTGTTCCCAGCTATGGCCCTCGATTCTTCTAAAGGAAGCTGGAATGTCTACTAAGCTGACAAGCTGATCATAGACTTGGGGGCCGAACTCTTGCAGAGTGTGTTTGACTAAATATAGCAGTTCCATGCCCTGCTCTTTGAAGTATCGCTCGTATTTTCTAACCCTAGAAGTATCGCTATATCTATTATCGCGAAACTCTTTCGGGCAGTTGTTCAAAATGGATTCCTTCATTTCCTGAGACAGCTCTAACCACTCATCGTCGCCCACTTCTAATAGACCAAATCTACTTAGCTCTACCGCTTTCATGATTATGGCATAGCCCAAGCAAGCTTGAGCTGCAATAATACTCGGAGAAGGCACATTGTCCATAAATCTCAGTTCGATGTGGAATCTTTGTACATCTCCATTGTTTATAAATCTACAATTATCGTAGTTAATGAAGCCATAATCTTTGAATCGAGACATGATATCGTTTCGTATTCTGTCCATAGATATAAAGTAGGGACTATACGGTAAGATGCTGGCTCTGTATTTCTCCCACCGCGTCATTGTATCTGGTTGGTCCAGACCCATCGACATCCAAGTCAGTGCATTTTGGTACCTTCGAAACAACTGATGAACGTTGGCTAGAATAACTTCAGGCATCGGCCTCTCCAACTCAGTTGTGTCTGCAACTCTCTTGCCAGCATCCTTGGCTTGCTTGTTCATACTTCGATAATAGCCTGCAAGAAAGTGCATGTGGATACTTGTTCTTTCGTCAACGAAGGCTCCGCGCGGCATTACATTATCACAAATTAATTTTATCATATCATAAAACGATTTGTATTCGAGCCTTCTACCTACTGTTGTCACCTCTACGCCTTTGTCACCTCTCAGCGAACCATCAGTAGTTACTTCAGCTACGCAATGCTTACCTGGAAGACCCCAACTGTTTGTCGGCGCTAGCTCCTGTTTAATCTGTTGCCGTGCTGTTGCTGGGTCTTTAGATGGGTCATATTTCATATCGCAGACTTCACAATTTACTGCAAAATCCTCACAATCTATACACTTGGACTGAAAACCGATACAGTGGATGCCAGGACAATTAAGTAGAAAAAGTGAGCAATCATCACACTCTCCTGTGCATATGGGAGATGCGCGGTTAATACACTCACCCTCGACCTTATCCTTAAGACATTCTGGTGCGCGTATACACTCTTGTGCACATTCATTAGCAGCATTAATACAATCGCAATCAGGATTATCTCCTCTACACATGCCGCTCTTAGATGTTAGATTGAATTCCAGTTCCACACCAACCTTTAAAATCTTCGGAAGTAGCTGTAGCCAGAACTCCACTTCTTCAGCGGAGAGAGCCTTTAACCGATTGATATCGCTATCTTCTTCGAAGAAGAGCCACTGTTTCTTTTGGACTCTCATATTAATAACTCCAATTCTCAGACATTATTTCACTAATATTATGATCATCGGATGCAATGTATTCTATGAACTCCATTACCGACTCAGCGTGGTTATCAAAACCTAACATGTCGGCCAGATCGGAAGCAATATTATCCAGATATCGTTGTGCTAGCAACCCCTTCTTGGATATAATTGATCTCACTACCATTTGTCTGTCTGGAATCCGAGGATATAATTCCCTCACATGGTCATAGGTTGAGAAGTTACTCAACTGTTTGAACCCATGTGTAATGATTTTTGCTCTGCTCAGAACGTCTTCAACCACAAGTGCTCCAAGGCCGATAAGGCCTCTTGCTAACATAGGAGATCTCATGTGGTAACCACCGGGTACTCTGTATTCCAATGTAATACCATTGCTATTCTTAAAATCTCCAGGTCTACCGTATCTGGTTCCGCCACTTCTTCGTCCACAGTCCTCTTCGCCTTCCGGAATCGAGGCTGGCAGACTTACATAAAAATCGAGAACATTTACTACTTGCCGGAGGAACGTAGTTGTTGCTATGTCTCTCCGTTTCAACCTTGGGTGTAAGCCGAAATGTAAGTGGAATCCGGCATTTTTTCTACCTAGCGAAGATCGCGCTATAAAGTCCAGCTCTCGCCCACGGTAGTGATGTCTTGTTCTCATAGCACTAAAAAGTTTTTGATTTGCTTGCCGCATTAACCGCTGCATTCTTTGCACAACTTCGTCTTCTGTTTTTGCTGGGTCTGGTCTTAATTCAACTAACCCGCAGTCGCTACCAAGTCGTGTTCTTTTCCCGCCGAATATAGATCCAGCAGACATAAAGTAATTATTATGTTTATCTACCATAAAGAATTCTGGGTCGCAGCCTAATGTTATGCTCTTTAGAAGTTTAACCTTTTCTTCAATCTTTCTTTTCCCGTCAGTTAGGTTGACTCTGGTGAATACCTTCTTTATAACGTAACAACTGTCTTCGTCATAGAAGATGTCTTTTAACAGTGCTGGTTGAACTGTTAAGACTAGCTTTTCACCGTCAACTGTTTTCAAATGAAGCGGGTCGCCGATACCAAGGTTATGCTTTAACCTCATCTTTTCTGGCACCCTTATCAAGTATCGCTCGAACCTGCCCAGCGGTGCCTCTGGACCATTCATTGTTCTTGAAACTCTAATATTCAATCTCATCTATCGACTCCTACCCTTAATCTGTCATATACCTCTAATCTTCTACTATAGAGGTACATGCAATACGAGACTCGCTCATCGGCAAACTCGTATACAACTGCATCCGCTTTTCCTGGTGCTGTCCTTTGTAGTCGACCTATACCCTGTTCCACGCGGTTAGGAGCTTTGAAAGGAACGGTGAAGAATAGTCTATCCAGTTTATCCAAATCAAATCCTTCACCCAACATCTCAAATGTAGTAATTAGTACGTTTATTTCACCATCTTCCATGGCTTTTATAGCAGCATCAACCTCTTTCTTCTTTATGTCTCCTATAGCTAGCGCTGTCTGAGGCCACTCTTTCGATATGCGTTTGTATAAGTCACGACAATGGATTCTTCGCCCGCTAATAACAATACAAATTTTCTTTTCTTTAGCTTCTTTCAATACATGTTGGGCGATTAATTTGTTTCGCGCTTTATCATTTACTAATTTCTTCACGACTTTTTGGTACAAATTTTTCGTGATACCTTCAGTACGCATATAAAAGTTTGTAGACACAAGTTTAATAGTTGGTCTTATTATCTGGCCAGCTTCAACCAAGACATTGTATGGAACATCTGTCCTCACGTCTCCAATTACACGAAACATGACAGGGTCAAGCCCGTCATTTCTGTAATCGGTAGCGGTGAGACCATACAGGTGATAAGGTTTAAACTGCCGCACAACTTCAAAGAAAGTGTTTGCTGGCACATGATGAGCCTCATCCACCAACACCATCCCAAAGAAGTCCTCCCATTTGGACAGGTCCATTCTAATTAGAGATGGCACCATTCCTATGGTCAGGAAGTCACTAATCGCTATGTTGCCTTCCCTAATTTCACCAATGCCTCTCTTAGCGGCGATAGGAATAAACTTTTCAACTCTATCGAGAACCTGCTTAAAAAGTCTGTCCAAATGCGTTAGCCAAAGTGCTGGCTGGCCAACTCTAGCTATAATTTCCAGTCCCATCACAGTCTTACCACTTCCAGCAGGAGCTTTTAGAAAGCCCTCTTCATACTGGAGTAATTCAGTAATACTATCTTCTTGATAGAACCTTTCCTCTATTAGTGTAGGTACTGGATTAGGTGGATACAGAACTCTTTCATCAATGACTTCCGCTTTAGAAAAGTAAGGACGTATATCATCTAAACATCCTCGCGGAACCACGATCTTATTTTTCTTTTGCTTCAGCAGTTTTATGTGTCTTGGAATCCCCCACGTTTTTCTTCCGCCCCTTACTGCTGCGTAATACAGCGGGTTTGGAAGTATTAACTTTCCTTTTAACTGGTGTATCAGCTTTGGTGGAGGATTTACGACTTCTACGTTTTGGTTTATGACGATCTTCAAGAATTTTCTCCACTCTGTTCAAAAACCTTTTACCAGTCGAGGTAAAAATGAACGGTGTTTTATCTCTCTTTACTACTGTTGTCGTCGTTTTCGGCGTCTGATGTTGCGCCCTTAGAGCAATTAAATGCTCGTTAAAGGCGTCTTCGTCGTTCTGGATGTTCATCGGCCACCCACAGCCGTATCCGTCATCTGTGCGGGGAGAGTATGGTGAGCCTATAAGCTGGTTGTAGTAAGCATTGTAACATTCTGGAATTCCACCTTGACAATCAAAGGCCAGCAAACACGCACCTTGGTCTGGGTCACAAAACAGTCTCTTAAATTCGGTTCCCTGACGAAAATAGGCCATCGACTTACCGCTGCCGCGCGCACTCACAACCACTTGGATGAATCTGGAGAGAAAAGCACTCCTGTTCTCGACGAATTTTGCCCAGCACCAATCTCCTCTAAAATGTGTCTTGTTGCATAGCTTACAGTTATTACACACCTTAGCTCTAAAATGTTCTTTAGTCTCTATCATCTTGGTGTTCATTAGTCTCTTCCTTACTTGCCAGTCCGACTCCCTGTTCTGTTTGCCTTCCAAGTGCAAGTTTGGACACCTTCCTACTCCGTATGAATTGCCAATACTCGCGCAGAGATTTAAATCTTCTATCTCTGTACTTCTCCGTTACGAACTGCTTCGTCATTTTTTCTCCGCCTCTTTTTCATAGTCTTCGCTATCCGATAGCGTTTCTTGTATTTTGGACGCCTTCCTACGCTTTCTAGGTCACCATGTGTTGGGCAGTTGCGTTCTTCCAACACTTCTTCTAAAGTATTGTCAAGAAGATAACCAAGGTGCTCAGTAAAGAACTGTCTGGCGGGATGATTTTCTTTCAGCATTTCTGGATGCCACTGCACCCCAAAAGCTTTAATGTCCGGGAAATAGGCAGATTCTACTTCTTGTACGGGACCTTCCTTCCATGGACGGTTATTTCCAACGATATACATCCGCGACAGCCTTGGTGAAACGCAGACGATGTAAGCATTTTCACGTGGCATTACCATTTGATGGTGGTAGCTATTCACAGGGAAAGCTGTTTTCCTGTATGTATGGACGCCGTGTTCACGGAATACTGCATGGTCTGTAGTATGTTGTATCATATATCCGCCGTCCATGACAGTGAGCCACTGTAGTCCTCTACATACACCAGCCATCGGGATATTATGTGTTGCTGCCAGATCAAATATTTGCCGTTCTATATAGTCTCTGAACGGATTTGTGTACGTTTTAGCAGCACGTTCATGTCCATATAGTCCGGGGTCTACATCAGAACCACCTGTGAAGAATACTAACCTAAATTTTTCCGGTGAAACAAAGAACTTCACTACATTTATTGTAGTTGTTCCAAGTTCAGAGGCTATATCAAGATAAGCTCCGCCTCCTACTACTAATATTTTTTTATTACTCATTTAGTGATGCCCTCCAGACCTTCAATGACAGCGTCTTCTTGAGTCATTTTCTTATTCTTCACAGGGTCCCAGGAAAATTGGTAACCTTCAACCTGCACGTTTTTACGTCTCAAACCGTTATTACGATCATCTTTGTAGAACTTGATACGTAAAGGGCCCTTCACTTGCAGTTGTTGACCTTTCTTGACATGCTTACAAAGCCTTTCGGCCCAATGATCTTTTGCTACGATATCAACAAACGTCGGCACTTGTTGGAGTTTACCATTTTCGTCATAGTAAAACTCGTTGCAAACAATCGTGAACTTTGTCCAACGGCGTCCAGATGCAGACGTTTCAATCTGCGGGTCAGCAACCACATTGCCAATTCCTAACCAGATATTTAAGTACATTACTTTTTCTTAGCCTCCTTTATGGCTTTAACTTCGTGTGGCATTTTAACCCGTTTAGGCTCTTCCTTTTTCTTCTTACCAATAATATTTACGGGGACCGTTAGACAGTGTGCTTTCTTACCTTTGCCGTCAGCTGAGTGGCCCTTAGGTATTTCTTCTGTGAACTCGACAACACTAGAACCTTCACTTGCTGGATGTGTAATATTAGCCAATATTTTTACTTCCATACCTTTCAGGTTCTTACCGCCCCTTTTGTAATCCTCTTTAATATAGAATACCACATTAACATCTATAGGTTTTAGTAATGCTTTACCTATGTTCCAGCACCGACCACTTCTACCAGCGCCAGTTCCACAATGGCCGCCGATAATGTCCTTATCGAACTCAACTGTTACGTTGTTTCCACCACCCGAATCTGATACGATAGTGCCTTGTTTACCCCTTAATCCTTTGTTATCAGCTGGAGCTATCGCCACAACAACTTTGCAGCCACGTGCCAGTTTTCCGGAAGTAGTAATTGAGGGAAGCCTTGCTTTTACGGTTTTCTTCGGAGCAGGAACTTCTTCTACATTCCACATACTATCGCTGCTTGAGTCTCGTTCTCCTATCATCGTCTTTGCTATAGGATTTGGTGCCCATTTTCCTGCCACCTTTGCAGTTTGTTTCTTTTTACTACTTCTGATTTTCTGCCTATCCCTAATCTGTCTATCCATTAACGCAGCGTCGCCTAGAGTTATTGGGACAATGTCCTTCTCATAGAACCACTTACATCTACCTGGCTCGCCTTTACCCTTCCCGCTGTGGCCACCCGATATCCTGTAGTCAAATTGTAACAGAAATCTAGTAAAAGGCCCTGTGGCAATAACTCTTGCTGGCATGTCGTCGACTGCCGTTTTTGAACCATCGCTCTTTCGAACTCTACAAAGATCACCAGTATCTAGACGCAAACGTAGGGGCTTCGCTTTCCAAGCAGTCTTTATCACAGCGTCCTCACCTCCCGAAAGATATTGTTCTGCGAACTGTGATAGTTTTAAATTGCGTGGACTTTCAATTTCCGCTTCTTCTAAGAGCTCCTCTTCAGAATCGCTCAAACGTGCTCTCAGCGCTTCTTCGAAGTCAGGAGGCTCATCTGGAGCGTCTTCGCTAAACACTGCACGGACTGACCGTGGTAACTTAGCATATACAGACTTTGGTAATTCAGCCTCGACACGAGCTGTTTTAGTTTTCTGCTGTGGCTCCCAATAAGACATTATCTGGCGACTTTCTACCCAAAGACACCTATTCACTTGGCCTACTCCATCGCCGTCGTGCAGCCCATGCATTTCCTGATCAAACTGAATTAAAACTCCTTCATCTTCGGGCCGCTGTTCTAATACATATGCATTTATACCAACATAGCGGTCCCAGCCGACACCTTTTTTCACTCTAACTCGTGCGCCACGCTTCCACTTTTTCAGTGTTGCCTTTACCTTTTTTACTTGCTCATATGAACTTTCGGCGTTTCTCGGCCTCAGACCTTGTCGTTTGGCACGCTCGCTAGCTGATATAATCATCAGATATTTAGGATGTATAAACCAACATCGATCTTCAGCACCTCTTCCATTACCGTTGTGAAGCCCTTCCATCCTATGGTCAAACTGGATTAGCACTTGTCTCTCGTCTAGCTGTTCTAACACTACCGCATGAATGCCTTCGAACTTTCGGAGATTTAGGTCGTCAACGGCAGATACGATTTGTACCCAAGTGCCCCGTTTGCTATTCCAATCGATCTGTTGTTTTGCTTTCTTCTTTACAAGTTCTGATCTGTGTCTTAAAATCGGACCTCTCATGTATGACATATTTCTCTCCAGAATAAAAATTAGGGGGCCACATTAGGTGACCCCCTTTCCATTCGCCGGAACAGAGAAGTTAAACCGTGAAGGGTATTTCTATGTCTTCAGATTCAACCTTGGGCCACGGGTCTTGTTCCTGACCTTCTATTTCCAAAGGAACTAAACCAGCAGCCTCTAACTTTACCATCCTCCACAGTTCTTGGAATCTTTGTTTCTTTATCTCATCCTCACTCATGAGATTTTGCGTTCGCATTTCAGCTAATTTCTTTTTGAGGAACAACATCTTTTCCTCTGCGTCGCTTTTTGCTGTCTTCAGAGCACGCATAAAGAGATGAGACGGTAGATCCACCGCTTTTGCTTCGAGATTCCTCAGCATAAAGTAAGGAGCGAGATTCGCGCGGCTGGCAAAATAAATCTTATTCAGCCTTCTCACTATCACATTAATGACACTACTTCTACCCTCTTCCTTATGCTGTCGATAGGCCTCTTCGAGATCTACAATACCTACCTGTCGTGCTTTCTTCCTTACTATACTACAGATAAGTTTACTCGGAGCTCTATCAAACCCCGCCTCAACCAATGCATCAACATCAGCCAAACACACAGCACGGATTGTTTCTTCATGAAGCGGTGTTACTCCATGCTTTTGGCTGAATACCGTGTTACCTAACTGGTCCAACATCTTTTCTATTTGCGCATTCAACTCTATATTGTGATAGCCCATCTCAGATTCAACGATTCGCATTAGATTATACGCAAGTGCAATAACTGGTCCAGTGTGTGATTTAACGCCGACAGCTCGACGCACTATTAAAGAATGCTCCTCATCAGTCATTTCCTTAAATCTCTGGAGACCATAATCAGCCAAACCCATCTCTTTGAACTGCGGCTTCTTCTTCGCATTCATTTCTTCCACAATCTTCTTAATGAGAGGGTGTGGATTCTCAAAAGCTTTCTGAAGAGCTATCTTAGAATCAGGTCGATGGAAACTAGCTAGATATAGAACATCTCCATCAAAGTCAAGATTCTGGCTAACCAGAGAATTTTCACTGACCCTAATCACATATTTACAACCAGGGTCATCGGTTACTCTGACTTTTTGAGGACGAATGGACATGAATCCAAGACAGGGAAATCTTTCTGCCAGGACCACATCTCCAGTTCTAACATTCAAGTCTTTTGCCATATCACGATGTATTTCAACCGTATTCTTTGGCAGATTTTCACCAAGAGCAGCTGTAGCCTTCGAAGACCAAGGATATCTAACGGCCATACCGTATTGAGCAATGTTTCCTCTCTTTGTGCTCAAACTGCGACCAACAGAATTAAGATAAATCTTAACCGTGTTTACTATTCCGGTCTCGTCGTCGTCCTTATTCTCAAAAGCATGACAGGCTTGAAGGACGCGGTTCACTAGGCTCGCCGTTTGGCTAAGACCATATCTTCCACAGCTATGCCGCCAGCTTTTCCTCAGATTGAAATAGGGGATGAAAAGTCTATCGATTGGGATTACCGTATCATCATTCAAGACCTGACTGTGGTAAGTCAGGCGGCTTGCCCATCTAATTCCGTCCAGTGGATTTCTCGGAACCAACATAGCTATCCGAGTAGGAAGCTCCATAATAAATCCGCCTGGCTGGAATTCTTCATCTCCCACAGTGCCTACCAATTCAGGCTTTTTCTTTAGCAGGCTTGCACGCGTATCTATAGGCGGGATGTCCGTAGCTTTAATCGTTGGCACATCCTCTGGAAATTCTTGCCTACAAGACTTGAGAACTTGAATCTCCTGTCGCATGTCCTCAGTGCCTTGAAGGTAAGACAAGATTTCATCTACAACAGGATTTTTAGGACCGAGCTGTGTGATGATAGATCTCATTTCGATATTCGAGAATTTCAGTCCCGCTCTCCTTCTACCCTTTCCGTCTTTGATCCGCGTGTCTTTTCTATCCCACAGTTGATCTTCTGGGTCTTTGATGGTGCCCCAGAATACCCATCCGCAAACGGCTCGAAATGTTCCCCACCTGGTTTGCACTTCCCAAGTGCCGTCTGCTGGAAGGCCGTGCTTTACAAGAGCTTTACTAATTTTCTCACCACTCGTAGCAAACTCCGTAGGAAGCACTACCTTCTTATCCTTGCCTATCATAGAAGTCATCATGGCCTCAAGAATCTGGCCAAAATTCCCTCTTCGCATAACTGAGCTACAGGAGACAAGGATTTCAATTTGCTGCTTCGCTCCCGTTCTAGGGTCTATAGCAACCCCGATATCGGTAAAGGAGGCTATTCCTTTGTTCCCGTGTCTGTTGGTGAACTTTGTGCCGTCTCTTAGACATCTACCAACTTTTACTTTTACGAGAAATACTTCGGCTTCCTCGCCGCCGATGTTTACAGTTCTCGGTACAACATCAGAAACCTCAGCCATATCACATGCTATTTCAAACTGCACGGGCTCACCGTCTGGATTTATCGCTAGGATATCACCTTTCTCAAGCCTCTGTCCTTTTTCTATACGCAGTTCGCCAAAGCATTGATACCTTCTCTCGTGGAAACTAACCAATTTCTTTAGAGAATTATCACCAACTATATGATCTTCGAAATTGAACGGAATATCTAGAAATGCAGTGAACAACATCTTCCCGCCGCGTTTAACACCTTGCCTGGCAAGTTCCTCTGCATCTTCAGTAGTAATAGATGGTGACTCATCACCTTTCATTCCGAGAGTCTGGTATAGATTTCTTTTAGGGTGATGATGTTTTGTGCCAAATGGAATTGTCCGCTTCAGATCAAACTTTAACAGATAATTCCTTTCACTCAGTGCACTATCACTCAGGCCAATTGAGCTCCATTTCCAGAGATCCCAAAATTCTTCATTCTTTTTCACCTGATATTCAAGCTTCTCTCCAGGACTTCTTATTGCCTGAAATTCAGGGTCAAGGAACTCTACTCTGTTGTTGACTGCCCAAGAATTCATATCGGTTTCGTGTAGTGGTAAGCGGTGAATGAAATGGTTGATCGAAGTTTGACACAGATTTGCAATCCAAGCCGGATTGTCGTTGCCATATCCATACATAATCCTTCGAAGAAATGAAGTTCTCGATGGGCATAGCACGTCTATCTTTTGTAGATTTTCCGTCATGATAAACAACATCATACCAAGAAAACCAACTTCGCGAAAATCGTCTTTGATAAAGTAAACACCAACTGGCCGCAAAGTTTCGTTGTCGTTGATTAGCCAAATTCCGTTTTCCGTTTTAAATGGTATTGGTATGCTGACTGTAAGCTTAATAGAGCCATCGTCAAACCAAATCTTTATCCTTCCCTCGTCCTCCTCTATTTTTAATTCAAGATTTTTGACTCGCGGATACTTTCTAGCGATAAAAGATCTCGCTGAAACAAACTCGTTCCGCACCGCTACTACAAACCGTTTCACTCTTGCGTCCAATGTCCGCCTCCTTCTTGAGTAATGGAAAAGTCCAAAAAACGGTCTAGAGAGGGTCAACCACTAATTTCATGCAGCTTCTTCCACTCTTGCCACAGTAGTCTTAAAATAGGATTGTAAGGGTGATTGTCAGTGTTCATTTTATTTATGGCTGCTTGTCCAATGATATTGACAAAGGCCATACGAACAAACAACTCGTAGAAGTATTCATATCTGATTCCACGTTTTCTAATTGTACGGCGGACAATCCAGTCCGGACTATAACCATCACGAGTGAATCTATCTATCCACTGTAGTGCTTGATTATAATGCTGGTTCATATCGTTCTGTAAACTCTTGAACGCTATTAACTTAAGTTCCCTAGCAATATTAGCATAGGCAATCCTTTCTTTAACTGGAAAATCTCGCGCTGCAAACATTTTTGGACTGTAATCCCATGGTAAAAAACCCATTTTATTTCTAATCTTACCTGAAGCACGATGTCCTTTATACATACGCATAATAGAATAAAGCCAGCAGTTAAACTCAAGGCCTTCCATATCTTCTATCTTTTTCTTCTCGAAGACAGGTATAAGAGTACCACCACGTCTAACTCCAAAATCTCTTATTCTCACAGGGAAGTTGGACGTTGGACTTTTAAATGGCATAGCATATGGCGACGTTTCCATTCTAAATTTTTCTTGGTTACCAAATCTGTACCACACTATTCTGCTAAAAAATAGGCCATGAAAATTTACGGTAAAATCAGAGACGAATCCTATACTTCCGACTCTAGGACCAGTCTTCTTATCGAAGTTGCTACCTGTAACCATAACTTTTTGGCCGGGTTCAAACATAGACAGCTCCTTAAGAAGTTGAAGTTGAACCTGTTGTAGTCCAGTTTCCGCTGTAGGCCACGCCGCCCCAATTACGTGGTACTTCTATCTGTACTACCCGCGCTCGTTCCCTTTCGAGAGCTTCTCTAACAATCTCCGGTGGCCACGGTGGTGACATACGGTGAACGACTACGTCAGAGCTATCGTAGCAATCAACCCTGCTTTCGTTGGGTTTAAATATAACTCTTTCAATACCTGAATCGTTTCCAAATTTGTAGACGTGCTCTAGATCTAATACAGCTAAACGGAACGTAAGATAATCCATGTGATCGGTGCCATTATATTCTGCTTCGATCCATTTACTGCTGGGTCGAATCCCGCCCAATTTCTTCTTCAGCTTTTCTTGATTTCTCCGTGTCCGAAGAGCAGCGCGGACGTGATATCGAGCAAAGTCAACGTCTTCTAGCCGCATACCGTCGCGATAGAGCTCGTCAATATGTGTTCTAGAAACTCCTCGCCGCGAGAAGTAGGTACGGACAGCCTCCAAAGGCCACTCTCTCATATCTTTCATTCTTTTCAAAAGCACGGCTTTTACAACATCTCTTGGGGTAATAGCAAATCTCTCCGGTCTACCATGTCTTTCCATTTCTATTGCTTCATATGTAAAACTGTCTTTCTTTGAACTATCTTCCTTTTGGAGAGTTGAGTGTGTAAATATGCGACGGCCACCAAAATTTACTAGAAGAATCATGGCTCTGTAGGACGGTAGAGGTTTCGATGTCTTCTTCTTGCTACGTTTTCCGTAATATATTCGATACAAACCACCTGGAATTAAAAAGTCGCCCATATTATTCCCCCATAAATTCTCTTTTGATCTCTACTTCGTCAAATTCTGTCGGTATCTGCTGAACTAGTTCAATGTCCAGACATCTAAATATAATGACGTTTTCGATAGACAGCCCCGTCCTCATTTTCAGCTCTTCCTCTATTTGGAAAGCGACTTCTTCGACTCCATCGCATTCAAACATTTGAAACTTTGTGCTATTAGCGTCGTCATACATGTCTGGAAAGAAGAGAAGGTAGCTATTTACGTATGGATGTTCTTCTGGCAATTTTCGTGCGTCTAGCCGCTCCCCAAAATAAACAAACTGGTTAATAAATAGATCTTCTATCAGATCATCTTCGGCAAGTTCTAGTTCCATCATTGCCAGATATTCATTAGCGAACTCAAGTGAATCTTTATGGCTGGTAGAAAAAGCACGTGTAGCATTCACTGTAAAGAAAAAGTTGTTAGAGCCATGACTATCTATTTTATTAGTAACAAGAAGATAAAATTCATCTTCTTCCATATATTGAAGTTCTATTGCTAGGCCCTCTTTCATAGTATATTCCTCCACGCTGGACCTCCAGTGAAGTTTCGCGTAAATCTGCTAATCAGCAGTCTGAATACTGGCGCCATAACCAAATTAATTTCGTGTGCAGAGTATTTTATGTCGTCAAACGGCAGTGACATAAGTGGTTCTTTTGATTTTACTACTTCCCCCGAATTAAGAACGAAAGTGTAAAACCTTATATGTTCCATCTTTGTTCCAAGACATGCATCTTGTTGGAATACAAATCTCAGGCGACCTTGAGCAGCTCTCATACTGAGTCCTAAGCCAAGTTTTGTGTTGAGTTCCCTTACAGCGGCGGCAATATAGTCTTCAGCATAGTAAACATGTGTTCCTATTGCTCCCCACATATTCTTGCACTCACCACTACGGTTGAGCTTTATAATGATTTCTTGTTTATCTGGACTCCAGACAAATATCTGCATAGCTCTATGGGGCTTTCTGTTACCGCGTACGTGAATTTCATCTTCATCAGCATACCCGCGGATGTGGCCTTTTCGGTCCACAAGCGTAACCATAGGCTTAGAACTTTGCATCGCCTCAACCTCAGCCTGTGTAAGTTCTCTTCCGAACATTCTTTAACACCTCTATTTCTTGGATAGGGCTTTTGTTCCTTATCTTCAATAATACTTTTACTACATCGAACGGCTTGAATGTGCCTTTTCCAGAATAGAATGGACGACAAACTCTCTCCTTAAAACTGCCAATTTCAGCACAGCCTTTCCTGGTGAGCCAGAAAAAAGGACAGGCTTCACAGTAAGTGTTCGACGAAGGATAGTACGCTGCCTCGAAACACAGCGGCTCGTCAGCTAAAACCTCTTTTAGAACCATCTTATAAGAAGGTTTCCACTTCAAAGCTTCAACGTGTGCCTCGTTAAAGTATCTAGTCCATTGAGTTAGGAACTTCCACTTGTATAGAGTGTCTTTAATTGCCTTGTCGTAGTCAAGTGGACTGCCTTGGTGCATAGCTGGTAGCTCCCTATAACTCTCATTCATTTGGACGAGCGTCTGCAACTTCAACCACAGATCAGGAGTTAGTCCGTAGTTCATTAACATTATCCACCATCCTTAGGAAGTTCTCCATTAACACGTATATTTGGTATACGAACGTAGAACTTCCCGTTCAATTCCAAAATTTCATAACCAGTAAAAGGAGTGACCCTACGTTTTATCCTGGGATACTTCTTTCCACCCCAGCCAACCATATAACCCGGGTCGTCGAGATTATATTTCTTTACTATATCTTCTGGAATTTCATCAAGAGTGTAATGGTCGATCATATTTATCTCCCTATGAAAAAAGGGCGGGATTGCTCCCGCCCTCTCCTTGCAACTACTCGGTTGATTTACTGTTCCACGACTCTTCAATCCTCAAGAGTTCGGCTTTGGCGGTGTCGATTTTAGCGGTGAGATCTTTCAGTTCAGCAGTAACGCCGACCTCTTCCGTAAGAACTTCGAGCTCCTGTTTCTTTTCTTCAAGGTACTCGATCTTTTCACGGAGGGATTCAGCATCAACCAGCAGTTCGTCCTCTGGACAGTACTTATCTACGATAAGCGGTTCGCCAACGAACTTCCAGAGAACATAAATTAGGGCGATGATGATAATAAGTGTAATTAAGCCCTGTGCAAACATGTTCATCACTCCTTATGTTAGAATAAAGGGGAGGATTACTCCTCCCCCATCCGCTGTTATTAGGCACGGCGGTTATTTCTTTGTAGTTGCGCCTTGCTTGATGGTCATGTCGAGACCGAGATCCTGCATGTTCTTCATATTTTGCAACTGCATGAACTGCTGGAACTGCATGTCCGCACTACCACCTTTACTTCCACCAGCATTATAGACGGAAGGGACGTTTCTCTTGGAATATGCATCCGCCCACAGTTTCTGAGCTTCGACATAGGCGCTTAATTTCTGCTTCAAGGCACCGTCAGCCTGGAGAACTAACTTCTTTCTCTCAGCTTCACCTTGGCCTAGTAGGATTTCTTTCTGCTTGGTTTCAGCAGCTGCCATCTTGTCGAGCTTTGCAACCTCAAGCCTCTGTTTGGCCTGCAATTCAGCAACAGCCTTGACCTTTTCAGCGTCAACGACGGCCTTGATCTTTTCTTGCTCTTTATCGTATTTCGCTGTCATAACCTTGGCTTTACCCTGCTCTTCGATGGTCTTAGCGTCCTGCTTGGCTCTTTCGGAGTTAGCACGAGCTGTAGCAACAGCCATCAATGCTTCCTGCTGAGAAGCAATCTGCTTCATGACCACGTCGGCATAGACAAAGTCTTTGATTTCAAAGTTCATCAAAGTAATACCAGTTCCTGCCCAAGGATTTTCTGACCGAATATAGCCACCGTCTTTATCCTTTTTGATAACTTTGACAACTTTCTCCGTCTTTTTGCCGGTTATCGGGTCCACAGGATAGGTTGTTTCTTCCTTCGTTTCATAGATACCATTCTGAATTTGGTCCCATGCTAAGAAGATGAAGTCATGTCTTTTCTCGCTGTAGGATTCCCGAGCCGTCATTAAGTTGGCTGTCAGCCTGAGAGCATTACGGGTGATGGGCAAGATAAGCTTCTGTTCCAGTTCGTTATAATCCTTGTAACCCAATTCAGTGACGAGCCTAATGGCATCGTCTTCGGTTGTCGGGAGGATTACTCTTAAGGTTCCCGAAACATTGCATACAGAGCCATCATTGAATCGGACTTCAATACTCTGGTCATGACTCCCACCTTCCTCTGTGTCGGCAGTAAAGAAGAAAGTTTCAGCCTTGGGCCATTGTTCGATGTCGCCGAATAACTGCAACCAGAGACCTGGGGTCATCTTGGCGCTCATGGTTCCAGTTACGGCTGCCTGTTTAACTTGGTAAGTTCCTTTGTCAACGGTGTCAACCAGCTGCGGGCCGAGAACGAGGCCGACACAGACAATAACACCAATCACGATGAGACTGATCATGTTCCGTTTGGCTTTCTTAGCCTTAGGTGATCTTGTAAATTCATCTCGCATTTGTACTACTCCTTTGGTTAAGTTGTTGTCAGTTTTGGTTTTGGCGAACCTTTAATTTTTGTGATCTCACCTCCTATTCGTGGCATACTGCCAGCTAAACAAAAAGCCAATCCATCTTCCCGGAAAAGAGAGGGCGAACTGGCTTTATGTACTGATTCTAGAATTTCTTGTTAGCAAATTTTTCCAAGAGGGCCACAGCTTTGTCACTACCCTCAAACATCACTTCGTCCTTTATCTTGGAAGCCTCAGCAACCACTTTCTTCCGCCGATCCTTCTTCTCGGTATCGAGTCTCTTTGCCACCGCATTGGAGGCGTCGTGGTACTTCTTGACATCCTCTCTGTTTACAAAATCAAACGTGTTCAGCGTAATACAATTAGACCGATAACCGTAATGGCGATTGGCTGCCCGAGCAATCTTCTCTTCCTCTTTGATTTGCTTATATTTCTCCACCTCTGCGGCGATGACTCCCAAGAGTTCCTCAGTCGTTCTCAGGCGAACGTCGCCAGCTAAGATGCCCTCTGCTGCCTCGATATCTAGATTGCTGCTGCTGCCGGTCTTGAACTTTATCTTCCCTTTGTATTCCTCCTCGATCTTGTTGAGTTTTGAGGTGGAGATTGAGTCGATTCTCTTCATGAGATAATTCTTTTGCTGTACTGTAAGCTTGGTCATAGTGTTTCCTTTTGTCTGGCGGAAGGTAGAGGATTCGAACCTCTGGTCCGGCTCATCACCGAACGACGGATTAGCAATCCGCTCCCTTAATCCGCTCGGGCAACCTTCCAGTTATTAGTGGCGGAGAGTGTAGGATTCGAACCTACGAGACGCTATTAACGCCTACACGCTTTCCAGGCGTGCGCCTTCAGCCACTCGGCCAACTCTCCTTCATCTAACTATTCTAGTTCAAGCGAAATCGGCACTTCCTTGCCGTCCTTTACTTCGAAGTATAGAACTTCTTTTCCGGATGCTCGATAAAAGCACCCCTTCTGGTTACTGTAACCATAAGTGACACCACCAAAGAAGCCAGGTCGCTTGATGTCCGGTTCGAC
>Ga0114922_10002059_pt1 | contig 18999 bp, 12 predicted proteins | sample AartaG_FD_100975 | JGI IMG/M metagenome (GOLD analysis project Ga0114922, IMG submission 100975) | Deep subsurface microbial communities from Aarhus Bay to uncover new lineages of life (NeLLi) - Aarhus_00045 metaG | ecosystem: Environmental > Aquatic > Marine > Oceanic > Sediment | place...
AGTGGCCGAAATGGCCCTGTTTGGCGTTTTCTTAGCCCAAAGGGCGATAGTCTGTAGCCACGGGCGTGAGCCCGTGGAAAAGATCGGCCCCATAATCCCAGAGCCCCCGCAGGGGGCGGCAGAACGGCCGCCTAAGAAGGCGGCGCGACGACGAGGACGAAACGAGGTGTCACACACTAACCAAGAACCATATTTCGTCGTCGCACCCCCGGGGCCCCGGGGCGCGGCCGGGCGATTTGCCCCTTTTAAGAAGCGCCCGCACCCGATATAATTATGGCGCGGCCCAAGCGAATAAGCCGGATACCGTTCGTATTATGGACTGGAACATACAACAGCCGAATAGAGAGTGTTTGGCGTGCGAGAAACAGTTTGAGGAGGGCGAGCTGTACTTCTCGGCCCTTTTCGACAACGGCGACGGCTTTGAGCGCAAAGACTACTGCACGGCCTGCTGGGAAGGCGCAAGCGCCGAGAAGCAGGCATTCTCTTTCTGGAAAACGCACGTGCCCACGAAAGAAGAGGAACGTAAGCTCCTCGTGGACAACGATGTGCTGCTCGATTTCTTCGTGCGGTTGTCGGAAGAAGAAGGCGAGCAGCCCGACCACAAAACGAAGTTCCGATACATCCTCGCTCTTGTGCTGATGCGAAAGCGGAGCCTTCGCTTTGTTGACGTCAAGCGCGACAACGGAGCCGAATATCTGATCCTTCGCTATCCGAAGGAAGACCGCGAGTTCAAGGTGCTTGATCCGGGCCTCACCGAAGAGGAGGCCGATACCGTTAAAGATGACCTTTCTCAGATTCTGAACACCGAGGTATGATAAGGGGTAATCAATGAGAATCGAAGAACTCGTCTACCGCATCGCCGGGGAAGCTCTCGCCCTTCTCGAGAAGCGCTATCATTACCGCATCTCTGAGGAGCATAAGAAAGACATTCAGAACGCGGTGAGAGATAATCTTAACAATATCCTCAGCGATGTGGACGAAAATGAGGCTGACTGAAGCCTCCCGGCGGCGGCGACGAGAACTTCATGAACGGGCGTAAAACGACGGCAGACTCCCGAGCATCGACGGGAACGGCCGGTCTCCGCCCGAAAGTACGGCTGGGCAGGTCCTCGGACGGAACTGGTGGCGAAAGGAGTTCATCTGGAACCGGGCAGGCGCGCATGCCTGCACAACGGAGGTGTCATGACGGCCATGCACAAGCACTGCTCCCGCGAAGAGCTGTTGCCCAAGATCGGTAATATCTCCCAGGTCGGTGGTACCAGAAGCGTAGAGCTGCAGGAAGGCAGCGAACGCGGCGTCCGGGCGATAGATTTCGACACCGGCACCGGATTCCGCTTTACCATACTGCCGGACCGAGGGATGGATGTATTCTCGGCATCCTATTGCGGCTGCTCGCTGTGCTGGCACTCGCCCACGGGCGCCGTGGCGCCGGCCTTCTACGAGCCGCACGGCATCGGCTGGCTCAGAAACTTCTACGGCGGGCTGGTTGTAACTTGCGGCCTCACCCAGGTGGGCCAGCCGTGCGAAGACGACAATGAGGACCTCGGCATTCACGGGCGGGTGTCTAACATCCCCGCCGGAAACGTCAGCCACGGCACTCGGTGGGAAGGCGATGATTGCATCCTCTTCGCCGAAGGATCGGTGATCGAGGCCAGGCTCTTCGGCCCGCAGCTCAAGCTCACGCGGCGCATCAAGGCAAAACTTGGCGAGGATCGGTTCTTTATCGACGACGTTGTCGAAAACATCGGTTACGAGCCGTCGCCCCATATGATCCTGTATCATTGCAATATCGGTTATCCGGTGCTGGACAACGGCTCGCGGCTGATCGTGCCGAGCGAATCGGCGACACCGATCAACGAGGACACCGCACACGACCTGGAATACGCCAACTTCACCGGCCCGCTCCCCAACTACAGCGAGCGCGTTTACGATCACAAGCTCAAACCCGACGCCGACGGTATGGTGCGCGCGGCGCTGATCAACGAGGCATTTGACGAAGGCCGCGGCATCGGCGTTTACATTCTCTACAAGTACGATCAACTCCCGAGGTTCACCCAGTGGAAAATGCTCGGCGAAGGCGCCTACGTGGTAGGCATGGAGCCCGGCAATTGCTCGGTGAAAGGTAGAGTAGCGGCTCGCGAGGCGGGCCAACTGGCGGTGCTGCAGCCCGGAGAGAAGCGGCGATACGAGTTGGAGATAGGTGTAGAGTTTCCCCGAGGCTGAGGCCGAAGGAACCGCCATTATGGCCGGTATCACTCATGGCAAAATCAAGATGGTGGTATTCGACGTCGATGGCGTGCTCACCGACGGCAAGATCGTGCTCGACATGCACGGTGTTGAGACCAAGAGCTTCAATGTTCAGGACGGCACCGGCATAAAGTATTTGCTTCGCTCGGACATCCGGGTCGGCCTTATCACGGGCAGGCAGTCGGGCGTTGTTTCGTTCCGCGCCCGTGAGCTTGGCATTGAAGACGTTTATCAGGGCGTGAAAGTAAAACTGGAGGCTTACGAGAAGCTTGTCGAAAAACACGGCCTGCACGATGAGGAGGTGTGTTACGTCGGCGACGACCTCCCCGATATTCCCGTAATGCGGAGGGTCGGCCTGCCGGTGGCGGTGGCGAACGCCCGGCTCGAGGTCAAGAACGAGGCCGCTTACGTGACGCAGGCCGAAGGGGGCGCCGGAGCCGTCCGTGAGGTGGCCGAAGAGATCCTGAAAGGGCAAGGCAAGTGGGACACAATTATGTCGCGCTACTGCAAGGGCTGAGAGTGCTTCGGCTCGGGAAGTTCCTTGCCGCCTGTGTGCTGCTGTGGTGCGCCGGGGGCGGGCCTGCACCGGCAGGAGAATTGGGCGGCGGAGTGCAGGACGTCAGGCGCGTTCGGTGGCCTCACTTCGATCCGAAAACCGGAAAGAGGATCTCGGTTGTCACCGCCGAAAAAGCTTGGCCCGAAGACGGCAAAACCTATCGCGTTCAACGGCCGAAAGTTATAGTCTACGGAACCGAATACGAGATCAACGTGACGTCCGAGAGCGGCGTTGTGAAGCTCGAAGGCCGGCGAGGCGTTGCCTGCACGCTCGAAGGAAACGTAACCGTGCGCATATCCGATCCCGGCAAGACAGTGGTCACGGCAGAAAAGCTCGAATGGGTGGCCTCCGAGCGTATCCTGCGGACCGATTCTGCTGTCGAAGTGCGCAGAACGGACCTGGCCGTCAAAGGCGTTGGAATGGAACTGAGGCCTCAAGAAGGCTCAAAAGAGCTGCGATTCATCCAGTTCAAGAAGGACACGCAAGCCGAAATATCGCCGAGGGCATCGACCTCGGGCATCTTTTCCAGCGTTACCGGAAAGGCCGAGCCCGACGGCGAAGAGGGTGAGGAGGGCTCGCCCATGTTCATCAGCAGCAAGGGACCCATGACGATCAACCGCGACACGAACGTTGTCTCTTTCGAAGACAACGTGGAGGTGCGGCGCCAATCGTTCAAGATACATTGCGACAAACTGACGATGTCGTTTGATCCGGAGACCCGCAAGGTGAAAGATATTCTCGCCCGCGGCAACGTACGCGTGTTCGGCGCGGAGAATGGTGCCTCGGGCGATGTGCTTTCATGGGACGCGCTTTCGGGCCTCGTTGAAGTCTTCGGCAACCCCGCAAGAACATGGCGCGGGCCGGCAACCGTTGCTGCGTCAACCATCTGGTTCAGTCCGAAAGACGCCAAGGTCCTGTGGACCGGCCGCGCTCAGATCTATGCTCCGCCCGAAGGCCCGGCTTCGCTGATGCATTTTGGTGGCGGCAGCCAATGAACTTGCCCGACGAGGCCTCGGGTGCGATGAAATATTCTGGTCTTTCTTAAAGTTTTGACGGTTGGGGAGCTGCGCGTGGATGGCATCACAGCGCCTGTCTGCGTGTCCGCACAGGCAGGGTTGTTTGAACCGTTTTCAAGCAACGATGGTGGGAGGGAAACTCTTTGAAAAGAGCTTCCCCAACGCCTTTTCCTAAAGGCGCCCCCCTTTCAGAAACTTCTTGGCTGTTACAGCCGTGCCGGGTCCTGCCGGGACGGCAGCCGAAAAGTCTTTGGAAGGGGGTCTGGGGGAAAGCCTTTCTTCAGAAAGGTTTCCCCCAGCACAGACGACGAGACCAAGGCTTGAACCAAGAACCCTTATCACCCCCCCCCGCCGTTCAGTCCTTGGGTTCCCTCTCGTATAGCGGGTATCGGCTGTCGCCGTGCCTGGGGATGAAGCGCCTTTTTATCAGGTGATAGGGCTTGCGAAACAGATACTTATGCACGCGATTGAACCACGGCTTTCTGGCGCAGGTCAGTCGCTCTTCTTCGGTAAGGAGGTCGGGCCGGATGCGGCGCTTGTGTTTGAAAACGTGGTATATGTCGGCCCGTTGCATCGTCCGCAGAATCACATTCCACAGCAGCGTTACGGGCCCCCAGCCTTTGCGGTGGGCCATGCTTATCTGGAAGTCGATCAGGAAGGGGCGGCCTTCGGTGGTGACGACTACGTTCTCCTTCTTGGCGAGGTCAACAAACGCAACGCCGCGCGCGTGGATATTCCTGACTATCTCGTGAAACTCGTCGAAGAAGTCGGGCTGCAGTTCCGGCGGATCGCGGTCCAGCGTGCGCCCTTCCACAAACTCGCGCAAAAACGAATTGTCGCTCACCCTTTTCACCAGTTTCGGCACGCCGTGCACTCCTTCGAGCAAGTTGTGGATGTGCACCTCGTGGGCCGTGAGGGCGTTCATCACGCGCCTGAGTTGCAGTGGGCCGAAAAGCGCGAGCCGCGAGACTTTGAAGAGATATTGCTTGCCGTCCTTTTCCACCAGTTCGGTGCGCGCGAAGGCGTCTTCCTTGAGCGTGCCGATGTGCTGGAAGACCTCCCCGTCGATTTCGATCTTGCCGTTGTGGGGCATTGGACCTGCCATGTCTTTTCTCATTTGTTTGTGGCGTCCGATCCTGCTGCGTAGATGACGTTTCAAAAACAGCGCGGTGCCGGCGCATTAAGACAATTTTAGGGAAAAGAGCGCCCGATTGAAAGTCTAAAATTCAAATCGATTGGGTGTGCCGGGATATTATGGTTCCCGTCGATGCCATGCCGACTCGCATATTGTGCTTGTCGTGCCCCCAATGCCCGGGCTTTTTTTGTGCCTGACACTTTTAGCCTCCGCAACTCCTTGCATGCTCGGCGCTTACGAAGCTGCTACGTATTCGCAACGTTGCCGTGGCGCAAAAACCGAGGCGCGGAGAGACCAAACACCCCCGCCATCTCGGATGGCCAAAGAGCCCGGTCTATTCAGCGCCGTGTGAAGACGTGGCTGCATAGCTGCTGCCCCCTGCCGGGGCGCGCCGGCGCGCGCACTCATGCCATGGAAAACCATTGCCCCTATCCGCAGCGCTTATCATGACTTTTTTTGGTGCCTGCGGGGGGGCGCGCTAACCACCCGGGCCTGCCGGAGACCCGGGTGGTTGATTTGTTGGCGGAATCAGCGGATTGCTTACTCGTTCTCGGCTTCTTCGTCTATGACCCAGCGGGCGTCGGAGATGAGCCGCTTGACGGGCGAAATGCTCTGCGCCGCCGACCCGATGAGGCGGGCCGCGGCCGAGCGGACGGGCGGTTCCTTATCCACGAGCAGCTTTTCGGCAAGGTCCTTGACGCTGGCCGTGGTGCCGCCGTGCTTGGCGCCCGTGGCGGTGAGTGCTTCGAGGGCAGCCAGACGCGCTTCCACCGAATTGCCGGTGTTGGCGGCAACGAGGGCAAGGCCGTGTTGGGCCTCGCCGGTTGCCGGCGCGATGTTGCTGAGCGCCTGCATCGCTTCGAGCCTCACCTCGTCGGGCAGATCAAGAGCGCCAACAAGGGCGGGCACGGCTTCGTCCATCGGCAGGATGGTGGTGTCTACATCCACGTTGGCGAGGGCCTTTGCGGCCATGTAGTTCATGCTCAACGCCAGTGTCTTGCCGGTGTCTTCTTCAACGCTTCTGTAGGCGGCCAGCAGGGCGGTGTTCAACTCCGACCGCTTTACGGGCTTGCTCACGAAGCCGTTTACTTTTTCTTCGTAAACGGCCGCCGCTTCCTCGGCGTTCTCCTCGCTGGTGAGCAGTATGATCGGAACGTTTCTGCTTCGGTAATCGATCAGGAATGTGTCGATGGCCTTTTTGAAGGTTGCGTCGACGATCAACACGTCCTTCATCGGCACGGCGTAGGCAACGTTGAAGGTCCCTTCTACGCTGTGTGCGGTATCAACGATGTATCCGTCGGCCTCGAGGTCACCTTTGATCTTGTTGATGACCTGGCCGTCGGCGTCGGCCACGAGCGCCACTCGTGCGCCGCGTTCTCCCAGGGCATCGCAAAGGGTGGGTATGACCCTTTCCACGCCGTCGAACGTCCTGTCGGCCATGCCCGCAAGTGTTGAGGCGGCGTTGTATCGCACCTGCTTGTTATCGGCGTAGAGGGCCGCGACGAGGGGATCGGCGTAGGCCACGATCTCGCGGGGCCCGTCGTCCGGATCCCCCACGGGCAGCACGGGCAGGTCCGCGGTGCTGCCGAGTTGGCGCAGAGCGTTTGAGCACGACACCGCAACGGCCACGTTTTCGTGGGTCAGGGCGAGCCTCAGGGCTCCGTACATGTGCTGCTTTCCAAGGGCGGGTGCGGTGCGAAGGATTTCATCGATCCTGCTCTTGCGGGCTCCGATGCCGGCGATTTCGGCTTCGGTGAGGGTATCGGCCTGTGCCTTTTCTGCGGCCGCGAGCAGATTGTTGCACACGTGCAACTGCTGATAATAAACGCATATCAGCAGCGAATAGGCGTCGTCGAAATGCTCGTTGAGGGCGATAGCCTCGTAGCAGAGCTTTTCGGCCGTCTCGAGGTAGAAGGCGTATTCGGGCACTTTGCGCCCGGTCAACTTCTTGCCTTTTGCATCCCAGTCCCACACGATATAATCTTCGTCGGCTCTTTGCAGCACGTCGAATCTCTTCCGGTAGTAGGCTTCGGCCTGATCGAGGTAGTATACCGGCGCTGATTTCAGCGCCTCGTCCGCGATCTTGTTGATGGCGGCGAGGGCATCGTCTCGGACGGTCGCAGCTTTGCCTTTTCGGGCAAGGGCCGCGAGGCCGGGCAGGGCGCGGGCGTCGCCGATCTGTCCGAGGATGAAGATTACCTCCTGCTTTACGGCATCGTCTTGGATCTTCAATGCCTCTACCAGCGGCCCAACCACCGGCGGCCCCGATGCGATAAGCGTCATGCTGACCTTTGTGCGCGTGTCGCGATCTCCGGTCTTGAGCGCCTCGACGAGCAGGGGTGCGGCGTGCTGGCCGGCGGCTTTGAGCTTGTAGATCGCTACCCACATCTCATCGAACTGCCCCTTGGTCACGTCCTTGATCAGCTCGGCGATTCGGTCCTGGTCGCGGAGCCAGTCGCGCCGGCCTTGTTCCGCTAGGCCAAGAAACTCTTTGACCTTGTCGAGCGTTTCGGGCGGAGCTTCGAGAAAGATTTGTGTGATAACCTGTTCCTTGACGTCGTTTCGGAGCTTGCGGGCAAGTTCCGAGCCGGGTCGCATGCTCAGCACCTTTTCGAGCGCTATGCGGGCCGCTTCGAATTTCTTCAGCTTGTCTGCGGCATCGGTGGATCTGCCGGCGGCTTCGAGGAGTCTTACCGCGGCGCGGAATTCCTTTGTTATTTCCGTGTCTTGCGCCGTCGGTTTCCCGGCAGGATCGTCCAGCAGGTTTTCATAGCCTTCTTCGGCGGCGAAGCTCGACGTAAAAGCCAGCAGGAGAGTAATTGCCGCTGCAGTTAGAACTCTGACCATTGCCTTCTCCTTTGCATCTCTTGCGTTCGGCGGCCGGCCCGGATCTGTTCCGTTTGTCCGCCCGGCCATCTTGTGCTGCACAAATGCTTAACCAGGTCGTTCAGATCGTACCAAATCGTCGTACGTTTCGCGTTCGCGGATGATGCGGCAATCCGAACCGCTTACCATCACCTCGGCGGCGCGTGGCCGCGAGTTGTAGTTTGAGCTCATGCTCATCCCGTAGGCGCCGGCGCTGAAAACGCTCACCAAGTCGCCTTGGGCCATCTGCGGCAGCACACGATCCTTTGCCAGGAAGTCGCTGCTTTCACACACCGGCCCGACAACGTCGAAGGTGCCATAGCCGTTCTTACCCATCTGCGCCGCCATGCATTCGCTGATCGGCTTATCCGTCCGGACCGGCCATATCTTGTGAAAAGAATCGTACATCGCCGGCCGGACCAGGTCGTTCATCGCGGCATCGCAGACGGCAAAGGTCTTTTCTCCGGACCTCTTCAGGTATACCATGCGGCTCAGGAGGATTCCTGCGTTGCCGACGATGAACCTGCCGGGCTCTATTATGAGCCTGCAGCCGGATTTCTTGACCATCGGCACAATTGCCGCCGCATAATGGGCCGGCTGAACCGTTTCGCCGCCCTTATACTCGATGCCGAACCCGCCGCCGATGTCGAGATAGCCTATTTCGTGGCCGGCGGCACGTACCTTCTCGAGGAAAGGCAGCACCCTGTTGAGCGCCTGCACGTAAGGGTCCACCGTGTTGATCGGCGACCCCAGATGCGTGTCGAGCCCGATCAGCTCAACATTGGGCCAAGCGCCCAGATTATGTACTATCCTCTCGGCCGTCTCGAGATCGATGCCGAACTTATTTTCCTTCTTACCCGTGGTCGTTTTCCGATGCGTTTTCGGATCGACATCCGGGTTGAGCCTCAGGCCCACACCCGCCACCTTCCCGAGGGAGGCGGCGACGGCGTTTATGGCCTCGAGCTCGTTCTCCGACTCCACATTGAACATGAGAATGCCCGATTCGAGGGCATACTCGATCTCTTTGCGAGTTTTGCCGACTCCGGCATAAACCACGCGGGCGGGATCGCCGCCGATCTTCAGCACGCGGAAAAGCTCGCCGCCCGAGACAATATCAAAGCCGGAGCCCTGTTCTTTGAGCAGCTTGAGTATCGCGAGGCCCGAATTAGCCTTCACCGAGTAGCAGATCACCGGATCAGCCTCGGCAAACGCCTCTTTCATGAGGCCGAAGTTCCCTTTCAGCGCCGCCTCGCTGTAAACATAACATGGCGTGCCGGCCTCTTGTGCGATACGCTCCACCGGAACGTCTTCCGCATATAGGCGGCCATCGCGGTACCTGAAGAAGTCCATTGGCCTCCCACGACATAACTGCTGCGTGCCCGATTCAACGGACACTTAATTGTATAGTTTCCATGGGCTATTTCAAGTGGAAAGATTTTTTTCGGTGCCCTGGGCAGGCGCAGGCCCGAAAACGGCGCCGGTCGCCGGCCGGCTCTTCACCCCCAGCTCCCGGGATTCCGTTGATTTCGCCCGCGACAGATGATACTATAACCCGAAATGAGTGATAGTATCCGGACGTAAGGAAAGGAGTGAATCCGTTGCAGTATCGTACATTAGGTTCAACAGGACTGAAGGCATCGGTTCTCGGCTTCGGGGCGATGCGCCTGCCGATGACGCAGGAGAAGCAGGTCGACCGCGAGAAAGCCATCCCCATGATGCACCGCGCCTTCGAGGCGGGCGTCAACTATATCGATTCGGCCGTGGGTTACTGTAACGACGACAGCCAGAGGGCGATCGGCGATGCCCTCAAAGGATGGCGCGACAAGATCATCGTCTCCACAAAAAACCATAATTACGACAAGGAAGACGAAAAAGGGTGGTGGAAGAACCTCGAAGACTCGCTGGAAAGACTGCAGGTCGAATACATCGACATCTACAACTTCCACGGCATCAACTGGAACACGTTCACGAAAAACGTCGACGGCCCCGACGGTGTGTACAGGCACATGCTCAAGGCCAAGGACCAGGGCCTGATCCGCCATATCTGCTGCTCGTTTCACGACAGTTGTGAAAGCCTCATCAAGATCGTCGACACGGGCATGTTTGAGTCGGTCACGTGCCAGTATAATCTCATCGACCGCAGCAACGAGGACGGCATAGCCTACGCCCACGAGAAGAACGTAGGCATAGTGGTCATGGGCCCGGTGGCCGGAGGCCGATTGGGCGAGACCAGCGGGGAGTTTGCGGCGGAGATCCGCGGGATCGTGGGTTCAATGCCCGAGCTGGCCCTCAGGTTCGTGATGTCCAACCCCAATGTAACCGTGGCCCTCAGCGGCATGAGCACCATGGCGCACGTGGAAGAAAACATCGCCACCGCCCAACGCGAAGAAACCCTCTCCGACGACGAGCGGGCCTCCATCGCCAAGGCGCTGGAGCAGCTCAAGGAGATGTCCGACCTCTACTGCACCGGTTGCGGCTATTGCATGCCGTGCGAGCAGGGAGTGGCAATATCGGAGATATTCCGCCTGGCCAACCTCTACCGCGTGTATGGCGCGAAGAAGACGGCACGGGGCCACTACGAGGGCATGATAAAGCACAACCGCGAGAACCATCTGCCGGCCACAGCTTGCGTCGAATGCGGCGAGTGCGAGCCCAAATGCCCCCAGAATATCAAGATCATGGAGCAGCTCAAACAGGCGCACGAACTGCTCACCGCCAAGGAGTGAGATCAATACGATTCTCAACGATCAGCCGCAGCCCCGCCAAGCACCGGCGGGGCTGCCTATTGCGCAGGGACCAGTATGGCGCAAGTTATCATACGAAGGGCTGAACCCGCCGACCTCCCCGCCATGAACGACATATATAACAAAAAACCAGGGACAGTAAAAAACTAGGGACAGTTACCTATTTATTTTAAAAAACTAGGGACAGTTACCTATTTATTTTCGCAAATAAATAGGTAACTGTCCCTAGTTTTGGCGCGGATGCGTGTGCCCGCTATGTGCCCTCAGCGCGGAAGTCGAGTTCATAGCCGACGTAGGCGCTCGAGCATGGCCTCCCCTGCGCGTGTAGGTAGATGGAGTCCCCCGAGTCGCGACCGACGGCGATGATGGTCGACGACAGCGTCCCGTGCTCCTTGCCATGAACGCATATCGCTTCGTCGTCGTTCCCCTGCCATTGGTCGTCGGGGCCAGGCGCGGCGTGATCGGCGCAAAGCGCCTTCAAATCGGATATCAGTGAGGGGAGGTCCGCCGCGTTTGTCTCAACCAGCAATTTGCGCGTGCGCAGCACCTTCCAGCATGTCTCGTCGTTGAGGTCGCGGTTGCCGATGATGTAGGTCCCGGCTGCGAGGCGCGTTACTTGCAGCTCGCCGTCGTAATGCGCAATGAAAGCTTCATCGGGGTCGGCGCAAAAGAGATTGAAACCACTGTACTCGTTGCGGGCAACTTCGTTTTCCATGAGTTCGGCCGCTTCGGACGGAGAAGCCGATCCCAGCACGTCCGTGCACAGGAGGCCGCGGGAGCGGGCGGCGCCGGCGTGGTTGGGCTGGGCCCTGTTCGTGATCGCGGCAATCATCCGGTGGGCATTGCAGCCGATCCACGTCCCGCCGGCGCGAGGGTCGCGAGGCGCGAGGAATGGAACGCCTGCATCCCACACGCGGGGCGGCTCGCCCGGGCGGTCGCAAAACTCGTCCCTGTTCGCCGCGACTACAATCGGGTGATCCGGCACAATTCTGTACAAAATTGCCAGCAAGCACATGATCCAAATCTTTCTGAAGAGGAAAAGGTTTTTGAAGGGGGTGCGCCTTTCGGAAAAGGCGTTGGGGAAACTTTTTCCAAAAAGTTTCCCTCCCGCTATTTCATTCATCCATCATTCACAACTCACAATTCGTACGCTCGGTGCAGAAGCTTAACCGGATGAATCACCTCAACATCGGTGTGCTGTTCGATCTGCATCTTACAGGCGCTGCATTCGGTGAGGAGTTTGCGGCAGCCGGATTGCTTGATTTCATCGAACAGTGCGCGGCCGATCTCGGCAGACAGATCGTAATGCTTTGCGGCCACGCCGAAGCTGCCGGCCATTCCGCAGCAGCGCCTGGTGAGGACGTTGATCTTCAGCCCGGGCACCATGCTCAGGATTTCGACACAGGGAAGGCCGATGTCTCTGGCCGCGATGTGGCATGGGGTATGGTACAAATACTCCTCGTTGATCTCGGCAAGGTCGGTTTTCAGCGCCCCTTCGTTTTTCATCTCACGGAGAAACTCAAAAAGTTCGCGCACTTGCGCCGCCAGCATCCCCGCAGCCGGATCATCGGTGAAGCGCTTGTAGTCGCGTATCAGGCACAGGGCCGCCGTGGGCTCGGTGCAGACAACCGTGCGACCATCTGCAACCGCCTCTCCGAGTCCCTCAAGGTTGTACTCGACGGTTCGCTGCGCGGTGGCGAGGTCGCCCGCCGTCATGGCAACGATACCCACTGCCCTCTGCCGAGGATAGACCACGTCGACGTTGTTGTGCTCGAGGACGTCGAGCGCACAGTCAATGATCTCCGGGTCGTGCAGCGAGGCATAGAGGTCGGCGAAATAGGCGGCGCGCCGGGTCGGTTGGGCAACGTTCACCCGCCGCACTTTTCGTGCGGGGCGTATCGCCGGGAGGTCCCGGCGGCGGTCGATTCCTGTGAGCTTTTCCATAATCGTGCGCAGAAGTTTCACCCCGAGCATCCTGGTCCCTATCCTGTTCAGAACGGCGGGCAGGGGCCTCGACAGTTTCGGGTACAGTGAAATCAGCCGCTTGAGCCGCGGTACGCCGTCGGTCTTGCTTTGTCGGGCGCGTGCTTCGTTGATGAGGAGCGGCACCTCGGCGAGGGCCGGGCACTGCAGCGTACACATCCCGCAGTTGAGGCACAACTCGAAGACGCGGCCCAGGTGCTCCCGGTTGTCGGGCGTGGGGCGGAGGTTGCCGGCCAGCAGCTCGCGCAGCACAGATATCTTGCCCCGCGGAGAGATCCGCTCGTCTTTGAGGGCCTTGAATATGGGGCACATCACGGTCTCGTCGGTCAGGACCCGGCATATGCCGCAGCCCTGGCACTTCTCCACGAGGCGCACGTATTCGTCCTCGTCAAAGAGCAGCTCGGTGCGGCCGACCGTTCGGCGCGCGGCGTAGTCGGGACTGAACTTCAGGTTGTCGCACAGCGTTTGGTCGGCGCCCACGATCTTGCCGGGATTGAAGATATTGTCCGGATCGAACAGTTGTTTGATCTCTTCAAACGCCGGGTAAAGCTCGCCGTATTGCCGGCGGAGGAACTGCGAGCGCACGAGGCCGTCGCCGTGCTCGCCCGACAGGGTGCCGCCCAGCGACATCACGAGGTCGGTCACCTCCTCGGCAATGTCGGCCATCTTCTTCACCTCGTCGGGGTCGCACAGGTCGAGCATTGGTCGAACGTGAAAATTCCCCTGTCCGGCGTGGCCGAGTATGGCGAAAGGGGCATCGTTGTTTTCCAGGATCTTCCTGAGACCCGCAATGTACCGGGGTATTGCCGCCACCGGCACTGCCGCGTCTTCGATGAACGGCGAGATCCGCTTGGGCCCGGGCAGATTGCTCAGTATCGGCAGCACGGCCTTGCGCACGCCCCAGAGCATCTCCTGCTCCTCCTTGTCGGCGGCTTGTACCGAGCCTGTGGCCATCTGCCTTTTAGTGATGATCTGATCCTTCAACTGCCGGACCTTTTCGAGCAGGGGTTCCCGCTCGGGGCCGTCGAACTCCACGAAGATCAGGAGCTCCGCTTCTTCGGGGAGGAACTTGCGCATCTCGGGCCGGCGCTCGCGGACCACCTTCGCGGCGTTGCGGTCCATCGCTTCCAGGGCGGACGGTTCCATTTGCATTATCAGGGGCACGGAGTCGGCCGCGGGCTGCAGGTCGGTGAATATCAGCACGGTCAGCTCGGTGCAGGCCGGGGGATCGGCGATGGCCAGCTCGGCCTCGACTATCACGCCCAGCGTGCCCTCCGATGCGCACAACAGCTTCTCCAAATGGATCGCTCCGTTGCCGCCGTCGTGCTCGATGAGCCGGTCGAGCCGGTAGCCGCTGCTGTTCTTGTGCGTTTTGGGCGTGCACTTTTCGATCTGCTGAGCGTAGCGGAGTGCAATCCTCGCGGCCCCGGCATACAGCTCCGCGGCCCGGCCGCCTGCCGCGCTCACCTCGTCCAGCGGCTTGGTCTCGGCGTCGATCACCTCGCCGGCATCGGTGACCAGCTTGAGCCGTAAGACGTAGTCGATGGTGCTGCCGTACTTTAGCGAATGGGGTCCCGAAGCATTGTTGCCGATCATCCCGCCCAGCGTGGCCCGGTTGCCGCTGGAGGGGTCCGGCGGAAGGTACTTGCCTTGGGATTTCAGGTGCTCGTTGAGCACAGCGTAGGTGACCCCCGGCTGGACGCGCACGGTGTTGCCTTCCGGATCGATCTCGAGGAGGGCGTCCATGTAGCGGGTGAAGTCGATGACCACGCCGCGTCCGATGGCCTGCCCGGCAAGACCGGTTCCGCCCCCCCTGGCTATGACCGGCAGGCTGTTTTCGCGACAGAAGCGCACCGTTTTCACCACGTCGTCGATGTTCTTGGGCAGCACCACGCCCACCGGTTCGATCCGATACAGGCACGCTGCTGAGGCATAAACCAGCCGCGACACGTCGTCGGTGAGCACCTCGCCGTCGAGCCGCCCCACGAGATCCGCCAACGGAGAAGCCTTGGTCGTCGTCATAGTTCACCTGTGATGTGTAGCATGTGTGTTTCGACATCGATATTGTACAGTATTATACAATTAAGCGGAACGGGAAGGGAAGAAATTCTGCGTCCCGCGTTCAGGGGGGGTGTGACAAAGAATCTTGGTTCAAGCCTTCGTCTCGTCACCTGTGCTGGGGGAAACCTTTCTGAAGAAAGGCTTTCCCCCAAACCCCCTTCCAAAGACTTTTCGGCAACCGTGCCGGCCGCCGGCACGGTTGCTGTAACAGCCCAAAAGTTTCTGAAGGGGGGTGTGGGGGGAAACTCTTTTCAAAGAGTTTCCCTCCCACCATCATTGCTTTCATCGCGCCCATTCAGGGTCTCTGCTCGCCGGCCGCGGCCCTGAGCCATTCGATGTCGATGGTCCCCGTGATGGTGATGTCGTCGAAGGCCCAGGTGTCGTCGGGTTGCCAGCCGGAGAACTGCACCTGGTATGGCCGTGAGAGATCAGGCAGTGCGGCGGGGTCGAGCTCTCCGCCGGCGGGGAATTTCACTCTTGCGCTATCGTAGGCAGGCCAATCGCGAAACTTGGCCTTTGCCGAGCTTTCCGTGATCTCGATCTTCACCCTGTGCCAGGTGTTGCGCGGGGTTTTGCCCCCCGGGTAAGGCCGCCGCCAGCAATTATCTACTTCGCGGCCGAGTGTGTATGTATTGCGGAAGAAATCGGGGGCATCCTTATTTCGCTGGTCGCCGTGGCAGTAGGCAAACTCCCACTGGTCACTCGGGCCTTTGCGCGTCACGGGGAATATGAGGACCCGGCCGTAGCCGTGCGCTGCTTTCTCTTCGCGCAGGTTCAGTTTGTACTCTATCGTCAGCGGGGCGTCCTTGAATATCACCGGCACGATCACATCGATTCCTTTCAGGACCAGCGCTCCGTCGGATACCGCGGGTTTTTCTGCGCTATCGATGTACACGTGCGTAGCGTGCTCGAAATCCTTGAGCTGATCCTTGGTGGAAAAATCCCAATGGAACTTCCACCGGCCGTCTCTGAGAAGCTGGATATCGGCTTTGAACTTCTTCGGGATGGCCAGGGCAAAGCGCTCAAGCTCCGCCTTGCGATACAACCCATCGATAGTGTCCCTGTTTTCACGCACGGTGAGCGTATCGCCATACTGCTCCCTAAGCTGTTCGCAGGCGGCGCGCGCTTCTTCCCAGTTGCGCTTCTTGCCGGCGGTCGCGGCGTTGTCGAGCAGTTCAAGTGCCCTTGCCTCGGGGGTCAACAGATCAATGCGCAATACGAGTCTTCGTGCGTCTTCTTCCGGCAGTGCGCGGGCGTCTTTGCGGGCGGCGTCGAGATCGAAAGCCACACACAGGTAATACACGGCACTGGGCGCGGCGCCCTGCGAGGCATTGATCTTCCAACAATGCTGCGCCAGTCTGAAGCGTTCTTCCGGCTTGAGGGAGTCGAACGTGACCGAGATGGGCTCGCCCGAAATGATCTTATCAAACGTGGTGTCCGTGACGTTCCTGATCGAGATGAGGTTCTTGCCGTCAAGAGGGAACTTCTTGCCGTCGAGGGCTCTGAGGCCGTCGAGGGCGTCGCGATCTATCTGCTCGAGGTGCTCCAGCAGTTGGCGGTCCCATTCGATTTCGGTTTTCGCGGCGCTGAATTCCGGGGCTTCAAGAGCTTGGTTGACAAAGGCGTCGGCGGCGTCGATGCCCTCTTGCCGGAGGGTTGCCGCAAAGCGCAGCCAAAATGCCGCGTGAGCTTTCGCGGCGCGTTCAGTATTTTCCTTAATCTCGGCGTCGATCTTCGCCAGGCCTTGCCTGTACCAGACGGTGTAGCCCAGGTTATTGAGTTCGGCGAGGGTTCTCTTCGCCTCTTCGTATTGCCCGCCGTCGATGAGCTTCAGAGTCTTGCCGTGCATGTTTTCGGCTATCGGCTTGAGTTCCTCGCGAAGCGATTGGAGCAAGCTCTCGACTTTTTTTGCGACTTGCTCATGATGGTCGCCGGCGCCGAAAGCCTTAACGAGCTCGATAGCCCTGCCGTGAGCTTTTTCTGTTTTCGCCGCCTCCACCTTCTTGACGAGTTGGTCATAAGCAGCCTCGTCGGTTTCGAGGAGGCTCCTCTCGACAAGCCGCTTCTTGATGGCCTCGATGCGCTCGGCTGCGTCTGCCGCTGCCGGGGTATCTGCATAGTTCGCCACGAGGTATTCGTAGGCTGTCTGCGCGTCGGCAAGTGCGCCTTCTTCTTCCCGCTGTCGGGCGTCCGAGTATCTATCCCTGGCCTGTTTTTCGCGCTGCCTCTGCATTACCCCCGGGTCGGGACGGAGAGGCGGTCTGGGCTGGGAGGCAGGCTCGTAGAAGAAGGCAAAATACGACCCTGCAGCAGCGGCAAGAATAAGCGCTCCTGCCACGAGGAGAGCAGGGAAGCGTCGGGATTGCGGCTGCTGCGCGGAGGGAGCGGGGGCTGTGGCCGTTTTCCGAAGGGCGTGCTCTCCTGCCAGGCCCGGGGCTTGGCCCGCGGCGAGAGCGGATAGGTCGTCGAGGAGTTCCGTTGCCGTCTGGTAGCGGCCGGCCTGATCCTTGGCCATCATTTTCGCGATCAGGTGGCACAGGCCTTCCGACAGGTCCGGGTTGATCTCGCGCGGCGAGCGCGCCTCCTCGTTGATGTGCTTGAGCATGATCACCGTGGGGTTCTCGCCTGCGAACGGCGCGAAACCGGTGGTCATGTGGTATAGCGTGGCGCCCAGCGAGTAGATATCGGAGCGCACGTCTACGGTATCCTTGCCTTGGGCTTGCTCGGGCGATATGTAGAGCGGCGTGCCCATTGCCTGGCCGGCGAGGGTGATGGAGCCGTCTTCGATCACCGATTTGGCGAGGCCGAGGTCGGCAAGCTTCGCTATGCCTTCCTTGGTGAGCATGATGTTTTCGGGTTTGATGTCGCGGTGGACAAGTTTTATCTTCTCTGCGTGACGAAGGGCTTGGGCGATCTGGCTGACGATGTCGATGGCCCTTGCCTCGGCGATGGCGCCGTCGCGCACCATCAGCTCCTTTAGCGTCTCTCCTTCCACGTATTCCATCGCGAAGTAGTGGTAGCCTTCGGGAGCCTTTCCGGCATCGATCCCCTGGACGATGTTGACGTGGTTGAGATTGGCCGCCGACTGCGCCTCGCGCAGGAAACGCCCCACGTACTTCTCGTCGCGCGTGTACTTGGGGTCCAGCAGTTTGAGCGCCACCACGCGGCCGACGCTGAGCTGGCGCGCCTTGTAGACGATCCCAACCGCCCCCCGGCCGAGCTTCGCGATCAATTCGTAGCCACCGACCCTCGGGTGCTTCTTCGGTTGCTCCCGGCCGGTGTTGTTGGCCTGCGTCACCGCAACTTCTCCAACTGACAGTGGTAAGGACCCGCTCATACTAATTGTATTCTGAATGGGTGCAGGAGTCAACCTCAACTTCCGCCCATGGCGCGTAAAACAACGTAAGTCGCCGAGGCGGCAGTCCGGCTTCTCGACTCGCAGGCAGGGCTGCCGCCATTGAAGACCTTTGGAAAGGCCCGCCTGGCGAGCGCCCGGGCTCGACACAACCGCTTTCTCGAGGCATCTCCGACGCCCCGCAGATCTACGTGGGGTGGGTCATCATGTGCCTGCACGGGGGCAGCCGGACCTCCAGACGAACCACGGGCCGCAGGGCTGGCCGGACAGCGGCGAGCCGGTTGTCTGCGGATACGTTGTCACCCGCCATTTTGCCGTGTAGATCGGCGACGGCCTCGCGGGCAGCGCTCGTGTGAGGTACCGCCTCGACCGCGGAAAGCCTGCAGAGGAAGGGTAGAATCTGCGGGAATCGTGACCACGCTCGTAAGTTGTTGTGAAGGAAAAAGCTGCGGAAGCAGGAAAAAACCTGGCGGAGAGGGCGGGATTCGAACCCGCGAGGCAGTTTTGTGACTGCCTACACGCTTTCCAAGCGTGCTCCTTCGGCCTCTCGGACACCTCTCCAAGCCGCTTCTGCGGTCTCCAGATATTATACGAGATATTATACGGCCTGATGCAGTCGGTTTTCAAGCGAAAACCGCTCCTTCTTTTGTTAGAGAGTGCGATAAGGAATCTTGGTTCAAGCCCTCGTCTCGTTGCCTGTGCTGGGGGAGACCTTTCTGAAGAAAGGTTTCCCCCAGACCCCCTTCCAAAGACTTTTGGCTGCCCTGTCGGCAAGAGCCGGCACGGCTGTAACAGCCAAGAAGTTTCTGAAAGGGGGGCGCCTTTAGGAAAAGGCGTTGGGGAAACTCTTTTCGTACGTGTTTAGCGTGAAAGGGCCTAACCCGCAATGGCGTGAAATTAAGGCGTCCGTGTCCTTGTAGGGGCACACGGCATGTGTGCCCAAAGAGGGCGGACAAGTCGCCGACGCGCCAAAGCCGCTATGGCGACGGTGCGCCGTCCGCCCCTACATTGGCCTCAGCCTACGAGCGTTGGCCTAT
>Ga0114922_10002060_pt1 | contig 18997 bp, 21 predicted proteins | sample AartaG_FD_100975 | JGI IMG/M metagenome (GOLD analysis project Ga0114922, IMG submission 100975) | Deep subsurface microbial communities from Aarhus Bay to uncover new lineages of life (NeLLi) - Aarhus_00045 metaG | ecosystem: Environmental > Aquatic > Marine > Oceanic > Sediment | place...
AGTTGGAGGACTCGGAGTGCGACTCGGGTCGCCCCTCATTCTCATTGACCACTTGATCTACTAACTTGATCAGATGAAAATTGGGATACATCTTGGATACAAGTGAACATACAACTTGTATTATAACCGAGAAGCTTCAAAAAGTCAAGCAGGTTGTCGCGGGTGCTGCATTCGGAAACGGTGGATAATTCCGGCAGCCCCTCAGGGTCGTCCAAATCGACCCACAACGAGGTGTGCTGGCCGAAAATGAACATCCGTTCGAGAATCAGCCTGAAAGGCGAGGAATCACTCGTGGGTGGTGGTGCACAAAGCGAAGAATCGGTGAGGGCGCCCACTCAATCGAAGGCTATGACCCTCACTCTGACAGTGGGAGAGCGATCAGAGCGCCCCGACAGAGGACTGGGGCCCGAAACCGGAAACAAACATCCAACGCCTTCGGCGCTTCATACGGTGTGCGCAACACCTCAATTCCAGTCCTGGCAGCTACCGCTGCGAACGAGTCTCCATACTTGCTGTCATTGTCGTGGATGAGAAACCGTGGTCCTTCGCCAAATGGGGTCGCTTCCCGCCTTGAGCAGTTCTCCCCGAATCCGCTCTGCGCCCCAACTGAGGTTCTCCTTCGCCAAGCGCTTGATCAGCGCCACGACGTCGTCTGTCAACGGTTTTCTGCCCCGCTTTCCCTGTGGCTTCGACTTGCGTCTCCATATCCGACGAAACAGGTCACGATGCCAGCGTAAGAGGGTATCAGGCTGGACAATCAACAGAGTCTCTTTCCACGAGCGCAGCTTGCTGCCAGCAGCACAAACAGCGCGCGGTCGCGCCAGGTGAGTGTCGGTCGCTTCACCTGCCGTTGCAGCACGATGAGCTGCTGACGCAATAGCGCGTTCTCCAGCACCAGTTCCGCCTTGCCGCGTGTCAGGTCAAGGGCGGCATTTAGGACAAGCGTGTGATTGTCAGGCTTTGTCCATTGGCGCAGACGCTGTTTGACAGCCTGGCCAAGGGCATCTATACTGTGTCGGACGAAGGAAAAGAGTGGCATGTTCATAGCCAGCCTTTCAAGTTAGGGTTTGGAGGCTATGATTCTACCATGAAATGGGATTGTTGGGTACAGCTCTAGAACGGATGTGCATTTTCGGCCAGCACAAGCAACTTTGAGACACAAGGAGGAGAAATGACGCTGCAGGACTGGCAAGATGCCTTCGGACACGAGATCTATGACTACTTCCACGGCAAGGGAGGATATGAGATTGTCGAGCGGGACGACGGTTTCTTCAGCCTCTCCCCTGGCCCACAGCTTTACTTCCTGGCGTATGAGGAATGGCCAAAGTGTGAGAAGGAAGCCATGAAGTACGTGAAAGGCCGGGTGCTGGACGTGGGATGTGGGGCCGGCCGGCACGCGCTCTACCTCCAGGAGCAGGGCTTTGACGTCCTTGGGATTGACAATTCGCCCCTGGCCATCGAGGTGTGTAAAGCAAGGGGAGTACAGAATGCCCAGGTCTTATCGGTGACGCGGATCTCCCGCCAACTTGGGACGTTCGACACCATCATGATGTTGGGCAACAACTTTGCCCTTGTCGGCAACCCTCACCGAGCCAGATGGCTGCTCAGAGGGTTCCACAGGATGACGTCTAAAACGGGCCAGATCATTGCCCAAACCCGAGACCCTTACCGGACCGACGTACCAGAGCACCTGGCATACCATACCCAGAACAGAGAGAGGGGTAGACTGTCTGGACAGGCCAGGATCAGAGTCCGATACAAGCGATACGTAACGCCCTGGATCGACTTCCTCATGGTTTCGCAGGGGGAGATGCAGACAATCCTTGAGGGTGCAGGCTGGGAAGTCAGAGACTTCATAGAGGGGCAGCAGGGGGTCTATGTTGCGGTCATCAAGAAAGAGAGAGGGTGACTTCCAGACTCCAGGCCAGAAGGCTTCGACCGTTTTGTCGAGCTGATTGTCGAGCTATACGAATCCCAAAAGGAAAGAGGCAGATGAACGAGATTAGCTGGCTAAGCAAATCGGAAGAGCCTGAGGAGGCCAAGAAACGGAGCGGTTTTGAGGGATGCGTTGTGAATGCCAAACCGATAAGGTCTATCGAACTCGTCCAACTTTCCAGAAGGCTTTGGATTTCCTGCTTGAGCATCAAGACGAAATGGGCAGGTTCTACTCCGGCCTCCTTGACCCATCAGTCCATGAGGAAAACCCACCGTCAAATGCCGAGTCACGCTTTACAAGGAGGGCAGTCAATCCTCCGACAGGTCGCTGGCAAAGGTCGCCAACCGACGGAAATAGGCCTTCCCCCCGACGAGATACGTATCATTGTGACCAGCAGCGGGGATGGGATACCAGGACTTGGGCTCCAGTGCCGCTTCGAACAGGGCTCGGCCCTCGGCAAAGGGGACCAACTCGTCTTGCTCGCCGTGAATGACCAGCAGCGACATCTCGATCCGGCCGATCTTGGATAGCGAATCGTACTTGACCGGCAGGGCAGGCAGGGGAAGGGGAAAGACCAGGCGGGTCAGCGCACGGACCGAGGTGAACGTGCTCTCGATGATAAGCCCGTCGGCCTCGGCGCGGGTCGCCAGGTCCACCGCCACCGCGCCCCCCAGCGAGCGGCCAAAGATGAGCCGGGGAGCGCCCACCGTGTCCGCCCGTTCGACCAGGTGCGCCCAGGCCGTCGCCGCGTCGCGATACAACCCCTGCTCCGAGGGTTGACCGCTGCTGTGGCCGTAGCCCCGATAGTCGAACAGCAGCACCTGGAAGCCGGTCCGCAGCAGGTGAGCCACGTTCTCCAGCCGGTGGCTGACGTTGCCGGCGTTGCCGTGGCAGAAGAGAAGCGTCGCCAACGGCTCGGGGTGGGCGAAGAACCAGGCGTGGAGTTGCACGCCTGGCTCAGGCATCAGGAAAATGTCCCCGGCGTTCAGGCCCAGGTCTGCCGGCGTTGCTATCCAGTGGCGTTCAGGATAGTAGATGAAATGATTGATCAGTGTTTCGAGCATGGTTATGACTTGTCACTTTGTTGCCGTTCTCCGTCGGATGACGGCCTCCACTTCTTCCAAAGAAACACGGGGTGAAGTCATTTTCCCTCCTCCTTTGTCAGTTTAACATCGCTCCGGTGACGTGCAGCAAGATGTCGGCTGTACCTGGGGAAAAGATCCCTGCCGCTCACTCTTGGGCACCCAGCAGGTCCCGCAACGCCCGGGCGTCCTCTATGGCGTGGCCGAAGGCATCGTTGTTGAAATAGGCATAGACGGTAAGCCCCTCGGCGAGCCACCCTCGGATGCGGTCGGCCCACGGCTGCAGACTCTCCCGCCCGAACCGCCCGCCGTAGACCACGCCAGAGCCGTGGAAGCGCAGGTAGACGACCTGGCTCGTCACCCAGATGGGGCAGGGCAAATCCGGCGTGTCAAAGATGCAGAAGGCCAGATCGAAGCGCTCCAGGATCTCCCGCACCGATCGGACGAACCAGCGTGGGTCACGGAACTCGAAGGCGTGGGTCAAATCGGCCGGCAGGAGGGCGGCAAAGGCCTCCAACCTTGACGGGTTGGCCCGCCATCGGGGTGGCAGTTGCCACAGGATGGGGCCGAGTTTGTCGCCCAGGCGCCGCGCGCGGGAGAGGAACCGTTCCAGCGACTCGGCGGCTTTCTTGAGACGCTTGACGTGTGTGAGGTATTAGCCTGCCTCCCCTGCTTTCTCCAACCGACCCCGGCACCGCGAGCAGAAATCGGCTCCTTTGACGTCGGTATGGTGCAGGGTGTTGGAGAAGTGCATCTCAGAACAACTCAAATCCTGCTGCCCGCAGGCGCAGCACCGAGGTCTTGTAGGGGTCGCACCGCTCCTCTTCCAAAAAGCCCTCGTACCCTGTTTGACGCAAACGGCGCACCAGGTTCCGCCGTTCCCCGGCCGGCATCAGTCTGGGGTCAGTCATCGCTGCCACGTGAAAGCTGACACCGGCCGCCATCAGGTGCTCGACGGCCTGGAAGGGAAGCTCCCAGTACTCACCCTGCGCCCCCGTCCGCGCCTCGAACCCCGCCGCGCCCCCCGCCTTCAACGACACCCGCACGTGAACGTCCCGATACGCCGCCAGCGCCAGGGCATAGCCTGGATCGTGGCCCAGTGGGAGGCCATTGGTCTCCAGGATGAAGGAAAACCTGCGTCTATCTATCCGATCCAGCACGCCCAGCAGGTGATCCTGGCCCAGTGTGGGCTCACCGCCGGAGAGGCGCAGCTTGTCCACCCGCCGTCGGCGGGCGTTGGCCATCAGTCGTCTCGCGACCTGGTCCGGCGTGTAGAATTGTCCATAACGGTCGGGAAAGTCGCGCGAGAGATTCACCCAGCAAAAGACGCAGCGGAGGCAGCAGCCGACGAGATAGCCCGTGGAGATGCCACCGTACACCCCCACGCAGTAAAAGTTGGCGTACTTGCGCGCCTCCCCCCGGCAGACCTTCTCCTCAGTCAATTGCATGAGTTCGATGGGATCGTAGGGCTCAAAGCCCTCCTTGAGGTAGCCTGGATACTCGTTCACTGCGGACCCCTCACCCCGGCCCGACGTGTCCCATCGCCGTCTGTACCACCACCGTGCGCAACCCCGCCCCTTCCAGGATTCGCTTCACCTCCAGCATCTCCGACGGACGAGGACGGCGCAAATCCTGGCGGCGAAAGGTAGGAAAGTAGTCCAGCACACAGAGCTGTACCTGGGGGTCAACCCTCACCAGCCGCCGCCCAAAGGCCTCCACCTCGTCCAGAGTGACCAACTCGCGGTTGTAGGGCATGCCCACGCCAAGAAAGACCCGGTCGGCGTAGGCCGCCGCGATGTACTCGACCGCTCGCCACGCCGTGTCCAGGTAACGCTCCGCCAGCGCCGCGTCGGTGACCCCAGTGATGCGCTGGAAGGTCGTCACCTGCACGGCTTTGGGTTCGACCCCCATGTCGGTCACCCCCGCCTCCAGAACCAGCTCGTCAATATAGTCCGGCGTCAGCAGCGTGCCGTTGGAATCCAGGTGCAGCCGTGCCCCTGGATCGGGGTTGAGGTCTTTGAGGGCCTGGAAGTAACTCATCAGCCAGGCCCGGTTGAGGGTGGCCTCCCCGCCGGAGATGGCCATGCGGTCTACTCTATAGCGTCGGCGGGCGAGCGTCATCCGCAGGGCGGCCTGCTGGGGTGTCACCGGCTCGCCGATGCCGTCGTACGTCGTGGCGTAGTTCTGGCACTGGGGGCAGCGCAGATTGCAGCCCGCCGCCCAGATGGCCACCTCGATGTAGCGACGCTCGGCCTTCAGCCACCAGGGGGTGGCCTTGCCACCGACAACGCCTGACCGTCTATGGCGATTTTGACAGTTGTCCGAGGCGCGCCGCCGGGCACCAGTTCGCGGGCCTCATAGGGACAGCCGGTCACACAGACCCCACAGCCGATGCAGGCCTGCGCGTCGGGGCAGTACAGCACGCTGCGACAGAACCCGCAGTCCACGCAGCGGTCTTTGTTCACACTGGCGACGAAAAGACGCTGCCCATCCATGCCCGCTGCCTCATGGCTTACTCCAAATGCGCATAGAACTTTTTGGGTTGGAGTTCTGCAAAGTCCCCTATGGAAACAAGGTGCTTCCTGATGTCCAGACAAAGGTCACACTTTGAAAGGTAGCCCTCTTGAGAGGCCTGATAGCCCAAGTCCTGCGCAAAACGGAAAAGCCCCCGCATGTCCCCGGCAATCAAGAACCTCAGCACCGGACGTTCCTCCAGGTCTATGCCTTCCTCGGTGAGCCCGTCCAGTTCCTGCCAGCGGCCCAGCGAGATACCGCCGCAGTAGCCCGGCATCAGGTTGCCATAGTTGTCAAAGTGATTGTGCCAGTCTCGGAGGAACGGAGGCCGGCAGGGCTGGTCAAAGAAGCGATGGGCAGGATAGGTGGGATAAAAGCCCCGCAATTGACGGGTCGCCCGGCCCATCAGGAACAGCTCCACTCTGTCCGCCAGGCTTTCATCTCCCGTCAGCGCCATATAGTCCTCCACGGAGATCCTGTCTTTGATGCCCAATCGCCTGAAGCGACGGTAGTATTCTTGTTGATAGACCATCACGTTGCCGCCGAACACCTCCTGACTGAGGCGGATGCAGCGCTCCGTTCTCGCAAAGGGCACGTACTCGGCGTAGAAGGGGTTCACCGAGATGAGGATGCCCTTCAGGCCGGCCGCCTTGAGGCGTTGCAGCTTTTCCCTCGTGACGTCATGGCTGCGACACCAGAAGCAGTTCGTTTCGACAAATGTCGACGGGATGTTCAGTTCCTCGGCGGTCTCGACCGCTTTGAGCAGCAACTCGAAGTTCAAGAAGGGCTCTCCACCGGTGAAATGCAGGCCGTAGTTCAGACTGACCGCCTGAGCACCCCAGGGACTGGGGTGGATTCTCCCGGCCAGTTGAGACAGACCCGCTGCCAGAGCCTCCTCCGTGATCCAATCACCTTCCCATTTTGGTGAGCAGGCGTACATACAATGCCGGCACTCGGCCGAGCACTTGTAGGACAGCAAGAGTCCTCCCGAGATTGGCGGTGGGACCTTGATTCTCGTCATTACCGACCCTTTGAGCTGATGTATGCTCCCATGATACCACAAGTCAAGACAAAGTTCAATGAGTGACAGAGAAGCTGCTCGATCTGGCGGGCATGGACAATGGCGAAAGGTAGATGGGCAGCGGTGTCACTCATGGAAACATCGGTGGAGGGAGGAAAAACAGGGACGTAAACAGATCAAACCAACTCGTCCAGGCGATCCAGCGGTGAACGGTAACGTCGTTCGATCATCGCCGACAGCATGGCGTTCGCCTCTTTGAGGGGCAAAGCCCCCCGGCGCACCAGGATGTACTCAGGCATTGGCCGCGTCCCGGAGCAACTCGTCAACCGTGCGTGGCCCCAGGTGAACCTCGGCCCTACTCTCGGAGAGGATGTCCTTCATCTCCCCGTGGGAGACGCCCATGATTTCGGCGGCCTTGCCCAGGCTGATCTCGCCCGCCGTGTAGGCTCGAATCACCATCTGCTGCTTGATCTCTGGCTGAACCTGGTACAGTGCTCGCAGGGCGCTACGCAACACGGCCTGCTCATCGGGAAACAGCCCGCTCTTGACAAGCTGCCTGATTTCCCACTCGGCCGTACTGGTTTCACTCATGTCTGGGCTTCTCCTTTCCATCGGTGGTTCTATCTCGACAATGTTAAATTCTCCTCAGGTGGCATAATCGCCTCAGTTAGGGGTAGAAGGCCAATCGTATTGGCCGTCATGAGCCCTGTTCCTCCGTCAACGCCCAACGCGGTTGGACTTCTACCCTTGAATGTAACATTGTCGAGCTATTATAGCTTGAACAAGTACACAAGGCAAACACAGACCTCCCGTGAAGGTGTAAGAAAGGATCAGCAATTCCCGTTATCTAGCCGCTCGCTTTACCTCGACCTGGCAAAAGAGCCTGAAGTCAAGCAAGCAAATGTAATCAGTGGTCCAAGATAGTCGAAAACGAGTTCATGAGTTGGTTCTTTGATGTCGGGAATCCTTCAAACGAGATGAAATGATGTTCTCAAATCGAGAAGTAGCCATAGGATTACCAGGGTAGATACGAGAATATCTCCTTGGTTTATGTTCTTTCACAAATAGATGCTCTTCAAGTTGCTATCTGTCCTCCTGCGCTCATCATAAGCAAGCAATGAAGGGTCTTTCAAGGAGAACATGGCAAACCCAGACATCAGGGCGTCCGGCAATGAGATTTTCGCATTGTCTGCACGCCGGTCCGGTATCCGCTCGAATCCAGCACGAACCAAGGCGCATAGACTATCTGCTGATAGAGATTTGTTTGCTGCCATTGGAAATACCTCTTGACTGGAAAACAAAAGGGAGGTACGTTTGCTCCCAACGAGTTTCACTTGCTCCAAGTATAGGCAAAATGCCTACAAATATCAAGCCGAAAGCCAAAACGGGAATTGCTGACATAGAGTCAAGCATGGACACCTGCGAAAGCGCGTCTACCCATCAGAGTGACACTGTCTGGTGCAACACTGATGAAAGCGCATCCCCGGCGGGCAGCAGTCTAACGAAACCGGTTCAGTAGCCAGAAGGCGGCTCAGGTCGTCCCGCCAAGGGCAATGCAGCAAACACAACAGGCATGGCCCGATCCTTGAATGCACACCCGCTTTCTTCTTTGCACCAGTTTGGGCAATTCGTCCAGCGGAAGGGCTGCCGCCCGCTCCACACTTGTCTGATACGAGGAGTCCACGACTCTATTATGCGAGGCAGCTCTTCGTTCTGAATTTGGCGCCACACTCACGTAGTGGCGTGAAACGGCCGAGGCTTGCGCCATGCGCCTATCAGATCGGCAATTCCTTTCGTGAGCGACACCACATGCAGGCGTCCGCGTCGTTTGGGCACAGACAGCGCATGATCGCCAGTTGTGGGTTCAAGTGATGTGTGCCAGCTCCGAAAAGCAACGACAGGGGTAGATTTATTGAATGAGATCAACGCCCTGCCACGCTCCATTCACTGTTGTCCATAGGTTTACAAAGACGGGACGGACATATGCATGTTCACCTAGTGACACCTGGGGGATCTGAACTTCAAGGACACTTCCCCAAGATACTATAACGCCAATTACAGGAAACGGATCTAATTTCCCGCAAGGATTGTCCTCCCACGCGGATAGGGTATTGTTAGATCTGATATTTGTGTGCAACTCGTGGTTATGGCCACAGGTATTGCCTGGCCGCAAGTCGAGGTCGAGTTCCACGGTCGATTGCTCTTTTGTAAGGCTGTCGACCGTTCGAACCATTATGAATACGAAGTTGTCGTCTTGCACAAGGTACACGGCCCTTAGGTCCGTTTCGCTTCCTGCCAGAGAATCTCCTTCTTGGTCCTCTAGTACAGGAGCCTCTCCCGCCCAATCGTCATCTCTGCCATCAACGACAATTGGTAATATTGGTGTGGGCGTCGGTGTGGGGAGGGCTATGACGCCACCAGAATTTATGACCAGAAAGTTGAACGCATCATGTATCATCCGATTCGTTATCTCATGTCCGATGTTTTCATACAACCGGAACGTAGCCGGAACTCCAACGGAAACAAGGTATTCATAGAAGAACCGTATCCTCTCCGGGTTTGTTGCGCCAAAATGAGATCGAATGAAGAGTCTTTGCTCCTCTGTGAAGATGTCGGTATAGGTAGTGGTGTCGTTGTCGGGGTTCACGTCGTTCTCTCCGACGCAAACAAAGTGAGGTATTGTGCGGAATGTTTCAAAATCAAAAGGCTCTCCTGTCAGTTCCTGTATGTCGCGCATGCCTACCGGATAATTGAGGGGTTGTCCATCCAGTCCAGCGGCTGGAAGTGGCGCTGGGGCTTCCCCACCCAACCACACAGCCTTAACCCTATCTGGATGTAGCATTGCAAATCGGTGAGAAAACATACCAGGACTCGAAAAGCCCATCATTAAGACACGCTCATCTACGGCAAGACCAGCTTCTTGAATCACAGGAAAATACTGACTCCAAACAGCATCTATGAGCTTGAGGTCGGGGCGTCTGAGCATCTCTTCGCCAGTTGTGAACGTACCTGGGTGGAGCGAGTGGACATATAAGCGTTCTACTCTCGGGATGGCTACCACGATGATAGGTATTTGATACTCTTCCGAATAAGTTGCGAGCCAGGAGAGAGTGTTTTCTGCTTGTGATTCATGAGTAGAGTAGTCCTCGGAGGACACAGCTCCTCCGTGAGGCCAGACACCGACTATAACTCTCTGTTTCCTTGCAGCACTCCGAGGAAAGTAGGTGTAAAATGTGTACGGATTATCATCTGTCGGGGAATGTCTGACAACTCGACCTGGCTGAAGCAGTTCGCTCGCCAAGAGGGGTATGGGGGGAGTAGGTGTCAGCGTTGGTGTGGATGTCGGTTCCGGCGTGGCGGTTGGAGTAGACGTCAGTGTAGGTGTAGAGGTCGGCACCGGCGTCTCAGTAGGCGTGGGTGTTAACATTGGGGTAGGTGTAAGCGTCCGTGTTGGTGTCGGTGTATTAGTGGGTTCTGGCGTCTCAGTGGGCGTAGGTGTTTGCGTTGGAGTAGGCGTCGCCGTTGGTATCGGTGTAAGGGTGAAGGTTGGCATTGGAGGTATAGTCACCGCAGGAGTAGCCGTGGCCATCACGGCAACAGATGTAGCGGCTGGAGCAGGCCCACACGCTGCCAACAGCAAGAGGCTCAAGCACACTGTGACACTACTGCTCGAAAGTAGAGATTTCACCTTTTTCCGCCTCCTATTCAGCCGGGCATAGTTCACCCAGCGTTCAGGGTTTGCTAAGGCCGTTGCAGGCGGGCTTTGGGGGGAGCGCCAAAGGCCTGCAGCTGCAAACCGGCCCGTTACGTGAAATGTCTCGATCTGGGCCTTGAAGTTTTCCTCTGTCAGGGTTCCAAAGTCATTGCTCATACTGGGATGTATGCTGTGGGTCGTTGTCCTTGATCCAGTAGCTCAATGAACTTGGGTCGAGAGGGTCCCGGTAGATAGGGAGACGCCAAAAGTCCCACTGCAATCTCCCCTCTCCTTCTTTTCCCATCAATTCGAAGTGAAGATGAGGCTCATTCCAACCGCAATAGGTTGTGCCCAGTAGTGCACCTCTCGGAACGGTTTGACCGGTTCTAACGAATATCTCACCGAGATGTGCATAGTCAGTCATACGTCCATCGCCGTGCAACAATCTTACACTCCCTCCCCCACGTTCCTCAACCGGCCCTAAAGCCACAACCTTGCCTGGAGCAGCCGCAAACACTGTCATCCCACACAATTCAGCATTCCCACCATATCCGTAGTCTATACCACAATGATAGTCATAGACCAAGCCTTCTCTCCCGTCATGAACAAGGCGCATCGCTGTATTGCCTTGCCAATCTCTCACGACGTTGTCATAGTCCGTACCTTTGAGGTCAGTGTAGGTTAGCACGATAATAGGGGTACCTGGGATAAAGGGAAGCGTTAGATAGCCCTGCATCAGTCCCAAGTCCTGTTTTTTGTCTCCTCCCATTGATATCCGCAACGGAACCTCAATCGGCTGAAATGCCTCCAACGACAATGAAATGAACCTGAAGGCGGTAGCTGGCTCTTGGGTCGGACTCTCGACCTGAACCTTCCGGTTGCCAGCAGGCACATCCTCAAGGACATAGGAGCCATCAGCTCCGCTCACGGTTGCCAGGTCACCGACTGTCACCTTTGCCCCCTCAACCGGCGGCTCTCCCTCGTCCTGGACTCCGTTGCCGTTGTAATCGAAGAAGACGATGCCGGAAAGGGTGTAAGTAGGGATCGGAGTGGGTGTCGGTGTATCAGTTGGTTCTGGTGTCTCAGTGGGCGTGGGTGTTTGCGTTGAGGTAGGTGTAGGCGTCCGCGTCGGTGTCGGTGTATCCGTGGGTTTTGGTGTCTGAGTAGGCGTCGGTATTTTCGTTGGTGTAAATGTAGGCGTCGCTGTTGGTGTGGGGGATGCTGTTAGTGTTGGTGTCGGGGCGACAGTTGGCAGTGGCGTAGAAGTGAAAACTGACGGGGCAGTTGAAATCGGCGTAGGAGTAGCTGCAGGCAGCACAGCAACAGATGTGGCAGTCGGAGCAGGATCACATGCTGTCAACAGGATACCCAGACATACTACTATGCTACCGCTCAGAAACAAGGTGCGCATGGGTCTCCTCCCATTGATCGGGCACGTTTCTCTCAACAGCGCGGCGGCAGGCGAAGTCTCGCCCGAGCGCAGCGGAATTTCCGGCCCATCGTTCCAGGCGTTTGTGAAGGCTCTCCAAGAACAAGCCCTGGGCAAAGCAAGCGAAACCGCAAACGCTTTGTTAGGTGAAGTGTGCACAGCGTTGGTAATTCGATAGTGGCGGGACGTTCATAGCCGCTCCTCACTTTACCTGGGACACTGAGGCTCATTATCTCTAGTCCAGTAGCTCAGCGATTCAGGGTTGGTGACATCTCGATAGGGATCCAGCGCTGCCGGCACCACTCCCCCATTTGGATAGGTCACGTGGATATGCTTATCCGGATCAAAGATCCATTGTATCACCGCTGCGTTCGAGTTTTCAGCCATCGCTGGCAAGTCCCAGAGTTCAAAGTGTACATGGATCACTCCTGAGGTTGCCTTGCCCATCAGGCCGATGGTTTGCCCTCTGGCAACATGATCACCTCGCGAAACGAGCAACTTTGAACAATGAGCATAGTCTGTCACGAACTTACGTGTACCCCCGAAATCATGGATTAGCCTGACTGTAGCACCGTCGGGGCTACCTTGACCAGCTGTTTCAATCACCATCCCCGGAGCGGCAGCCACTATGGGCGTGTCCATTGCCGCATGGTAGTCAATGCCTTGATGCTGATCAGGCAAAGTAGGCCCCGACGTGATGCCATCCCACCTTCGAACAGACCCGAGGCGGTAGTCCAAATCAACGTACTTGGTTAGTCCTGACATTGCCCCACATGAGACCGGCAACGTTAGGAATCCCTCCATCAACCCAAGATCCTCCCGCGTGTCTCCTTCAATCATTATCTCCACCGGCTCTCCGATCGCCTGAACCGTCTCAGGTGAGAGCACAAGATACCGGAAGTTCTCTGCTGAGACCAGTTTCACCTGTCTCTTGCCTTTGGGCACGCTTTCCAGGAAATACTGCCCATCCTCCCCGCTGAAGACAATGAGGTTGCCCACCTGCACCGTTGCACCCAGAATGGGCGGCTCGTGGACGTCGCGGACCCCATCGCCATTGTAGTCAAAGAAGACCACACCAGAAAGAATAAAAGTCGGAATAGCTGTCGGTGTCGGTGTGGCCGTTGGCGTGGGCGTGTTGGTTGGCGTTGTAGTCGGTGTGTCAGTCGGCTCCGGCGTCTCAGTCGACGTGGGTGTTGGCGTTGGGGCAGGTGTAGGCGTCCGCGTCGGTGTCGGTGTATCAGTCGGCTCTGGCGTCTGAGTGGGCGTAGGTGTTTGTGTTGGGGTAGGTTGTAGGGGTCGCTGTTGGTATCGCCGTAGGAGTGAGAGTTGGTGTGGCGGATACAGTCACTGTAGGAGTAGCCGTAGGCAACACGGCAATAGGTGTGGCGGTTGGAGCAGTTCCACACGCTGCCAGCAACGGGATGTTCAAGTATACTGCCAGAAGTAAGAGTTTCATCCTTATCTGCCTCATTGGGCCAGGCATATTCCACCATCGGCTTTCGGGAGGCGAATTGCCTCGGAGTAGCGTTCCAAACAATGCACAGGAATTCTTGTCCACCGGACGGAGCACCTCCTTGTACAGTTTGTTCGCCGTCGGCACAGAGCCGAGGTTGCAGCTTACAGCCAGTGGGCTTGGTGTGAGACAGTGCGGCGGAACAGTGATGCAGCAAAGGGTGGGCAGCGAGTGGGAAGAAAACACTGCGCTGTCATTATAGGGCATAACCAGTGAGGTGTCAAGAGATCTTGTCTGGTGATTACCCATAAGTCTGAGGGGACCTGCAAAAGTCCGTCCAACGCAGTATGCTTGGGTATACAGAAAACCAAGAACCACGGAGGACGGACTGATGAATTTCATTTTCAGCATAGTATTTTCGGTATAACGCGAAACGTGAGCCAAGCACCTTGACAATTAAAGAGATTGGGGCTATCCATTGAGTTCCAAGGAGGCACTCAATGGATACCACGCATTTACTAGAATCCCAACCGGGCGTAGTCGAGAACCCGAACGGTGGTTACCACATCCACATCCAGCTCAATGAACGCGAGCCGGACACGACACGCAATCGCCTTCTCAATCCCTGTCCGGCAATGCCGCCAGATGCTCCAATCCTGGTCGAGATGTCAGTATTTGAGGACTGCGTCCTCTTCATACTCCGAGACAGCAACGCTATCGTAATACACGTTGACGACTCACGGGCAGCAGGGAGCGTGGTGTTTTTCTACCACACCGACGGCACCCTTTGGCGAGCGGTGACTCTGGAGCAGTTGAACCCTGGTTGGGTGCTCAGCACGTACCGTTTTCGGAGCGACTTGCGAGCATTCGACGCCCGCTTGGCCCGTATGCGCTCTCGACCAACTCGCCCGTCCTGGCAAACCCGGCCCACATCTGCGACATCACCCACGAAAGAACCTCTCCCCAAGAGTGCCATGCCTGCGCCCGTGCCGGCGCTCCCCCCGAATGCCCCATGACAGCCCCGGTCGTCGCCGGCATGACGGCCAGCATCCGCCACCTGGACGGCTACAGCGCCACGGAAACCCTGGGCTGCCTGCGCAAGGTGCGCCTCGAGAAAGAGTACGACTACTGGCTCAAGCCATCCGAACTCTACTGGGCCTTCCGTGGCCAACTCATGCACGCCATCGCCGAGACGCGCTACGCAGCCACCGTCTTCCTGGACACTGACCCGATCAAATCACCATACATCTGCCCACAGTCGCGCAGGGCCCCGGCAGAATCAAGACCGATTGTGGACTGCTCCTCTTCACTCCCAAGGTGGCCTCTGCCAATATCAGATTTATCAATCAGCTAGAGCCCAACCCCTAATGCAGTGATCAGGGGCTCTTCTTCAACACAAGGGGGAGATACAAGACCGTCGAAATCTCCCATGTTGGGCTGGCAAAGGTCTCATTACTGTAGGCTGATTCCACGCCGAAATTGTCCAAAGCTGTCACGACGTAGTAATACCTCCTTCCCGCGACCAGACCGTGGTCGACATATCTTGATCCGGTCGTATTCGTGACCACTTGATAGCCACTACCCGGCGACGTGGAGCGATAGATCCGATAGCTGGTGATGCCCAACGTCTCGGGTGGCTCCCAATCAAGTAGTACTGCTTCCCCCTCTGGATATGCCGTAGCCACGAGAAACTGGGGCGGAGGTACTTGACCGATGGTGCGGGTGGCAATATTGTTGCTCTCGTTCAATTCGTCCACACTATCGTTGGGATCAACGACGACAGAGATTTCGGTCAAACCGCCGGTTGCTACCCAAGGCACAGAGACCTGATATATATCGTTGTGGAGCAGAGGAGTATTAACCACAGTTTCGCCGATTAGTTCAGTAGACGGGGAGGTGCAATAGATGCGTACGGCAGGCTTTTCAGCATCGCTGAGGCTCTGCAGTCCGAGATTGTGCACCGTAGCCGTAATCAACGCTGTTTCTCCTGGTTGAGGATGCTCATTGGAGAAAGCGATATCGGTTGATGTGGTGCTCAGATCTTTTCCGAAAGGAATTTCAAGCACAAAGAGTTCATCGCTCAAAATCTGTGCCGTACCAAGCCCTTGCAGTGTTGAAACTATGGCTTCAGCCTCTGTTGCGCCCCCTCGCATATCCGCGATCAAAGTACGTCCCGAAACAGGATCAGTGGCAGCTGCAATCTGCCAGTCTCGTGCCACATCCTGGGTTAGAAACTGGGGTGTGCTCCAGCGCAATGTGGACTCATTAAGATCGGCTACGGCTACCACGACGTCTCCACCGAAGCCCTCAGCGTCCTGACCCCTGAAGCCACGGACCGTAACGCTGGCGTAATTGGCCGTATTGACGGTAAGTTGCGGACGGGTTCCCCGCATGGTCTCGCCCACCGGCGCAAGCTGCCACCCATCCTCCCTCAAGCGGGCCGACCATAAGAGGTCATGGACTCCCTCACCATGAAGCTGGCCCTCGGCGTCCCGCTCGCGGACCGTGAACACCAGGACCGGCTCATCTACAGCACTGAATGCGATCGCAGGGTCCAGAGCACCGGCCGGCCAATTCCTGAGTAGAGCAGGTACGGTCCACGCAATCCCGTCGTAGGTCGCGTAGGCGAGGTATCGGTCATCGACAGTCAGCAGATCACTATCAGCATCATGCACCCAGACGGCAGATGCCTGACCTTTGCTGTCATAGGCGACAGCTGGCTGGGCTGCTGCTACGACTGGGTTGAAGGCGACAGGAGCTGCTGCACTCCACTCTGCGCCATCCCACTTGCTGTAGTATATCTCCCAGTCGCCCCTGGTCCCGACATTGGCATCGCCATCTCGTACCCACAGCAAGAGAGCATCACCCCCAGGCCCGGCTGCGAGCGCCGCACGGCCATCGGGCAGGTTGTTGTTGGTGATGCGCAGCGGTGTAGTCCACTGATCGCCATACCATAGGCTATAGTATAGCTCCTGCTGGGCCAAGGCAGTATTGAAATCATTCAATGCCTCTGATTCAGCTCGGCTAAGCTCGTTCTGCGTCCACACGGCCATGGCCGCGCCCGTGCTCAGGAAAGCAACTTGAGGGTCAGTCTCAAAACGGTCGTTGTTCGTGATCTGCGCCGGAGGGGGCCAGCCAGTGCCATCCCAAGATGCAAAGAAGACTTCGGGCTCGACGACATCGGGATCACCGTCACGGTCAGCTACCCAGACGGCCAGTACTCTGCCTTGTCCATCGCTTGCCAGGGCAGGAGCAGCAAATAGTTCAACCGGCGGCGCCTCCGAGTCACGCGCTCGCGGAACAGCGAACGCCTCAACCGTGTCTTCACAGGAATAGCACCCCTCCGGCCAGGATTTGCACAGCAGCGTATACCAGTCCGTCGTCCAACGTTTCCAGTTCCAGAGGAACGAGCCGTAGAACCTGGCTTTGATAGTGCAGCCAATGCACGGATCATCGAGGTATAGGTTGTCCTCGCCGGGAGGTGGAGTGAAATCATAGACGATAGGCAGCTCGTAGGTAAACGCCCCGTCCGCCTCTGCTCCAGCTTCGGCCACGCCAAAGAGTATGCTCAGAGCAAGATCGATGCGAGCATTAGGGGAAACAGCAGGTATGATCCGTACCTCATCAACAGTGAGATCGTCATGCAAGCGCCCACGAATCGTGATGGTGCCATTGAGGCCAACGTCAACACTTACCAGAACGTCACACACAGGAACAGGGCCAACAAACACTTTTAGGATGGGGTGGTCTCGGACCAGTGGAACCTTAACTCCGAACAGGTCGAAGGATGCCTCCCAACTATAGCTTTGCAGGTTACGATAGGGTGGGCCTCGCCGGGCAAGGGTGTACGTCGCAGGGTACTCCTGCGCCTCGAACAGGGGCATGCTGAGGACTTCGGCCTGCAGTACGCCTCGGGCCTGGTAAGTCCACGTGCCGTCCACCTCGAACTTCTCAGTCACGACCACATCGGACTCAAACAGATTCCGCAGCGTGCCGAGGTATCCGAAATCGAGATCCTTCTGATAGTAGAGTCGAGGGTTGTTAGGTATGTGTCCCCTGAACGTGTACCTTTCATAGGCGCTCGACCACGACACCTCGGAATTGTACACCCAGCGCTGACTGTACCAGGAAGGAGGCTCAATGGTGTAGATGGTGATCCGCTTCGTTGATGAGCTAAGGTCTACGCTGTCATAAGCGGTGACCTCCAAAGTAGCGTTGGAAGAGGGCAGTTCGCTCATGTCGAACTGAGCTGTCCAGCCCCCGTCAGATGACCTGTCGATCTTGGTCTGACCGCTGAGCGTGAATTCTACCCTACTCACTGGGTTGGAGCCAACCTGCACATCGGCCCGAAACGTGTTCCATACAGGAGGACCTGCCCCAGGTAGAGAGGTGAAATAGCCAATGCCCTCGCCAACCACTCCATCTATGCTCGCCGCTACCCCTGCTACCTCAGGCGGTTTCGTTGGCCGCGTGGGCGTAGGCGTGGGGGTGCTTGTAGGCGTGTTCGTAGGTGTCGGCGTAGGCGTGGGCGTCGGTGTCCGAGTAGGTGTAGGAGTATGTGTAGGCGTCCGCGAGGGAAGTGCACTTATATCCACCTGGGTGGTCTGTACGGCGGTATGTCCCTCCAGGTCGTAAGCGGTCACAGTTACGAGATATGTTCCGGGTGCATCGTATGTGTGCTCCGCCGGGAACCAACTGTCATATTCTTGCCCGTCTCCCCAATTCCAGTGGATCCGCGCAATAGCAGGACAGCCAGACTCGGCTGTAATCACACCGTTGATCGTCACGTGATCTTCATAGATTTGCGGCTCAAATAAGTGCAAGTTTGGTTCACACGTCGGCGGTTCCGAGATAGTAACATTCCACACTGTCGACCATGACCCGTCGCCACAGGAGTTGGATGCTCGCACCCGCCAATGGTAGGTGCCATCAGACAGTGCGCTGCTCGGGGCGTACGACGAGCTGGACGTGGTCTGGTCGATCTCTGGTGAGCCGAAGCCAGAGTTGTTGTCCACCTGTATGCGATATGATGTCGCCCCACTCACACTCCCCCAGTCAAAGAAAGGTGTGCGGTCGTCGGTCGTGCTGCCATTAGACGGCGAGGACAGGCTGGGCGTTGAGGGCGTGGATAGGATAGTGAAGTTCCGACTGGAGGACCGCGAACCGTCTCCACAGGAGTTGGATGCTCGCACCCGCCAGTAGTAGGTGCCTGGCGACAACGCCGACCCCGGTGTATAGTTGGAGTTCGAGGTCGTGGTGTCAATCACTGGCGAGCTGAAGTTGGAGTTGTTGTCCACCTGAATGTGATACGAAGTCGCTCCACTCACCGACGACCAGTCAAAGTACGGCGTCGTGTCACACGTGGTGCTCCCGTTCGAGGGGGAAGAGAGGGAAGGAGTGGTAGGCACAGGGCAGGTGGTAGTAACGCTCCACGATGCCGACCAAGAACCTGAACCACACGAGTTGGATGCTCGCACCCGCCAATAGTAGGTGTCGTCAGACAGTGCGCTGCTCGGGGTGTACGACGAGCTGGACGTGGTCTGGTCAATCTCTAGCGAGCTGAAGCTAGAGTTGTTGTCCACCTGGATGCGATACGATGTTGCCCCGCTCACAGTCCCCCAATCAAAGAAAGGCGTGCTATCGTCGGTCGTGCTGCCATTGGATGGCGAGGACAGACCAGGCGCTCCAGGCGTGGAAAGCACAGTGAAGCTCCGGCTGGAGGACCACGAACCGTTTCCGCAGGAGTTGGATATTTACCCAAAAAGTTGCACCAGTAGGTAATGTGTAGAATTGACCTCCTCTGGCAAGTGTGAGATCATAAGAACAGTACAGAGGAGGCAAATATGGCAAAGAGATACTCAGCAAAAC
>Ga0114922_10002061_pt1 | contig 18992 bp, 16 predicted proteins | sample AartaG_FD_100975 | JGI IMG/M metagenome (GOLD analysis project Ga0114922, IMG submission 100975) | Deep subsurface microbial communities from Aarhus Bay to uncover new lineages of life (NeLLi) - Aarhus_00045 metaG | ecosystem: Environmental > Aquatic > Marine > Oceanic > Sediment | place...
ACGACAGGGCGTGGATATATCTTAATACTTCCGGCGTAAAACTTTCTGATAGGAACTATCGTAAAATGCCGCATAAAGCACCGCTTCGCGAATCGTTGGCGGCTGGGATTATCATGGCGACAGAGTATGACGGTTCACAGGATATCGTGCTGCCGATGTGCGGCAGTGGTACGCTTGCTATCGAATCTGCTCTTATAGCGATGAACAAGCCAGCCGGCAGCCTACGCAGCAATTTTGGTTTTAAACATTTCAAATTTTTTGATAAGCAGATGTGGGAAGAAATACGAAATGATGTTCGCAAGACTATACGCGCCGGCGCGCTGCGAAAACGTATAATCGCCACCGATATTGATGAGCAAGCTATCGAAGCGGCGAAGCAGAATGCGCGAACGGCAGGGGTCGAACATTTGATAGAATTCGATGTGTGTGACTTTTCCGATACCGAGGTGCCGGAAGGTGAAGGGATTGTGGTGATTAATCCGGAATACGGTCTGCGATTAGGCGAACTTGAACCACTCGAAAAAGAGTATAAACGCATCGGCGACTTTTTCAAAAATAAATGCGCCGGCTACACGGGCTATTTATTAACAGGCAACAAACAACTGGCGGCAAAAGTCGGACTCAAGGCCAGCCGCCGTATGGTATTCTACAACGGCAAAATAGAGTGCCGTCTGCTGAAATATGAACTTTACAAAGGAACAAGGCAGCCGCAAAACAGCGGACAGGACTAATCCTGACCTTGCGTTGCGGTTTACTAAAATATATCGTTGTGGTTTTACTGGTAATGGATATAATGCCATCATGAACTGCCTTTAGCCAGACTGCCTTTAGGCAGACTGCCTTATAGGCAGGTAAGTAATGAGATTGCAAAGGGGACAACCGAAGAGATGAAAGAATCGTTAGCGAATTTGCTGGAAAGTTGTTGAAATTGAGATGGAGTTTTGGTGTTATAGGGCTTGAATTATAAAGGAGTGTCACAAGGAAGGTGTCAAAGCATGCAACAATGCCGTTTGTGAAGTCAAATGGGAAATCCTGGATAATAACATGTTGGGAGGAATAACAATGAACAGAACACGTGTACAGATGGGCATCGCTATTCTCTGTTTCGGTCTGTTGTATGGATGTACCAAAACAGAACCGTTGGCGAGAGTTGACGGAATTGTCAGATCGCATGTTGACAGCTACCAATCAGGAACAGGCGGATCTGCCGATCTTGTCCGTGACAATCAGATGAACAGCGGCTTTGACTACGGTGATCCAGAGAAAACGGACTGGAAATCAGACATTCAGTGGGAATTGACTGATCATCGCGGAGAGAGTGATGTATACGAATTCAAGTGGACCTTCTTGCCTTCGAATGGAGCTGCTGTTTCCGGCGCCAAGGAGGTCGAATATGATGGGGCAAGGAGCGTGATTGTCTTTGAGAATGAGTGGCAGACAATCTCAATTGAACCAGGATCAATACCATTGCCCAAAATGCCAGAGGATTCGCAACAACAGGATGCCAGGGACGGCTAACCACCGCTGTCCTCCCGAAAAACTCGGTCCTCCTTGTCGTAAAAGGACTTACGTGAACTTGCATCCCTCGAAAAAGAATATAAACGCATCGGTGACTTTTTCAAACAGAAATGCGCCGGTTATACAGGCTATCTATTTATAGGCAACAAACTGTTAGCTGCAAAAGTCGGACTAAAAGCTTCTCGCCGTATGATATTCTACAACGGCAAAATAGAATGCCGCCTGCTGAAATACGAACTCTACAAAGGAACAAAACAGCCGCGAAACAGCGAGTAAAATTAGCGCCATATTACTAACGGTTTTTGCGTTCGTCAGGTCCAGCACTGCTCCCGGAGGGGCCGGATAAAGCACGGCGTTTGCGGTCAGTCCCGTTATCATCGCCTCGGCTAACGCTATAACTTCTGCTTCTGTTCTTGGAAATCTTGCCATAATAAAAATCCTTTCAAAAAAATTGTTATTCCGTTATTGTTTCACCGCAGCGCCGCGCTGGACGGGTTATTCTATTGTCATCATTTAGTGTCTAACGACCGAACTCACTGGTTTTTACGAAGCGCCAGCGGAGTAAAAATCCAGTGCAGTGATTTGTTCGATGGTTAGTCACGCCAGTTTAGTTCCTTGTTGATCATTTTACGGAAAGAGTGTGTGCTCAGGATCAGCAAAAAGGTGAGGATCGTTGCTATGCAAGCTCCCCACCATAAAATTCCATTGGTGGATTTCAGGTGTATAGCATGACCAATATTTACCCACAATGCTGCGACGCAAGGCAACACAAGAACGATGACATGCCCCAAAGAACGTTGTAACATAGAAGCAGAAGCGTAGCGCTTAGCGGTTTTGGAATTGTCCCACTGGGGGGCATCTTCAGAGGGATTAAGCTCCCTAAGGAATTCTGATAGCTCTCCTGTGCAAAAGTGAAGCAGAGCACCAATAGCAGAGTGATGCTGAGCTAGCAGTAAAGCTATTCCTACTGCAACATACGGTATAGCAATAAGCATCTCTGGTCTTACTGACGTACCGAGCGCCACACCAAGCAACGTTCCAACTGCTCCGAGGTAGATCAAGAGTACGTTGTCACGCAGTTGCAGCCTGCTAATCAACTCTGATCTAGCACTTTCGTACGTTGTTCTTGCTGTATCGGCTTTACTCACCCCGTTACCCTCGAATTCTGTATGGTTTCATCGAACAATGGTTATATGGTTTATTCATAACACTTTTGGGCCGCAAGATAGCGGCTTTTTTGCCATATTTTTATATAACTCTTTTATTTACAACAACTTGCATGCCTTTTGGCCCGTTTACAATGCCATGATGTAAGCCTGCAACGCCTTGATGTAAACTTACAATACCACGATGTAAGCCTGCAACATCACGATGTAACCTTACAATGCCTCAATGTAAAGCCGCAACGCCACGATGTAAACCTACAATTCGATGATGTAAGCTCACAATGCCACATGTCACGCTTACTTTGCCACAGTTCACGTTTACAATCGAACTTTTACAAATTGTCCGAACTAATGTTTTAGTTTCATGCCTTTTTCCTTCATAAAGGCAGTGAATGTTTCTAAATTTACTCCCAGCCAATCGCGCGAACTTCTTGACTTCCATAATATACCATTTGGTTTTATACGAATCTTTCCAACAACCCGACTTTTTTCGTTTACTATTTCGAGCTCATAAAATTTTGGTAGTCTGAAATTATTCTTTGCCATCTTATTCCTTTCATATTTCAATTTTTTATTCATACTCGCCCTTGGCTATCATCAAGTGTTTAGCTTGCATATAGAATGCCCCACCTAATGCCAAAACCTGCTTTGATGACGAAAATAAGAAATTTTGGCATCTGGCAAGGATGGCAAAACAAGCATAGTCGGAAGTTTTTGATAGGCTCATTGTTGTATTGGTCAACGAAAGACCACGTCATTATCGAATCAATTACTTTCGCATAACTGCCACATCTAATACATCCTATATTATTCCTATGCAGGCAAGGGCAATAAAGATAACAATCGCAAGCAAGATTATTAGAAGAAATCTGCCGACAACACCTACGCCTCTTGCTGTTGGTGCACCGCAATGGGGACACCTTTCACTTTTGGTGCTAATTTCTTGACCACATTCTTTACATTTCTTTAACGCCATTGTTTTATCTCCTTTTTTCGTAAGTTTATTTCTACAAAACCACCATTACAGTATTACTCGGCTGACCTTCGTCTGCTTTATTTACCGCTATAACACGATATTCGAGTTCTTGTTTTTCCGGCTGGTCGAATAAAGCCAGCCAATACTCTCATAAAGTAAACAGCCTCAGTTGAAAAGTCAACGGATTTTGGCTGGCATCCCCGTTTTCACGGGGACAAATTTATCGCTTTGTGCCACCTGCTGAAATATGAACTTTATAAAGGAATAAGTCAGCCGCGAAACAACGGGCAAAATTAGCGCCATATTACTGAGGATTTTTGCGCCCGTTACGACGGCGGGCCCCCTCTTTCAAAAGTCTTTTGCGGATTCGAATCGAAGACGGGCAAATCTCAACAAGCTCGTCTTCCTGAATGTACTCCATCGACGCCTCAAGACTCATTTTTCTTGCAGGCCGTACCCGCGCCGCCTCGTCTTTGCTCGATGCCCGAACGTTGGTTTGCTGCTTACTTCTCACGACGTTGACAGGTATATCTTTTTCCTTGCAGTGCTCCCCAACCACTTGTCCTTCATATACTTTTTCTCCGGGCTCAACGAAAAAAGTACCTCTGTCGTATAAGGCATCGAGTGCATAAGCTGTTACCTGTCCCGCAGCGGTCGCAATCATAACGCCTGCCTTGCGCTGGGGTATCGCACCACGCATCAGTTCATATCTTTCAAAAGTATGATGCATGGCCGCTCTGCCGGAGGTTGCGTTCATCATTTTGGCATGAAGGCCGAACAGACCACGCGATGGTATCATAAATTCCATGTGAATAAAGCCGCTGGCTCCGCTTTTTGCATCTATCGTAATTACTTCGCTTCGGCGGTCGCCGAGTAGACTCATCACGGAATTCCGGCAATCCACCGGGCAATCCACCGCAAGTAATTCTATTGGCTCATGACGCCTCTCGTCGACTATTCTCAGGATTACATTTGGTTTGCCCACACAAAGCTCATACCCTTCACGGCGCATATTCTCCAGCAAAATTCCCAGATGCATCAGCCCTCTGCCGGAAACATTGAATTCTTCAGGACTCTGCCCAGCTTCCACCCTCAAAGCAACATTCTGCTGAAGCTCCTTTTGCAGTCTATCTCCAATCTGCCTGCCCGTTACGTATTTGCCGTCTCTGCCGGCGAAAGGCCCATTGTTGACCCTGAATGTCATTGTCATTATCGGCTCATCAACAGGGACAACCGCAAGCCTCGAAGGTTTATCCGCACAGGCAATAGTGTCACCAATATCAACCGGGTCAAGCCCGGATATCGCACAGATATCACCAGCGCGGGCGCTTGAAACCTGCTTTCGACCAAGGCCCTGAAACTGATGAATCTGCATAACTTTTTGCTGAGTATGCAAACCGTCGGCGTCAATTACTGTAACCAGCTGGCTTTCGGTTATTTTTCCCGCGAAAACCTTGCCAATTGCTATTCGTCCAACATAGTCCGAATACTCCTGGTTTGTCACCAGCATTTGCAACGGCGCATCCTGGACAACTGTTGGCGAGGGAATATTGTTTATTATCGCATCGAATATTACATGGACATTATTTGTTTTATTAGCCAAATCTGTTGTTGCCCAACCCTCTTTGGCTGATGCGTAAACAAGTGGAAAATCGAGAGCCACATCATCTGCGCCGAGTGATACGAGCAGATCGAATACTTCATTGACGACATCGTCCGGCCTGCTGTTTTCGCGGTCTACCTTGTTGACCACGACTATGGGTCTTAGCTTGTGCTCAAGGGCCTTACTCAATACAAATCTTGTTTGCGGCATAGGCCCTTCAAATGCATCAACCAAAAGCAGCACACCGTCTGCCATTTTCAAAACACGTTCAACCTCTCCGCCAAAATCAGCATGTCCCGGCGTGTCGATTATATTGATTTTATATTCAGTGCCTTGTGAATCCGTGTAGTCAATCGCACAGTTTTTACTGAGAATTGTTATACCGCGTTCCCTCTCCAGGGGATTGGAATCCATAATTAGTCCATGCTCGCCGCCCGCGAGCTTATCAAGCTCGGCCTGCCGAAACATCCCCGACTGATACAGAAGCTGGTCTACTAACGTTGTCTTGCCGTGGTCAACATGGGCAATTATCGCTACATTACGAATATAGTCTGAATACATAATAAATTCTCAAAAAGGGATTAGTGAAAATTAAGGAATTGGCTAACCCTTGTCGTACAAACCTATAGCTATACATTATTTTCTTATGAATGTCAATAGAGGACCGCGTATTTCAGCGTTCACAAAGGCCTGTCCACTAATAACCTCATTGTTCTACCCCCATGCTCCCGGGGCACACCAGCGTCCGGGACATTCTGGTTCTAATCACTCGACCAGCGGGTTTCCTCTAACGAGGCCAGTCGATGCCCTTGATGCCGCGAATTGTCAGGTTCGCGTCCGGCAATCCGTCCCGTGCGGGGCGAATTTTGTTGGCCTGAAGGAAGCGGACCTGTCCGTCAGCAAACAGGAAATTACTGCTGCCCTGCCAGCACCACCATCCATCGTCTTTGCCGTCATTTATGGGTGAATGATTGCTGGACCATTCCCCGATAAGGATTTTTCCGGATGGACTGGCCACATCATCGCATTGTTGCGGTATGGATGGCTGGGGATTTGTATAAGTATCGCTCTTATCGCTCATCGCGTCAATCTGCTGCGGACTGTGGTAGAAGGCCATTGAGTAGGCGTAACTGGTGGCCTCGTATTTGTCTTTGTCGGTGGGGTCTTCGGGACAGAACAGAACGGAAGGATTGTTCTTATTGACCCTGTTGCTCAGATAAGGGGCAACAAAAGACCGCCAGCCGCGTCCCATCCACAGCCAGTAACCGACCGGCAGCGGGTCCTGGGCACAGGGGTATGTATCCTCGTTTTCATTCAGGTACATGTTCACAGCTAAATTGATTTGCTTTAGATTGTGTGCGCACTTCAGGCGCATTGCCAGCGACCTGGCCTTCCCCAGTGATGGCATAAGTATGGAGAGCAAAAGGGCGATGATTGCTATAACGACAAGCAGCTCCACAAGAGTAAAGGCGGGCCGGCTGTGCCCTCTGCTGAACCTTTTAGCTAAGAAAACGCCGTCTTTCACCTTTTTCACTATTCATTAAATAACATACTACGGAATACCAAGTAGATGGACGACAGGAGAATCAATGTGCCGATTATGCCACCTATTATCCAAAACATCAATATAATTATCCCGCCGGAAGACCCGGCCAGAATTTTGCTGACGGCAGAAGAAGGTTCTCAACTGCTAACGGCTTTCTTAACAGACCAATATAGCAGAAATAATCCGGGGAAAATAATAAGTAAGAATGAGAACAGAATCAGAACAATCTCAATGTGGAGTAATTCTCCTATGACTGCTGAAAGCACAAATAGCAACAAGAAGAAAACAGGTGTTTTCCAGGAGAAGCCTACAACTGTTGTTGCAGCAATCTTGTCTTGTCTGGATTTTCTTATGTTATTAATCAACAACCAGATAAGTGCCGCATAGATTGCCCATACAATGAATTGAGGTCCAAAACCAGGCAATTTGTCCCAGTGGAGCAATCTGGAATAGCCTACATACATTAAGATAAGAAAGACAGCAATTACTTTGCATGCCTTTCTGGTTGGAAGCAGCTCCCTCATTGAATAGTTGTCTCCGCCCTTTTTTTTCCAGACAACCATCAGGAGAAGCAATACGGCGCCGGAAGAGAATGTAGACAATATCGAGATGAGTGGTGAGGGTGAATTGACAGAAGTAAATAGTCCTGCCCAGATTAGTAAAAGAGTGAAAAGGAGCCTTCCTCGTTTTCTTACCCACTGTGGAAGCAGTCCTACAAGTTCTCTCGACTTCGTAAGATACGTTTCCCCAATTAATAGCGGAAGCATGAAGGCAAGAACTGAGTGCCAAAATACTACCAGCATAAGTGTTTCAAATATCGCTATACCTCCTACGCTGAGCATCGGTCCATCCGGGGAGTATGATGTCCAGACAACTTTGGTCAGATATGCCTCGTACATTCCAAAGAGCAATCCCGCCGCATACAGCGAACCAAGAGTCGGTTTTCCATAAGAGAAAACGATGGAGAAGAAAAACAATGTATGCAAGAAATACAATGGAAAAACAATAAGTATGCCCCATGGAGCGAAAAAAGGGAACGGAGTAGAGCCTGCGGTTACTTCTGCAAAAAATGTAGAAAAAGCACCTAATATAATCCAGAAAAAAAGTTTATATCTCCTCGGTGGTCGGGCGCTCGCAGTATTATTCATCATAATTATTCTTGTATATATCGGTCCTGGCAGCCGAATATGTTCGCTACTCAACCGTAACGCTTTTTGCGAGGTTACGAGGTTTGTCGACATCGTGGCCTCGAAGCACGGCGGCGTGGTAGGCCAGCAGTTGCAGCGGCACAACGGTCAGCATCGGCTGCAAAAGCTCCGGCACATCCGGGACGGTAATTAAATTGTCGGCGTGTTTTTTGATATTCTCATCGCCTTCGGTTGCAACGACGATAATTTTTCCGCCGCGTGCCCGCACTTCCTCGATGTTGCCCATAATTTTGTCATATTGCGGCCCGGTTGTGGCAATGAAAACAGTGGGCATACCGTCAACAATTAAGGCAATCGGGCCGTGCTTCATCTCCGCCGCCGGCAGACCTTCGGCGTGAATATAGCTTATTTCCTTGAGTTTCAAAGCACCTTCGAGGGCGACAGGGTAATTAAAGCCCCTGCCCAAGAAAAGCCAATTGTCCCTGTCGATATTTGCCGAGGCAATCTCTTTAATATGGTCGGACTGCTGTAGTATCCGGCTTATCTTGTCCGGTATCCGGGAAAGCTCGTCGATGTACTCACCTGCCTGGTTGCTGCTGATATGCCTTCTTCTGCCTAATTCAATAGCTAACATTGTCAGCACAGCCACCTGGGCGGTAAATGCCTTTGTGCTTGCAACTCCGATTTCCGGGCCGACGTGAAGATATATCCCTGAGTCGGTCGTCCTGGCGATGGAAGAGCCGACGACGTTAACAATGCCGAGCACCGTTGCTCCCCGCTCTTTTGCCTGCTCTACCGCTGCAAGTGTGTCGGCGGTTTCGCCTGATTGGCTTATCGATATAACGACGGTGCCGTCCTCAATGATTGGATTGCGATATCGAAATTCGCTGGCGTACTCGGTATCTGTCGGGATACGCGCAAGTTGCTCAAACAAAAATTCTCCCACCAGGCCCGCGTGGAATGCGGTGCCGCAGGCCGTCAGGATAATGTGTTTGGTCCGCGTAAGCTCACGCAGGTGGTCGGCTATTCCGCCGAGTTTAATTTTCCCGTTTTGCCTGTCGATTCTACCGCCCATACAGGTGCTCAAAGCTGTCGGCTGTTCAGAAATCTCCTTAAGCATATGATGCGCAAAGCCCTTCAGCTCGATTTGCTCTAATGAAAATTCGATTTGCGTCAGGTCCTTGGCGACGGTAACATTGTCAATCGTCTTGGTATGAAAGCCCCGTGGGCCTACGGTAACCATCTCGTTGTCGGCGAGATATATTGCCTGAGTTGTATGCTCTACGATTGCAGCCGCATCCGAGGCAAGGATATATTCGTTATCGCCGACTCCCAAAATGAGTGGGCTTCCCCTTTTGGCGCCGATAAGGGTATGGGGGAAATCCGAGGACACAATCGCCAGGCCGAAGGTGCCGTGCAGTTCGCCAAGGGCCCGCTGAACCGACCATTCAAATTTGTTCTGCCCGTCGAATTGTTTTATCCCTTTATCCTCGTCACCCTTGGCGTAAAAATAGCCGATTAAGTTTGCTATAACTTCGGTGTCGGTCTCACTGGTAAAGTTTGTCCCTTCATTTTGCAGCCATGTCTTCAGTGTACCGTAGTTTTCGACAATGCCGTTATGAACAACGGCGATTTTACCGGTATGGTCCAGATGCGGATGTGCGTTAATGGTGTTCGGCTTGCCGTGCGTCGCCCAGCGCGTATGGCCGATGCCGAATGTCTCAGCTTTGTCAGGCTCATCTAAAATCTCTTCCAGGGCACTGATTCTGCCGCTGGTCTTTTTGATTTTTATCGCACCGCTGCCTAATAGCGCCACACCGGACGAGTCGTAACCCCGGTACTCCAGCCGTTTCAATCCTTCTATAAGAATTGGCTGCGCAACTTTTTTACCCAGATAAGCTACTATGCCGCACATTCATATATTCCTTACTCAGGGAAACTTTCGTAACATAAATCGGCAGAAAACACAACACCCATAATACAAAAACAACACGAAAAGAAAAACGGCTTTCAGGAAATTGTGCCCAAAGGTAGGGGCGGTTCGCGAACCGCCCATACAAGCTTTAAGCGGCAAACCGCTTCTGGGTATTTGCGTCGGCTACCAAATACTTTTCGACGAAAGCAGCGAATATGGCCAACACAACGGCCTTGGATTGGTTTCAGGCAGAGTCGTTCCTGTCCCTGCCGGCAGAACAATCCCGCACATGGGCTGGAATCTCGTGAAGCTGCCCGAAGATATGGATTTATTTGCCGGCCTGGGAAAGGAAAAACATTTCTATTTCGCGCACTCTTTTTATGCCGATGTTACTGACAGCCAGGCAAAAATCGCTTACACTGATTATGGCTTTGACCTGTCGGCATCAATACAAAAGGGAAATATATACGGCACACAATTTCATCCTGAGAAAAGCAGCAAAAGCGGCTTAAAGGTCCTGAAGAATTTTGCTCAAATTTGTGAGGGAACAAATTCCTGATGTTGGCCAAAAGAATCATCCCCTGCCTCGATGTTAAAGATAATCGTGTGGTCAAAGGCGTGCATTTTTTGAATCTTCGTGACGCCGGCGACCCGGTGGAACTCGGCACAAGATACAGTGACGACGGTGCTGATGAGCTGGTATTTCTGGACATTACCGCTACCATTCGCTTCCGCAAAACAATCGTCGAGCTTGTCGAGAGGGTCGCCGAAAATGTTTTCATTCCGTTTACCGTTGGTGGCGGGATACAAACGGTCGAACAAATCGACGGGCTTTTGCGAAGCGGGGCCGAAAAGGTTTCGGTGAATACCGCCGCGGTCCGGAATCCGAACATAATTGCCGAAGCCGCTCGACGCTTTGGCAATCAATGTGTTGTACTGGCCATTGACGCACGCCGGTCAAAGGCAAACCCGGACAGTCCGCAGGATGCCTTACGGCAATGGCAGGTTTGTGTAAAGGCAGGTTCGGAACCAACCGGCATCGACGCTATCGAATGGGCCGTCAAAGGCGAGAAGTTGGGTGCAGGTGAGATACTTTTGACAAGTATGGACGCCGACGGAACTAAGGCAGGTTACGATATCGAGCTTACCAAAGCCGTATCAGATGCGGTCAACATTCCTGTAATTGCATCCGGCGGAGCAGGAAAACTCGAACACCTCTACGAAGCCATTGTTGACGGCGGCGCAGACGCAGTCCTTATGGCCTCAATCACTCACTTTGAAAATTACACCATCAGACAAATGAAAGAGTACCTCGCCGGCCGCGGCATCCCCGTAAATCTCTAATATGCTGTGTACAGAAGTCTCGTTCCTTACTTTAGCCATTCGTACAGCTCGTAATGGTCCCTGCTCATGCCCATTTTTTCATATATTTTCTGAGCAGACTTGTTTTGCTTGTCCACGTACAATCGCAGGCCCACCAGCTCCGGTGACTCCATCACCTGTTTGGTCAAACTCAAATACAGCTTCTTGAAGACGCCGCGTCCTCGCGCCTCAGGCACGACATAAAGCGAATGTATCCACAGCACAGTTCCGTTACGCCAGTCGCTCCATTCCGGTATCGCCAGAAGCGATCCCAGAATTTGGCCTTTTTCCTCCGCCACCCAATAGGTCCCCCGTGCCGGCTGCTGAAAAACACCACGCACTCCCTTGCTTACGACATCCTTATTCAGCCTCAGCCCCTCCGTCTCCCGCGCCATCTTCAGTTGCAGCTCAACGATACGTTCGGAGTCACCTGACTTTGCCTTGCGAATCTTAATCATGCTGCCGAGTCCGTCACCGGCCAATGATTGTCCACCTGCCTTGTAGCCCTGACCGAAAGATTTAGAAAGTGTCTAAATACGTGTCGATTTCCCACGTGGTAACCTGCTTCTTGAACTCGTCCCATTCCTTTGTCTTTACATCGATGTATCTTTCAAACAGATGCGCTCCGAGAACTTCTTCCATAAGTGTGTCTCTTTTCAATTCATCGAGGGCTTCCCGTAATGACGTTGGCAAAACGCCTATATTTTTCTTGACGAGGCTTTCATCGTCGAGGGTGTATATATTTTCCTCGACCGGCTCAGGGGGGGCGAGCTTATTTTTAATACCGTCCAGGCCGGCTTTCAACATAACTGCAAATGCAAGGTATGGATTGCAGGCAGGGTCCGGACAGCGCAGCTCAATTCTCGCAGCTTCCTGCTTGGCTTTGAACCATTTTGGAACCCTCAAAAGAGCCGAGCGGTTCATAGCGGCCCAGGTGATATATACGGGCGCCTCGAAGCCGGAGACCAGTCTCTTGTACGAGTTGACCGTGGGACAGAGAACAGCACACATTGAGTTGATATGTTTTATCTGCCCGGCAATGAAACTATAGGCGACTTTTGACAGATTGTATTTGCTTCCTTCTTCGTAAAAGGCATTTGTTTTTGCTTCAAACAGACTTTGGTGAATGTGCATCCCGGAGCCGGCGGCATCCATTATCGGCTTGGGCATAAAGGTGGCGTGCAAATTGTGCATTTGAGCTATCTTCTTGGCGGTATATTTTAATGTAACCACCTTGTCGGCTATATCCAGGCAGGGCCCGTAATGAAAATCTATTTCATATTGACCCAGGCCGACCTCATGATGAGACGTTTCAACCTTAATTCCGAAATTCTCAAGGGCCGCTATTATGTTCTTTATGACCTTATATCCTTCGTGGGACGAAAGGTCGAAATAGCTGCCATAATCTATCGGCGACGTCCTGTTTTGGTCATCGACTCTAAACAGATAGAATTCCGGCTCCGGCCCGACGTTATATTCGAAGCCCTCTTTTGCCGCCTCGGCGGCTGCTTGTTTAAGAATAAATCTGGGGTCGCCTTCGAAGGGTTTGCCGTCAGCGCGGTAGATATCACATATCAACCTTGCTGTTTTGCCGTTTTCGGTCAGCCAGGGCACAACGGCGTAAGTTGCCATATCCGGCTTCAAAAAGAGGTCACTCTCCTGTATTCGGGCGAAGCCTTCGACTGAAGAGCCGTCGAACCAGACCCCGTTGCGTGATGCGTCCTCGAGCTGCTCAACGGGTATGATGAGCTCCTTTATGACGCCGAGTAAGTCGGTAAACTGCAGGGTAATAAATTTTATATCGTCTTTTTTAACCTGCTCTAACACCTTTTTAACTTCCATTTAGATTCCCTTTTTTTAATTGACAATCGTTACTTGACGGCTGCAATTTCTTGACGTTTCCAGCTTGAGAAACGCTCGTATTCTGATGTGGCCTATTCTGGCCAAGGCGAGAGAAAAGTGCAAGATAAATTTCAAAAATTAGGATTTAAGCCCCGTTAGCTAACGTTGGACTATGAAAGTAACATCTTCCGGAGCAGGGGGCCGGACTTTTTTTCGTGGTTTTTCTTTGCCGCCGTCGTCGCTGCCATCTTCGCCTATGCTGTAGACGACAAAGCCGGTCTCCAGTTTTTTGTACCGCAGGTCCTTGCCGTCAAACGGGTCTTTTGGGACGGCGTCCAGATAGGTTGGCACAAGGTTCGATAGACTATCCGGAAGCTTACCTGTGGCAAGCCGACAACGCTCTATCGCAAGGCCGGCCTGGGCGGTGCGGAGTTGAGCGGAGCTTCTTATATCAATCATGGTGACCCGGGAAAATGCAGGCATAATTAGGTGCAGGAGAATATGGATTTTGGATATTTTGTCAAATTTGTCCTTGACGGTGCCAACAGCTTCTTGACGTTGGTATAGTGGAAGCTGCATAGCTTTTATATAATCATTCATAAAGTCCAGGTAAGCGGCTGCATCCATATCAGCCAGGCCTGCAAACCTGTAGAGGTAAATCCCCAGTACACCGAGTAGATGCGGACGGTTACCAGCCATGTCAAGCACACGGGGGATTTGAGTGGCTGGCATTTTGAAGATGCTGAATCCGGCACACTGCTCACCCGCAAACGCGCGGACCATCGCCGAAGGGTCCTCGGCTTCTGCCAAAGCCCCGATAAGCTTGACCAATTGCTCATCCGTAAATTCAGTTCTGTTGATGACATGTTCGATTGTCGACACGGCAAGCGCCTGGCACGCGATGCGAACAAGCTGCGAGATGAGCAGCGGCTCTTTGGAAAGCGAGCGCGACAGCCCAATGCCTGAAGCTATCGAGTCCACAGCAATCTTCGGTTTGTCATTCTCAGCGTGTACCACCGCTTCGAGCTTGAGCAGCATGGCACCCGTACGGATGTCGGCAAGATAAGGCATAAGTGCTTCAAAGCCTTTGCTAAGGTCAATGGGATATCGGCTGTGCTCTATCGCCGCCCCTTTACGAAGCAGTTCAAGTGCCTGCCGGTTGTCGGCAAGGTACTGAGTGATAAGTGTTTTGGTCTCCTTGGTTAGAGCTTCTGTCCGCCCGGGCAGCTCTGCACGGCCTACTACCGGCATAAGATTGGATTCTTCCGGCTCCTCCAGCTTATGATAGTGCGAGAAGGCCTTAGTTATGTAGTCGGCGGCATTTTCGGCCGATTCCGGTATCGAGTACCAATCGTCTAATTCGGCACAGGTGACAGGGTAGCCGGCGGCAGCGATGGTGTTGAGCCTTGCGTTGAGTCTTGCTCTTAAGGCGCTTCTGTAAGCCCAAAAGGCGGCGATAATAATAACCAGCACTATTAACAGTGTGTGCAAAACTTTCCGTTTTCGACGCGGATTTTCGGCATTGCTCTGTTCGTCCATTCCAAAATCTCCTTTCAAGATTTAGTCTGCTTTGACCTTTTGGCCTTTTGCGGATTGTAATTCGGATTCGGCGTCATAATCTGTGCGTTTACCTTATTTCGCCAATCTGCCAGCATTGTACTTAATTTTTTGGTCTTTTTGGGCATTTTTTTTGCGAGGTTATCCTGCTCACCGATGTCGTCTTTTAGATTATAAAGCTCAAACCTGTTACCGGAACCGCAAATACTTTCATCGAACCATTCAATCAGCTTATAATCGCCGCAGCGAACCGCTCCGCCAGGGCCTATACTGCTGCTGTGATAATGTGGATAGTGCCAGTAAATGGCCCGGCGTTTGAGTGAGCCGCTTTGCGCAAGCAGCGGCACCAGACTTCGCCCGTCAATTTCTTTTTTCGTCTTATTCTCTAAGCCGAGGATTTCAAGAAAGGTCGGGAAAAAGTCCACGCTGATTACCGGCTCGCCGCAAACACTGTCGGCTTTGGTTACTCCGGGCCACCGCACAATCAAGGGTACCCTTATGCCGCCTTCGTACAAGTTGGCTTTGCCGCTGCGCAGGGGAGTTTGCTTGGCGGCCCTTTCCAATCCGCCGTTATCGGAGAAAAAGACAACTATTGTCTTGTCGGCAATTTTCAGCTCATCCAGTTTTCGCAGCAGTCTGCCTACACTATTATCCAGCTCTTCAATCATCGCTGCAATTACCGGATTGTTCTGCGGCAAATCGGAACCGGTTTTGTTTTTATATTTATCAACCAGCTTCTTCTTTCCCAAAACCGGACTGTGGATAGTATTGTGCGTAACATAGAGAAAGAAAGGTCTGTCCTTGTTCTTTTCCAGGAATTGCAGTGATGTTTCGGTAATTACCCCTACGTTGTGAGCGTCCTTCTCAGGGTCCTGGCGGGACTTTGGTTTATAGGTAATTATTGATTCGTCAAAGCCTTGCTTGTCGGGATTGTATGACCTGCTTTGCGGCGGCTGCTTGGCAATGCTCAAGTGCCACTTTCCGAAACTGGCTGTTTTGTAGCCGGCGGCCTTGAGAACTTCCGCAATCGTTATTTCCTCAAGCGGCAGGTATTTTTGCCATTTTGGTTGTTTGAGTTTCTCGTAAGGATAATTGCCACCAGCAATAAAATCGGTCAGGTGCAGACGGGCCGGGTACTTTCCGGTCATAATGGACGCCCGCGTCGGCGAGCAGACCGGGCACGCAGCATAAGCGTTTGTAAATCTCATACCCTCTGCGGCTAATCGGTCAATATTGGGCGTTTCATAGAAGCTGCTGCCGTAGCAGCCCAATTGTGACCAGCCAAAATCATCGGCGAGGACAAAAAGAATATTCGGCTTTACTATATCTTTGCCCTTTTTTGCAGACCCTGAGCCGAGACCTAATGTCCTGCCCGAACATCCCGGCAGTGCAAGTGCTGCCGCTGTGAAACCTAACGATTTAATAAATTCCCTGCGGTTCATCCCGTCAGAAATATTAGCTTTTTGTACCATACTCTTACCTCCGTTGGAATTTCTAACGGGCTTCATTGTATAGTGTCCTTAACTGCAATACTTCGTTTGCTTTCCTGAATAGAATACACGATTTCTCAACTGTAGTTAAGAACAAATACCAGAAGTTCGCTTACGCAATTACTATTTTCTTGAATGTGAATTTGTGGGCGTCGGCGTCGATTTTTATTGGGTCGTCCGGAATCCTCGGACCATCTTACATTTGCCTGGAGAGGTAAATAAAGGTAAAATATGTGAAGGTGTATCTTATGCAGCAGACAGTAACATCGACCAAAAGCGTTTTAACGTGCCTTGTCGCCATCGCGTTATGTGCTTCGCAGAGTCTCGGCCAGCGCGAAATCGAGATAGAGGCATCGGCAAAGAACGTCGGCAAATACGAGAAGCTGGAACTGAGCATCCGAGCCGATAGTCGCTATGATAATCCATTTGACCCCGAACAGGTCGCCCTGACCGTGCTGCTCAAGACGCCCGCCGGCAGCCAAATTTCACTGCCCGCCTTTTACTGCCAGGACTACGAGCGCCGCAGGCTTGACCAGGGGCGCGGCAGAGCAAACTGGTACTACCCCATCGGCCAGGGCTCCTGGAAGGCACGTTTTGCACCGATGCAAACCGGCACATACTCGGCGACTGCAAGGCTGAAAGACCAAAAAAGAACAGTTCATTCAGAAAGCGTCCGATTCAACTGCACACCTTCATCGCAAAAAGGCTTCATCCGAACCAGTCCGAGAGACAGCCGTTTCTTCGAGCTCACCGAAGGCGCCCCCTTTTTTGCCATCGGCCAGAACCTCGCCTTCATCGGCGAAGGCCAGTACGTCAACCTTACGAAAGCAGAACAGATTTTCAACAAGCTTGCGCAAAACGGCGCAAACTTCCTGAGAATCTGGACCTGCTGCAAGGACTGGGCAATGGCCATCGAAGCAAAAAAAAGTGCCTTCGACCGCTCATGGCACCGAAGAAAAATTATTGTGCCGATACCCGGCAGCGAGAATGACCCAACGCCTCGCAAGTGCGTAAAGCTCGAAGGCAACGATGGAGCGTCCATCACCGTCTCGCCCTCGCATCCGGTAGCGCTTCAGCCGAACACGCGTTACGTGTTCACCGGCAAATTCACAGCAGAGGGAGCCAGTGGGCTGCGAGTAAACATCGCTCGCGACAATGGCAAAACACACTTCAATGCACCTGCGAAAGGCAAGTGGCGAGAATTCCGCCGAGAGTTTGTCACCGGTGAAAATGATTTCTGGCTTGCAAGGACCGCCCTCAGCCTCGTCGGCGCCGGCACAATCTGGCTGGATAACCTGTCACTAAAAGAGGCTGCCGGCGGAACAGAACTGCTCTGGGAGGCAGATATAAATCGCCCGATAAGGGGCATCTACAATCAGCTCGATTGCTTTATGCTTGACCAGCTTGTAGAAGCAGCCGAGAGAAATGGCATCTATCTGATGTTGTGCCTTATCACCAGAGACCTCTATATGAATTCACTATCCGACGACAGCAGCCCCGAATATCAGCAGGCAATCCGCGATGCGAAGAAGTTGATGCGTTATGCCGTTGCACGATGGGGTTATTCCACCAGCGTAGCTGCGTGGGAGTACTTCAATGAGATAGATCCCGGCAAGCCCACCGACCGCTTCTATGCCGAGCTGGGTGAATATCTGGAGCAGATTGACATCTACCATCATTTGCGCACCACCAGCACCTGGCATCCTTCGGCAAAAGATTGTCGTCATCCCAGGCTCGATATAGGCCAATTGCACCACTATATGCGACCGCAGACGCAGCAAAGCTACAAGGATGAAGTCTCAGTCGTAATCGACAGGGTGCGGTTTCTGAGGCAGTACGCCCCGAGCAAGCCGGTGCTTATTGGCGAGTTCGGCCTGGCAACGCCAAAATGGGGACTCAGCGAAAATATGAAACAGGACAGCGAAGCAGTGCATTTTCACAATTCGCTTTGGGCGTCGGCTTTTGCCGGAACTTCCGGCACCGCGATGTTCTGGTGGTGGGACCAGCTCGACAGGCAGGATGCTTACAGACACTATCGTCCCCTCGCCGCGTTCCTCGCCGACGTCTCCTTCGCGGGAATGAACAAAATCACAGCCACCGCATCCGACAAGCAGCTTCGTCTCCTCGGCTGCCAGGGAAGCGACCGTGCATACTTATGGCTCTTCAACCCTCAGGCTGCGTGGTGGAAAATCGTCGTCGAAGAGCGCCAACCGAAGCAAATAAAAGGCACAACAATTTCGGTCCAGGGCCTCCAGCCCGGTAACTACACCGTCGAATGGTGGCATACTTACGAGCCAAAGTTCGTCGAAAAGAAACGGCTTTCGCTCACACAGGGCGCCTTACGAATTTCTGTTCCTCCGTTTAGCAGGGACATCGCTTGTAAAATCAGAATGACAAAATAGCGAGCGCAAAAAACAAAGCCGCCGATGCGGCCTCGTTTGCAACTGCTCCTAACAAAGGCGTTTGGGACACCTCTAAAACTGGGCGGTACTGGACTTGAACCAGCGGCCTCCTGCGTGTCGATTAGAGACGCTGCTCCTAAACCTTAATTTTACAACGATTTATACCCCTCTTTTCAACACTTATACAGGAAGTAGTTACAAAGTAGACACACCACCCACTGGGAACCCACTCAGAACCTGTTGCTCTCTGACGCTAGATTGCCGCTGTGAGTGGTTGGAAGATGGGAGGTTTGTCTGATAATGGACAAAGCTCCTAAGCTTCCTCCGCTTTTTGAGAAGGCAGAGTAGAAAATATGGAACGACCGGCCCTGTGATTGTAAAGGTCGTCATAAGCCGATAAAGCTTATGCGACAAGGTGGTACGTAGCCACCGACAATCGCGGATTATTAGCCTTGCGGCAACAGAGC
>Ga0114922_10002062_pt1 | contig 18991 bp, 16 predicted proteins | sample AartaG_FD_100975 | JGI IMG/M metagenome (GOLD analysis project Ga0114922, IMG submission 100975) | Deep subsurface microbial communities from Aarhus Bay to uncover new lineages of life (NeLLi) - Aarhus_00045 metaG | ecosystem: Environmental > Aquatic > Marine > Oceanic > Sediment | place...
AAATCCTATTGCGCAGAAAGGTGCGAAGTTGTTTTCTACGGAGGTCGCTCAGCATGATCATTTATACTTGATACGCGGATCGATAAATCCATATATCAGATCCACCAAAAGATTAATAAGGATGGCGAGCGTGGCATACACAACCATTACTGACTGCAGCATCACGTAATCGCGCTGCTTCATTGCCATGACAATCACCTTTCCAAGGCCGGGCCTGGAGAAAACGATCTCGGTCATTATGGAACTCCCGAGGTTAATGATAAAATAGATGCCCAAAACGGAGACAATAGGGACCAGCGCGTTCATGAGGGTATGCTTATAGATAACGATTGTCTCCTTAAGCCCCTTTGACCTGGCGGTCCTGACGAAATCCTCATTGAGCACATTCAACATGGTGGAACGCGTCAATCGCATGATATAGGAGGTCATAATCAAGCCCAGGGAAAAGGCCGGAAGAAAAAGATGATAGAGCCTATCCAAAACCTCGCCTTCTCTACCTCCTCCAAGCACCGGGAAAAGGTCCAATTTTACCGAAAAGAAAAAGAGGAGCAGGATACCGAGGAAAAAGGAGGGAATTGAGATGCCGGCGAGGGAAACGATCCGCCCCGTATAATCCGCACTCATATTGCGCCGCAGTGCGGTATAGACCCCCATTGGTATGCCCAGGATTATACCAACGATCATGGCGCCGAAGGTGAGTTCCAGGGTATAGGGTAATGCCACGAGCAACTGATCTGTCACGGGCTGCGCATTGAGCATGGAAATGCCGAGATTCCCCTGCGAAAGGTCGCGGAGGTAGCGCATGTACTGGAGCCAGATGGGTGCATCAAGGCCCATCTCCTTGCGCAAGGCCTCCAGGACTTCCTGGGAGGCATAGTTTCCCAGCATTGACATGGCGGGATCGCCAGGGGCGATCCTCACGAGGGCGAACACGATGGTCAATACAGCCAGCAATAATGGGAACGTTAGGAGGATTCTGCGTAAGGCGTATTTAAGCATCCTTGGCTACCTTAATCTTCATACCTTGTCTGGGCCCTTAACCATGAGGGTATTATCATATGGTGGCGTGCAGGCCCCTTGGATATACCCAATGGGCCTGCACTGCGTGGCCAGATGCCTACTTTATATACGTCACCTCAGAGATCTGGCTATAGAGATTGAGCGTTGACTTTAGATCATAACCCCATTTCACCTTCTCATTGCGTGCAAACACGAACCGGAGGACGTACATTGCATAGGATATGTTGTTCTCCATGAGCTTGCACCCAGCATCCTTCCACATCTGGATCTGTTTGGCGCTATCCATCTCCTCTCTCGCTTTCTCAATGAGGTCATCGATGATGGTGCAGTTTGAGAAGTTGGTGACAGGGTGCTTGCCGGTTACCACGGTGGAGTCGGAATGGAAGAACCAGGTCAGGAAGATGTCAGCATTGGGCCTCATGCAGATGTACATGGTATAGGGATTCACGCCTTGTCGGATCATCTTGTGGTACGTGGGGTGATCGACCATCTTCAACTTCATATCCACCCCGATCTTCTTGAACTGCGACTGGAGGTTCTCGGTGGCCCGCCGGTAGGAGGCCCTTTCCGTGATGACCTGTTCCATTTTAAATCCATTTGGATAACCGGCTTGAGCCAGGAGCTGCTTCGCCTTCTCCCGGTCACACTTGAAGAGCAGCCCTTTCTTTTCCACTTCTTCACAGGAGAGCCCTCCAGGAAAGAATGGTGGGACCACGGAACACATGGGACCTGAGGCGTCGCGACCGATGAAGGTCCGGATCTCATCCCGGCTGATGGCATAGGCCATGGCCCTCCTCACCAAGGGGTTATCAAAGGGCTTTTTCGTCACGTTGAAACTGAGATGGTTTATCTCTCCGGGGCCAAAGACATCAACCTTAACATTAGCGAGTTTCTTCATCTTATCAATCCAGGGCTGCTCCCGGACTCCTTCAATCACGTCCACCTCACCCTTTCTCAAGGCGAATTCCCGGCTGCTCACGTCCGCCATCAACCAGACTTCCACCCCATCGAGACGAGGCCTGCCTCGAAAATATTTTTCGTGGGCGGCCAGGACTGTTTTCTGCCCGGGGACGTACTTCACAAGCCGGAAAGGCCCGGTGCCCACAGGGTTAGTCTTAAAGCGTGCAGCACCGATGGTCTCGAAGGGTTTCTTTGGAACCATAAACGCGCCCCGATAATCAATGAAGTAACGTTCAGGGCCTGGAAGCCGTTCCTTCAGCCTTACTTTCACGGTATATTTGTCAATGGCCTCAGGTATAAAGTTCTTATAGGTGACCGAGTAGGTGGAGAACTTGGGATTGCCACTCTTATTGATGGAAAAAACTACATCCTCGGATGTGAACTCTACACCATTTGGGTATCCCTCGAATGGATGGGTCATCACTCCCTTACGCAGATAGAAGGTCATTTCCATTCCATCCTTGGAAATTTCATACCTCTCTGCCAGGTCAGGCTCAATGACGGTGATATCGCCCGTTTTGAAACGCAGGAGTCCATTATAGAGCAGGTCATGGTGAGCCGTATCCATGGTTCCATGGCTGAAACCCGGATCAAGGCTTTTGATATCGGCTGCGTCTAAGGCAATGCGCAGGACCTTTTTGCCTGGTGCCGCCCCTGCCTGCTGAAGCCCCAGGGCCACCAAGACCACCGCCAAAAAGCCTACGACCACTGTCTTCATACAAAATCCATTTAATAATCTATTCATTTTCCTCCTCCTTTTCATGAAAAAAAGTTGTAGTTAATTGCCCCTTCCATGAAATAATGTTGCTCTTACACCTCCTTTCTGTGAAATAATGTTACACTTACACCTCCTTTCTGTGAGATAGTGTGGACCTCACACGGCCATTCTGATGGTGCCGTACCTCCTTATTGTGAGGCCATGATATTAATCATTTCTTTTTTAGCAAAATTGAACTTATCTGTCAAATCATTTCAGCCATACTAAATTCGACGTTATTTTTAGGCCTCATGCTTGACCACCCATCCCTGCCAAGTATGTCAACGTAGGAATCTCTGTCATGGTCACGAGTCCAGGACGTGCCCTGGAGATAACCGGAAGGGCATTGACCACCAGAGCGGTGGTGGCCACATCGCCATGTAGTCCACCACGTATGGTGGATTCGATATCCGGCTCTCCCACGATGATGACAGTATCCCGGGGGTCCGGCTCGCCAATGGACATGCGCATCTCCATGTTGATACACTCCCTATTCCCCACGAACCCACGGCCAATCTGACGGGTGCCCGCGGCATGGCCTATGGGGACAGTAATCTGGGGGCTGGAGACCTGGTGGGTAGCCTCTATGGGCTCTATGACTTCCTCCACGCGGTCCAGGTTCCACCCCAGCCCGCATGCTACCATCTGAATAGAGTTTATCAGGCCTGCGTGCTTGATCTTTCCCTCATCACGGAGACGCACATACTCTTCCAGGCTAAGTCCTGCGCCGATCTTTTTCTGGAAGGGGAGCCGTCGCCTTGATGCATCCTGGATCCGATATACCTCTACTCGATCAACCTGGCGACAGGGTGCGGACAGGACCAAAGGTAGATAATCCATTGTGTACCCAGGGTTTACCCCAACGCCAAGAACCTGGACATCTCTCTTCCGTGCTTTCTCATCGATATACCTGGCCAAATCTGGCAGAGCAAGCCACGGAAAAACCAGCTCCTCACAGGTGGAGACAACACGCAGGCCTTCATCTATAACTTGTTCTAGCAATGGCATCATAGCCTGCAAGGAAGAAACGGTGCAAATGACAGCCACGTCAGATTTTACCTCCAGCGCCTCCTCAGCTGAGGATGTCACCTGGACTCCCAGTGGATCAGGAAGGCCCACCATTTCAGCCACATCACGCCCTTTTTTATTTGGATCCACATCCACCGCTGCTACTAGCTGGAATCCCCCGCGCCCTTCCAAGTCGCGGATGACACCTGCCCCAATGGGCCCTAAACCGAAATGCGTCACGCGAATCCTTCCCACCATACAGTCTCCTGTTCTGCATATTATTGTCGTCTTGCCTTATCTAGATCACCTTTTCGATTTTAAGTCTCGTCAGGGAATGATCAAAGGCATAAACAGCCTTCTCTATGTCTTTGTCCGTAAGTGCAGCGTTCAGAAACATTGTTCCAGTCCCGCCTCCTGAATAATCAACACCATTTAGAAGCATAGCGAGATGAAGCTTATGACGCACCTCTAGCGGGCTACCTGCATCTAGCTTAGCTAAGTCAGGACAACGACAATTCTCTCCATCGCATTTGCCAAGGTAAGGACAGTCATGGGATAAGAAAGAACGGGCAGTCGAAAATTGTCCGTATACACAACCCTCTATATTATGCTTCTTAATTACCTCATTCATGCCTTTTCTAAGCGTGGTACCCAACCTATTAATGTAAGTTTGGGGTTCACCGTCTGCTAAAAGCCTCAGGTAAGCTAATCCTGCAGCACACACAACAGGGTTACCACTGTGGGTGCCCTGACTTATCACACGACGATGCCGATTTCGCTCTTTATCATCGGTAAATGCAATCAATTCCATTATTTGTCTCTTGCCTGCCACTGCTGAAATAGGGAGACCACCACCTATGACTTTGGCAAGGGTCGTTAAATCGGGAGTCACCCCAACAATCCCTTGCACCCCGTGTTGCCCATACCGAAAAGATGATAATACCTCATCGAAGATCAGTAGAACACCTTTGTCTTCAGTTATGCGGCGTATCTCTTTGATGAACTCATGGTTGAAAGGCAAAATGAAAGCATGTCCACTAGGATCCATGATCACACATGCAATATCGTCATTTTCACTGATCAACCTTAGAACTTGTTCGCTGTTGTTATGATCTGCCAATAGCACATTGGACATGGATTCCTCTGGCACACCTATCGACATCGGGGCTTCATAAGGAGGTCTAACCCCAATAACACCCTCATTCCAGTAACCGTGAAAGTGACCTCGAAACTTGATCACTTTATTTTTTCCAGTGTATGCTCGTGCCAGTCGAATCGCAAGCATATTTGCCTCTGTACCTGAATGCATGTATCTTACTTCCTCAGCACTGGGGAGCAACTCTACTATTAACTCTGCAAGTTTTAGGGAAAGTTCGTTACAGGCACTGTAATGAAACCCCCGTTTCATTTGCTGAGCGACTGCACTGAGAACGGAGGGGGGGTTGTGCCCCAATACAAGCGCCCCATGACCGCTCCATAGGTCGATGAGTTCATTACCATCGATGTCCCATTTTCTTGCTCCTTCTGCCCTCTCCACATAGAATGGAAAGGGTCTAATAAACCGGGCGTCATGATCAATTCCACTGGGCATAATTTTAAGAGCTCTATCATAGAGACGCTTAGAGTTTTTCCGTGTTTTTTGATATTCCTCTTCTATCGTCATCCCTCTCCTACCTCATATTACTAATAAGAACGCATTAAGCTATATTACATAATTGGCAACATTTTAGCTCTTTGAAAACTACTCTTGGCCTTTACTCAAGGCCACATAGTTACCCTTGGTGAGACGCATGAGAGCATGGGGATGTCTTTTTTTACATCATGCCCTGTAACAGGGGGCCTACCGACTTGTCTTTTTGAGGGCATGGTAAAAAAAGACATCTACATGCTCATTCACCAGTTAATTTAAAAGAGCTAAAATGTTATCAAAATTGTTTTATTTCCTCTGGTGATCATGTTATAAATTTCATTGAGTCGGAATTATATGGGTAATGCTACCAGTTATTTGTTTTTTAAAAGCATTGATCCTGTTTTTTCTTTAGATTCACTTTTGCGTGAGTTTCAGCCGTTTTCAAATTTTATTACCTGCAGATATTCCCTATCCAGAACTTATTGAGATGTTACACTTTCAGAGCCAGACATCAAATATCAAACAGGCATCTTCATTAGTTGTGTCTAATTAAACTCGGTGGTCACCTGTGGGTATACCCGCTGATAGGCTTCCGCATAGGCTTCTGTCCGCATCCCGATATTGGGCCCGGAGTTTCGTTTTGCCTGGACACCTCGCCGTCGAGCTAAATCAATGTAATATTGAATCAGATCCGTCTGGGTTCCCATGCTCTCCATGGCCTTTCGTTTCCGGTCAAATACCGGCGTGATATCCAGCAGCACCTGCGGCTTAAAATCACACTGTTCCGGTTGATGGGGCTCAAACAGATATACCGGAGGCGCACCGATCACATCTCCGGGGACGGGATAACCCAGGGCCTGGGCAAACACCCGGCATTTCAGTGTAATCTCAGCCGCCGTGGGATGATCGAAGTTATACGGATCGGCCAAGGCATGAGTCAACACAATCTCCGGTTGACACTCCCGGAATTCCCGGACAAGGGCATCTGTTAGTGAATCGGTAAGCCGAATTGGATAATCTCCAGCATCCTTAAAACAAATTTCCGCCCCGAGAATATCGGCCGCCCGCATGGCCTCATCCTTCCGGGTTTCCTTTATGCTCTCAAGGGTTGCCCCGGGTTGCCGCCACAACCGGGGCGACTCTCCCCGCTCACCGTATGAAAGACAGATGACCCGGACCCTATAGCCACGATCCGCATATAATGCGATGGCCCCACCGGCTCGCCAGACAAAATCAGCTGCGTGCGCACTCACAACCAGCATAGTCGGCTTAGTTGCCATAAATACCTCCCTAACCCGGACAAGCCGGAACCAAAAATTTCTCTCTAACAGACGCAAAGAATTATTAAGGCAATTTGCATCTGGAGCTCCAAGCTCAAGGCTCAAAGCTAAAAGTGAGAAGGAATCGAATTCACCTTATTTGCCTTGAGCTTTCAGCTTTCAACTTTAACCAAAGCAGAAACCCCTTGATGAGATGTTTATATGTTTACCATAAAATGCTATTTATTTCTATCTGGATTGAGCGATTTTTTCGTTTAACAGGAGAGCTCTTAAGTTTTGGTTGGCTTTTTTATTAAAATGTAGCTGTGAGAGTGAGGATTTTGGGGGATGTCTTCGAATACCTCCCCCTTTCAGAAAATCGAATCTAGGGACATTCTTAAAAGACTTTTGTTATGCAGTAGGCGGTGAGTCAATACCTTTCAGCTTTTTTGCCTTTTAAGGTTTATTGAAAAAAAGAAAACCGATATGTTAAAAGGGGATGACAGTAATTTAAAAGTTGCTTAGTATAAATAACAGAGTGGGTGAAAAATAAAACGTTGCTCTGGGTCAATTTCTCGCCGTTTTTGCTATGAAATATAGTTTAATAGTATAGGGAATCCCATTTTAGACGCAGATTAACGCAGATTTTTTGGATTAAGAAATAAAAAATTATTATCTGCATGTATCTGCGAAGATCTGCGTCCTAATTTGAGACTGTTTAACACTCTAAAACTCGCGTATAATAAGGCCTGCAGCGGCGTGATTTTATAAGTTATCCCCATTTTTAGGGATAAAAAGGCCCAGAAATATAGTTTTTGTTAAAAGTTATCCCCATTTCTTAAGTGTAAAATGTTTCCCATTTTTGTGTATTTTAGTTTTTTTACCCTTTGACAGCGTAATATTGTCCTATTTTCTGGAAATTTTAAGGTTATCACCATTTTTTTGAACATTTTAAAGCATTTTTGTATTGAACGGTTAGCAGGTTTATTATTAGAGACGCAAAGTTGCATTATTCAACAGTCTCAATTTATATATTTTTAATAATATCAATGGAATAATACAGGCAAACGTTAAAAAATATTACTTAGCCAGAACAAAAATGCGTCAACTTGAAAAGAAAGGTTAGAATGAAAGCTGGCATATCAGGGAAAACGGGAAGCATTTTTAATATGAGTGAAAAGTTTTGCGGCATAGCTATAAAGTTGGGTGATAATATCAATACCGATGTTATCTTTCCAGGTGCCTACCTGAACATCTCCGATCCGTTAGAAATGGCAAAGCATGCGCTGGAAGGAATTAGTGACGATTTTCCTTCCAGAATTCAAGAAGGATCCATTGTTGTCGGCGGAGTGAATTTTGGATGTGGCAGTTCGCGCGAAGGAGCGGTCACCAGCTTGAAGTATGCGGGTGTAGCGGCAATAATCGTCAAGAGTTTCTCGAGAATATATTATCGCAATGTGATCAATCAGGGATTGCCGCCGTTAGAATGTCCAGAAGCCGTTGACTACATCGAAGATGGAAACAATGTATGTATAGACTTTTCCGAAGGTAAAATTTCGATTGGTAGTAAATCGTTTGGCTTCGTACCACTCCCGCTTTTTGTACAAGAGATCCTAAAAGAGGGTGGGCTGCTGAATTATACAAAAAGGAAAGTTGGCTTGTAGACAGGAAAACGTGATGGGGAAAACTTTCGCAGAAAAAGTCCTTTCTTTAAAGAGTGATAACTCGGATGCCTTTGCAGGCCAGATAGTCAATGCAAAACCTGATAAGTTAATGTGTGATTCGGGCTCTACAGTGATAGCGATTAAAAGCATTCGTGATATAGGTGTTGTACGGATTTATAACCCTGACAGGGTTGTTATCATTCTTGACCATTTCATTCCTGCAGAATCAGCTATCACAGCGAATAATCATAGAGTCGTGCGCGAGTTTGTCAAAGAGCAGGGAATCAGAGACTTTTATGACATCAGAGAAGGCGTGTGCCACCAGGTCATGATGGAGAAAGGCCACGTTCTGCCGGGCACGCTCATATTGGGAAAAGACTCACACACTCCCTCCTACGGTGCAGCCGGCTGCTTCGGTGCCGGCATAGGTGTTACCGAGATGGCCTGTGCGCTTGTAACTGGAGACTTGTGGCTGAAAGTGCCGGCGTCACTAAAAGTGCATCTCTATAATTCACTGAATCATGGTGTGTATGCTAAGGACATAGCTCTTCAAATTTTGGCCGAGCTGGGATCGGATGGCGCTACATACAAATCCATTGAGTTTGTCGGCGAAACCCTATCGCAAATGAGTCTGTCTGAAAGATTCACGCTCGCCAACATGTCAGCTGAAATGGGTGCAAAATGCTGTTATATTGCACCGGATGAAACCACTTTCACCTACCTAAAGGATCGTGGTAGCAAGAGTTCCTTTGCACCAATTTATCCAGATCAGGACGCTGTATACTCGGGAGAGTATGAGTTCGACTGCAGCCGGATTCAGCCCATGATCGCTTGTCCTCATAACGTAGACAACTGCAAGCATGTTTCTGAAGTCGAGGACACCGAGATCCATCAGGCGTTTATAGGGTCATGTGCCAATGGACGCGAAGATGATTTAGAGATTGCAGCTACAATACTACAAGGAAAACGGGTGAACAACGACGTAAGGCTTCTCGTAGCGCCGTCTTCCAAATCTGTTCTTTTAAATGCAATGCAAGCGGGGTATATTAAGACCCTTCTTGACGCCGGAGCTGTCTTGTTGAATCCCGGATGCTCCGCTTGTTTTGGCGGACATCAAGGTGTTCTAGGAGACGGGGAGCGGTGTGTTTCCAGCTCTAATAGAAATTTCCGTGGCAGAATGGGTAACAAAAAATCAGAGATATACTTGGCAAGCCCCGCTACAGTAGCTGCTTCTGCCGTTTCCGGCAAAATAACAGATCCAAGAGTATACCTATGAGTTCATAAACTTGGAAGACGTTGCCCAAATTAGAATCTTTTTGAAATCATTGGATATTTTGTCATTTTTACCTACATTTCTCCTACAAGGATATGAAGGGTAACTCAAATTAGGCTTATGAACGATTCCCTCACATAGTAGTAACATATTGAGTTTATTGATAATGTAGAAAATCATCTTATTCTGTGCCTCCTCTTTATGTTAGGGTAAGGGTTGTTTTTGTAGGAACACTCTTTAAAGAGGAGGCCCGATATGAGTTTCAACGCCTATCAACCTTTTCAGTTGCCCATGTTGCTAAGTGTCTTCTGTCTATGGACCTTGTAGTCAATGTAGCTCATAAGATAGGACGCCCAGAGTCTATGCACAGCATTAAGACTTTTTCAGTGTAGGAAGATATTCTATTTTCAAAGAGCAAAAATGCCGAACTTCTTGAAAATAAAGGGAAAAGGCTTTTACTGAAACTTAATTTGGGCAATGGCTTTTAAAATTGACATGACCAGAGAATAATTATATGAAATGGTGAATCATATTATTAGGGGGAAAGAAATGAAAGACATACTCATGACCAAAGGAGCCAGAACGCTGATAGATACCTGCGCAGGGGTTACAACAGGAGAAGATGTCTTAATCGTGACGGATTTCGAGAAGGTTAAGATAGCAGAAGCGCTTGCCTCTGTGGCATATGAAAGGGGTGCTGATGTGATGATCGCCATCATGGTGCCAAGGAAAGGTCATGGGCAGGAGCCCCCTGATCCCATAGCGGAGGCCATGAAAAAGGCCGATGTTATCTTTACCCCTGTCTCCTGTTCAATCACCCATACCCAGGCGGTAAAAGGTGCCCTCGGATCCGGTGCCAGAATCCTGGCCATGACCGAATTCACTGAAGATATGCTCATTTCAGGGGGTATCGAGGCAGATTTTAACGAATTGAAGATCATATGCACGAAGATGGCTGATGCCTTTGAAAAAGGAAAGGAGGTCCTTTTAACTACCCCAGGAGGCACTTATTTATCGATGTATAAAGAAGGACGTCCAGGAAATGCCATGTACTGCATTGTAGAACCCGGTCAACTCTCGCCAGTTCCTAACGTGGAGGCAAACTTTTCCCCTGTCGAGGGAAGTGCAGAAGGTAAAATTGTCGGTGATGCGAGTATACCCTACATCAATATCGGGGTCTTGGCAGAGCCTGTAATAGCGATCGTAGAAAAAGGGGTGATAATAGATATTAACGGAGGACATCAGGCAAAAAAATTGGCTGATGATCTTAAGGGACGGAGCGATCCCAATGTCTATAATGTGGCAGAATTGGGGGTGGGACTCAATCCGAAATCAATCATGCAGGGAATCATGCTTGAAGACGAAGGCGTTTTCGGAACGGCTCACATCGGGATCGGGACAAACATCACACTTGGAGGAAACGTGAAGGCAGCAATTCACTATGATCTTATAATGTGGGAGCCCACCATTGAAGTGGATGGAAAGGTAATTCTTGAAAAGGGGAGCCTCCGAATTTAGTGCGAATGAGTTTGGCCACAGGTAGACTCACTTTTAAGATTAAAAAAGAATTTTTTGGGATTGAGAATAGGTGATGTTATTGTTCCGAAATCGAGAGGGCAGATACTCATAGGCTTCAATTGATCGATCTTTAGGAAGGAGCGGGAAAATGAACGGAGCATGCCTTGAATGTGTAAAGTGTGGAAGAGACTTTTCCCTAAATGTCATCAACACAAGATGCCCTGACTGCAATGAACCACTGGAGGTTCGATATGACCTCGATTCAATTCCAGGGGATTGGTTCGAATCCCTGAAAAAAGGCTGCTCTTTTGAAAGATATGCCCCCTTTTATTCATACCTGAAGACAGATCCAGCCCTTTCCCTGGGAGAGGGTCAAACGTCCCTGATCCGATCCAATCGAGTAAATGAAAAGATAGGACTCAAAGACCTTTTTTTCAAAAACGAGACACAAAATCCCACCTGGACCTTTAAGGATCGCGGAACCGCATTCAGCGTTCAGAACGCGGCCTCCTTGGGTTATAGGCGTTTGGGAACCCTTTCTTCCGGAAACATGGGGGCCTCGGTAGCGGCTTTCGGAAGCAGGGCACATATGGACACCATTATCTTGCTCAAATCCAATGTTCCCGGAGAAAAGAGCGACGCGCTAACTGTCTATGGGGCAAAGGCACTTAAGGTTTCTGGAAACTACGGGGACGTTTATTACAAGGCGCTGGAAATTGGCAAGCATTTTGATATTTATTTCAGTGTTTCCGATGACCCCATGCGTATCGAGGGGTACAAGAGCCTGGCCTTTGAGCTCTATGAGCAGATGGAATATCTACCGCCGGATTATGTTGCCGTGCCTGTAGGCTCCGGTGGGCTATGCCGGGGGATTTTAAAAGGTTTTGAGGAATTGAATGAAGTCGGCTTTATTGACAAAATTCCAAAGTTTATAGGTGTTCAGACCCAAGGGTGTTCACCCACTGTGGATGCCTATGAGCAGGGAAAAGACGAGATAGAACACTTTGAGGGGGCCTTAACCCTTGACCATGTTCTCGAAAATCCCTATCCACCAAGTGGAAACCAGGTCATCCGAAAGATGAGATCAAGCGGAGGAGTTCTTTTGAAGGTCAGCAACAAAGAGATCCTGGATGCTGAGTTGTTTCTGGCAGAAGAGGGGATCTTTGCTCAGCCGGCCGCGGCCACAGCCCTAGCAGGTGTTATTCGTGCCCAGGCGAAAGACCTGATCCCTGCCGAATCCAGTGTTGTAACCGTTGTGACTGGAAGCGGTTTGAAGTACCCCCATGTTCTTAAGAAATTTAACCTATCCTCGGATTCGACATCACTTAATCAACTGGCCCAGGCATTAGAGGCCTTGATCATATAAGCAAGCAGTAATTTTGGTTAAACGTAATCTCATATTCTCATTACCTGAACTCAAAGCATTTCCTGCAACTAATGTGCGAAATCCTTTATTTGTTGATAAACTTTTAATCTTATCTGTTGAGCTATTGGTCTTTATGCCTGGATCAAGAATTATATAGATGAGATAATGTTTTACCAGAGATTCTGTATCTCCGATGCCTTGCACCGTACGGATAATAACGGAACCCTCTCATTCCTAATCCAACTCATCAAGGACCTTTTTCAACCTATACATTCCCTCTTCCAGATTTTCCTTGGATGTGGTAAAGGAGATCCGAATGTGTCTCTGTCCGTTTTCCCCAAATTCGGTCCCGCTTCGCACCAGTATTCCCTTATTCGCTAGGTAGTTGGTTATGTCTTTGCTACTCATCTGATGTTCAAAGCGGGGAAAGAAATAGAAGGCGCCTTCGCAAGGCGGTGTCGAGATCCTCTCTATAGCTTTAAGGCCTTTTTCGACCAGTTTCCTCCTTTCATCATATTCTTTTTTCATTGACTCCACGCAATCCTGTGGCCCTGTGATAGCTGCTACACATGCCTTTTGGGCCGGGGTATTGACACAGGTGACAAGGGCCTTATGAAACATGCCTAAATCTTTTATGATTTTTTCATCGCCTACGATATAACCCACCCGCCAGCCGGTCATGGCATAGGTTTTTGAAAAGCTGTTTAAAAGGATGGTCCGGTCTTTCGCCTCATCGACCTGGCAGATGGAGAAATGTTTGATCCCGCCATAAATTAATTTGTGATAAACCTCATCGATGATTAAAAGGAGATCATGTTCTAATGTGATCCTGGCAAGCCCCCTGATTCCCTCTTCCCCCAGAACACTCGCAGTAGGATTGCTGGGATTGGATAGGAACATCATCTGGGTTCTTTCGGAGATTCTGTCTTCAATAGCCTTTAAATCCAGATGAAATTGATCTATTCGGGGGACAAAAACGGGCCTTCCACCAAAAAGGGAAACAGAATCAGCATAGGCAGAGTATTCGGGGTCCAAAATCAAGACCTCGCCACCCGGATTGAGATAGGTGGCAGAGATGACATGAATAGCCTCGATTCCACCTGCGCTGATCAGAACACTCCCTGGCTTTCGCTCCACACCATAATCTCTTTTAAGGCTAAAACAGACGGCTTCCCTCAGATCTTCATTACCATAGGGATTTCCGTAGTGGGTAAAATTATCCCTCATGGCCTTGGTGGCAGCTTCCTGGATATGGAGGGGCGTTGGGAAGTCCGGCTCTCCCATGTGCATTCTGATAGCACCTTCAGGAACAATAACTTTTCTTTGAGAACGTTCAGATCCCTGGATTCGTTTTACCATTTCAGAGATTTCAAACATGATAACCCTCCTTTTTTAGTATGTATTTCTGGGTCTCCTCAATGCTCCTTTATTAAGATCTTTTGGTTGTCAGCAGGAAAAGATCTTGTATAAATCTATTCCAGGCCTTTTCTTTTTAATATTTCATCTAGACCTGGGCGGGTTGTCAGGCCAGATTCGATTTCTGCCAGCCTCTTTTGCTCCCTGTCTATGACCTCTTTAACATTATCGATACAGTCTGCGGCGAATTCCTTTTTCACCACAACCACACCATCATCATCGGCCACAATGAGGTCGCCTGGATGAACAACCTGCCCGCCACAATGGATTGGATAGTTGATCTCCCCCGGCCCTTCTTTAAAGGGTCCATTGGGGGAAATTCCTGCTGAGAAAAGAGGAAATCCAAGGTGCCTTATTTCTGCTGCATCCCGAATAGCGCCGTCCACGACAATTCCAGCCACTCCGAGCTTGATAGCTGTCCGAACCATGAGGAGACCCAGCAGGGCCCATGAGTGATCTCCTCCTGCATCTATTACAATGACATCACCAGGCCTGACCAGGGTCAGCGCCTTGTGAATCATAAGGTTATCGTCTGGAGGGACTCTGACGGTAAGGGCAGGGCCTATGAGCTTCATTCCATAAGAAAGACCCTTGATACGAGAGTTCATCCCGGCGCCTCTACCCAGACAATCTCCTACATTTCCGGTTAGGCACCCTGTCTGATGCATCAGTTTTTTGAAGGCTTCAGCGATGTTCGGCTCGGGGCGTTCAAAGTCTGTTTTGTAGCGAAACCCTGGTTTTCCGATCTCTCTTATTGTCATCTCTTTATTCCTCTTTTATTGTGGTTTTTAAAATCTTAAAAAAAGAAAATGATATCCTAATCCTTCACAGCGTGAGGATTCGCGTCAAAATCATTGCCTGTTTTGGGGAAAGGGATGGGCATACAAGTCAAACGCAATGAAAGAGCTACAATGGGCAAAATCCTCCGCTCAAAAGCCGTTAACGGTCTGGGCAAAAACAGTCGTGTATCCATGATTGAAGCCCGTTGTAAAACTTATATGCTTATATTATTGGGTGTCAAGAGAAAGTTACAAAGGGCACCCCTGGAAGGCCAGGCAGTTAGGGACTTATACTTATTAAAGGGAATCCTAGGGCATCGACTTTCCGGGAAATGTCACTCCAGGGGTAAGGACAGATTCAGGCATATCTCCCTTAAAGTATCTAATGATCTTGTCCGCAATTTGCATTGCCATAGTGTAGGATGCCCCATCGCTGATTCCTGCCACATGACATGTTGAAACAACGGTATCGAGCTCCACAAGGGGGCGAAAATCCGGAGGCTCTTCCATGTGAACGTCGAGCCCTGCTCCGGCGATCCAGCCCTCCTTCAGTGCCTTATAGAGTGCACGAGGATCCACGATTGGTCCCCGTGCCGTATTGATCAGAATTCCCTGACTCTTTATCAGGCGCAGGCGTTTTTCTTCAATCATACCGCGGGTTGAGCCATCGAGCGGGGTGTGGATTGTTACAATGTCCGCGCGCTCCAGGAGTTCCTCCTTGCTCACCGACTCAATCTGATATCGTTCGAGGAATTCTCCGTAATCCACGATATCATTAGCAATGATTTTCATGTCGAATCCCTGCACCCTTTTGCATACGATCTTCCCGATGCGGCCAATCCCGATGACACCCAGCACCTTTCCATACATATCCAGCGTTCGCTCACGCTCCCAACCACCATCCCTGATCTTGCGATCCAATTTGGCGATCTTCTTTAAAACAGCAAGCATGAGCCCTACTGCCATGTCAGCAACGGAATCCGCATTTGCTCCTGGGTTGTGGGTAACCAGCACGCCCTTTTCCTGTGCTGCCTTAATGTCTGTTCCATCAAAGCCAGAGCTGCGGATGGCGATCATCTTCAAACGATCTGCGGATTCAATCACACTGCGGGAAACCGGGAACGTTCCAGTTGCAACGAGCACGTCAAAGCCCTTGATCAGTTTGCAGAATTCCCCTTCTGTAATGGAATTCACTGCATCGTAGCTTCTTTCATCAACGAGGAAACCCGCATTTTCGAGCTTCTCAATGGGTTCTCGTGAAACCTCTGCAAATTTTTTTGTCATAATGAGTACTGTGGGCTTTGCCATATGTCTTTCCTCTCTTCGGTAATATATCTTTATCTAAAAGGCCGTTATCTCAAAAACACCCTGGTCACATGAGGTCTGGAAAGCCAGACTTTTTTCATATCCCTCGCTATTTACCAGGGAGCGGAATAAATTCTTGGTATTATTCTACGGAGTAAAAGCAATAATCTGTAAAGAAAATTTTCCGGTACCCCTTAAACAGAGGGCATGGGATATTTTCTTTCCAGATAGGAAATAATTCCTCCTGCATCCAGGATCTCCTTGATCAGGGGCGGAAATGGCTTGGCATTGATTATTTCTCCCGTGGTGAGATCATGGATTATACACAGATTTTCTACCTCTAAGAGGTCTCCATCGTCAATCGGATCGGTATCTGCCTCAACGATCAGGAGCCCGAGGTTAATGGCATTTCGATAAAAGGATCGGGCGTAGGACTTGGCAATGACGGCCTTTATCCCTGCGAATACTATCACCAAAGGAGCTATCTCCATAGCAGACCCGCATCCGAAGTTTTTTCCTGCAACAAGGAAATCCCCCTTTTTGACCTGAAGGCCGAATCCCGGACGAATGTCCTCCATCAGAAACCGGGCGAGCTTTTGTGGGTCTACAGTATCCCGTTTTCTGCTGGAAGAAATGATGTAATCCGTATTGATATCATCTCCAAATTTATGTGCAATCCCGGTCATTCCAGGAACTCCCGTGGATCCGTGATTTCACCCCTTATAGCAGAGGCCGCCAGGGTTGCTGGCGAGCAGAGATAGATGTTTGCCTCACGATTTCCCATTCGACCTAAAAAGTTTCTGTTTGCTGTGGACAAAACATTGGTATGATCGGCTGGTATGCCTCCATGGGCGCCTACACAAGGCCCACATCCTGGTGGGTTGATTACAGCCCCACTTTCAATTAGGGTTTGATAAAATCCATATGCCAATGCCTCTTTGACTACATTCCTGCTTGAAGGAGAAACTATGAATCGTACCCTCGAATGGACCCTTCTTTTTTTTAATATCCTTGCTGCTATCTTAAGATCTTCAGGCCCACCATTTGTACAGGTGCCCAGAAAAGCCATATCTATAGGGATTCCCGTGGCCCTGGATATGGGTTGAACATGATCTACCTGGTGGGGAAAGGCGATCTGAGGCTCCATTCCAGATATATCATATGAAATCTCTCTTTCATTCTCTGCATCATCATCGGCCTTTACGGGTTGAAAATCCCCGTTGATCCCTAGCCGGTTAAGCCAGCAATCGGTCATTTCATCATATGGCATGATGGCTGACTTAGCCCCCATCTCAACCATCATGTTGCAAAGGGTAAGTCTACCCTCTATATTCATCTCATCAATTGCCTGACCTCTAAATTCAATCGAGCGGGAGTTGGCTCCACTTGAACCGACTGAACCGATGATAAAAAGGGCAATATCCTTTGCGCAGAGGCCCCTTGGAAGCCCGCCATCAATTTTAAGGAGAATCGTTTCAGGTACGCGGAACCAAAGCACCCCCCAGTTCATGGCTACGGCGAGGTCTGTTGAACCTACCCCTGTGGCAAAAAGGTTCAAGCCCCCGTAAGTAACAGTATGGGAGTCTGCCCCCACAACGAGCATTCCAGGAAGAACATGCCCATTTTCAGGCAACAGCCGATGGCAGATACCTTCTCCACAGTCATAAAGAAGACAGTCATATCTTCTGGCAAAATCCCGAATTTCCTCATGAAGCCGTGATACCTCCTTGCTGGGACTTGGGCAGTAATGATCCAGAACCATGAGGGTACTTTTCGGGGAACGAACCCCAAATGACATCATTTTTTTTGAGGCTTCAAAGACAAGAGGAAACGATCCGTCGTTGCCCATCAGCACGTCTACTTTTGCCAGCACAAAATCTCCCGCTTTCACATCATGATCTGCATGCTGCCCAAGGATCTTTTCAGCAATGGTCTTTCCCATGGAACCTTTCTTATTTTTGATGATAATCGATCAGTTCTCTTGGGCACAATGTAACAGAAAAGTTGCCTATATTCAATGTTGAGAGTTTCAAATTAAAGATGTTTTTAATACAAAGATGGGAATATAAGGCGCAGAAGTAGCTGCAGGTACAGAACATGTTTAACGTCGGCTTAACATTTAGAAGTGTAGATAAACTTCAATGACCAAGTAGTGTTTTGAAACAGTTAAGGAATAAAGACCATGCAAAATAAATGCTTTAGGGGGAATTTACCGTTCACCTTAAAAGCGATTTTCTTGCCTTGACAAAGATGAACACTTATTAATAACCTATTCTTTAGAGTCGGTATTATCTTTATCAATGGCATTGCTTTTTTACCGCTGCCCTTCAATGTCTCATCCGGGAAGGTGGGGTCATTGACTGGAAGGGTGTGACCGATTTACCTATTTTTACCTAGAAAAGGACGACTTCAACTCGATTTAGCTAAAGCGATGTCCGGGCAAACAGGGTAACCCGTTCGTCGGGAAAAAGAAGACTAAAAATATGATTGAACCTAGCGATAAGACAATGTGCCGGCAAGGGAAGGAGTTCTATTATGGGATGGCAAGATGAATACAAGAGTAAATTTGTATCTCCGGAGGAAGCGGTCAAGATTATAGAATCTGGGGACACTGTGGCCATTCCTGTAGCTACTGAGGTTTGCGCTCTGTCCAAGGCCCTTATGAACAGGAAGGATGAGTTAAAAAATGTTAGCATACTGCTCCGTATGCCTCGATTTGACCTCGGTTGGCTTGGCAGGGATTTTGGGGAGACGTTTAATGTAATTTTGGATACCCAGCCTGCAAGTGTTGGTGCAAAGGCCATGAGAGAAATGGGGCTGGATCTCATGCCTTTCCTTTACGGACTTCGTTTCAAGGCAGAGCATGATCCTCGCCGAAAGGCCAGGGGCATAGACGTGGTAATGATTGTAGTCTCTCCTCCTGATAAGCACGGATTCTGTAGCTTTGGTTTGTATCTCTCTCATAAAAAAGATTATGCAGGAAGGGCAAAGAGGGTACTTGCTGAGGTAAGTAATACCCCTAGCATGAGAGTACGA
>Ga0114922_10002063_pt1 | contig 18973 bp, 15 predicted proteins | sample AartaG_FD_100975 | JGI IMG/M metagenome (GOLD analysis project Ga0114922, IMG submission 100975) | Deep subsurface microbial communities from Aarhus Bay to uncover new lineages of life (NeLLi) - Aarhus_00045 metaG | ecosystem: Environmental > Aquatic > Marine > Oceanic > Sediment | place...
TGGCGAGGGTTTTCGCTGGGTCAGGCAATCCAGTGAGGTTGGGCATTTGGTAATTGAGCAGATAAAAGACGCCGTTGTAGTAGTTCGGGACGGCAAAAGGACTTTTGAGCTTGAAGTTAAGAGACCTCAAAGGGTGAGTCTGGTTAAAGGCTCTGTATCCGATGTCCGCATAACGAGCGCAGAAGACTCGCCGGTAAGCGCTGAAGAAAAAGCGGTTGCCAGCATTACGAGCACAGAAGACTCGCCGATAAGCGCTGAAGAAGAAGCGGCATTGGAGCGGATGTTTGCCGAACTGGAAGCTACGCTTTCAGATGAGGAATGGGCCGATGCGCGGCGGCGAGGCCTCTTGGGTGCACCGGATGCTAGGGGGCGGAGGTTGGAGGAAGAGGCTCGGGTGGAAAGGGCTGTGGCTGAGGTGGAAGCTATGCGTGTGGGTGATGAAGAGGCGAGGCGACTGGGGCGTTTAGGCAAAAAATTGGAAAAGGTTACGCAGGAACCGAATCGTGCCCCGGATGATGAAACTGGAAGTGATCCAAATTAAAGCCCTTAACTTCTTTTCGAAGTCGTTCTATTTGACCTCAGGCCCTGTCTTATGCAATTCCAGGACCATAGCATTACGATAAACTTTTAGCTATCCCGTCCCATTATCAGCTTTGTACCCACCTCTAATAGCCGTATCCTTGATAATTACTGAAAATTCGTGTCAACTTGTGCCCCTGTGCCTTAGGTAATAGGTATTCGTGGTTAACAACAAAGATGCGACATCTGCGACACGTAGAGCCCGCGCAGCAGAAATCAACCCCTAAAACAACCCAAAAAAAACAAGAGGCAGGTCTAAAAGACCTGCCTCTTTCACTACTAATTGGTTGGTTCCTTATCCTAAGGATAAGAGAGGGCTTATTTCCTGCGACGCAGGAACAGTCCGCCCAGACCCAGCAGCGCAATCGTGACCGGCTCCGGTATAATCGTGTAGTCAGTCGTATCAACAGGTGTCGTAAAATTGTCGTTCGCGTAGAAATTAATCGTACCGGTGTCGTCTAAATCGCCTGTCAGGTCCATCAGGAACTGTATGCCGGCCTGTACAGCGGTGGTCGTGAAATCCGCCTGCATCAAGTATCCGATACCAAGGTAGTAGGGCGAGCCCGAGTAGTCATAAGGGCCGTAGATGGCGCCGCCATCACCCGGATAACCCGGCTCACCAGGAGTCGTTTCAGCTACGCGCCCGTTTCCCAGAGCGCCGCCCGTGCCGCCATTCGCGACCAGGACATATCCAGGCCAGCTATCCGCGGTGCTCGAGTAAACCTGGATTGGCGTGCCCGACACCACGGAAATACTTGACCCGATCGACGAACCGTCAACCTGAAGCTCAAGAGCTGCATTCGCCATAGAGGCCATTCCAAGAACCAACATCAAAACTAACAACTTCTTCATAATACTCCTCCTTCTCTAAAATTTTCACCACCTTCTCGATCACCCTCCCCACGAGGGTCTCTTCAGGCGGTACATTCTTGACTAATAAATCATCTTTCTAATTAACTACTTAACTACTTAACTTAACTACTTCTTCTACGGGCTTCCCGGTGGGCAGTCCTGAGCTAGGGTCGTCAAGTTATAGTTGCCGCCGAATGCTTGCAGTCTAAACGGTGGCGTATCATTGGTGTAAACGCGTTTCTTGCTGCCTAAACCCTGCCCGTCATGCGCTGTGTCAGCACAAACCAGCAGCACCTTCTTGATAGCGGCAATGGCGTTGGGGTCGACATCAAGAACCGTCGTATCCGCCCACGTCTGGCCGACCGGGAAATTGGCTGTCGTCTTGTTGTAGGCAGCTCGATATATCGCAGTATCATTGGTGGATACCCACCTGTTCTTGCCAAGACCCTGGCCTATACCATCGGCATTACCGTGGCACTGTCTGCCGTCGCCCTTGTAGAACCTGGCCCAGCACTTTGGCTTGCCAACGAGACGCCACTGGACGATGTCGGTGCCGTTATACATGGCCGAGGATGCACCAGTGTAATTGGTGCTAACCTTCGCGCCGACACCTTCCATAACCACAGCGCCGCGGCTGACGTTGTCACTCATCTTGAGAAGGCAGTTGTCGTCAACAATCACCTTCAACAGAACGCCGCTCGTCGGCGGAGCGCCTTCCCCGACATACAGTGAGCCCATCTCGATCGTGATACCGGCCGTGCCGAGCCCGAGCTGTGTGTCAGAGGGAAGCTGACAGGGGTCAGCAACAGGTGTGCCGACGTCGTTGACTTCGCCTGCCTCATTGATGTCTATCGAGCCCGGATAAACCCAGTAGTCCACGTTCAGCTCAGCTTCGTTGACGCCCACAATGTGAGCATCAGCAGCCGGGTCGCCGCAGGGGTCCTGAACCGTGATGTCGAACGCAAACGCACGCACAAGATTCGGCTCACTTACTACCTCATAGCTGATAACGATCTCGTCCGTGTCAACGATGTCGCCGCCGACCTCAACCTGCGTAGTTGTCGCGATAATGTTCACGACCGCCGACGCCGGTACTGACAGCACAAACACCAGAGAAGCTAAAAACATAATCTTTTTCATAATACAACCTTCCTTTCTTTTCTTCGTTCGCAGAGCCACGCACTCTGCACCATCTTGGTTTCTCCTGCCAAAAAAATCCTCTTCACACCGCGCCTGTTCACTAACTTTCTTGTGCCTTATATTTGAACAAGGCGCACCGACTGGCAGGAGTAGCCGGTGGAAAAGTAACGTATCCTTCTACCCTGTATCCTCCTTTCTCGCCCTTCGGCGAAATTGTGTGCTGCAAGGCCATAGCACACCGTTACTAAACTTGCAAAGGTTGAATTCAAAGTAGCATAACCCTCAGAACAAATCAAGGGAAAAATTGAAAAATTCAAAAAAATTACAAAATATTCAAAAAATCAACCAAAAAGTACAACGGCAAAACCCCACCTGACACCAAAAAACACACAAAAATACACGTTTGTCGCACTCCAGCAGCCATCCAAAACACAAAAAAACCACCAAATCACAAACACCCTTCTGACCCTGAATCGCTCGCACACCCCCCTTTAACCCCAAAAATCAGCTTTTACACGCCCAAAAACCCAATTCTGCGAAAAAATAATTTTTTCGTGATTTTGCCTGTCCTTTTGCATTTTCAGCTTTCTTTTGTTATTTTGCCGTTATGTACAGGTTCCTGAAAGGCCGGCTCATCGTTGTCAGGCTCGTACTGCTGGCGGCCGCCTTGGCCTTGGTCGCCATCGGCATAGCGGCCATCTACTCGGTCGGCTACCCCGCAGACTACAGCCCAGCAACCCAAACTGAGCATTTCACCAATCTCTGGAAAAAACAGCTCATTTTCGCCGCAATTGCCGCAATTGGCTTCATAGCCGCCAATCTGGTCAATTATCGCCGCTTCGGTGCCGCGAGCTACTGGATTTATGCCTCCGTTCTGCTGCTGTTGGGCGTGCTGCTGCTTGACAAGCTAATAGATATACCCTTCGTGCCACTAATCAACAACGCTCGCCGATGGCTGAGAATCGGTACCGTTTCCAGATTCGTCCAGATCCAGCCGTCGGAGATTTGCAAACTCGCATATATCCTGGCCCTGGCTTGGTATCTGCGCTATCGCAGCAATTACAGTAATTTTCGTGCACTAATTGGGCCCTTTGCGCTCACACTCTTGCCCATGGTCCTTATTCTGCTCGAACCGGACCTGGGCACCGTACTTTTGATGATGCCAATCCTGTTTACAATGTTGTTCGTAGCTGGAGCAAAGGTAAAACACCTGGTAACTATCATAATTATGGCCTTATTGGTCAGTCCCATCCTGTGGCGCCAGATGAGGCCTTATCAGCGAACCAGAATCAGCAGCGTCCTGCTGCAAAACACCTGGATTCGCCAAAAAGCCGCGCAAAATCCTACCCTCGCAAAGATTCTGGTCGGAAGGGACAGGAAATTCACCACATGGGAAAAGCAGTGGGAAAGCGACTGGGGCTACCACCTGATTCGTTCCAAATTCGCTGTTGCCTCAGGCGGCCTTGGTGGATACGGATTTCGCAAAGGTCCCTTCGTCAAATACGACTTTCTCCCCTCAAGACACAATGACTTCATCTTCGCTATGATCGCCCATCAGTGGGGTTTTCTGGGTTGTCTGGCCCTTATTGGGCTTTATGCGATTCTCATCGGATGCGGATTGGAAATCGCGGTTCGCAACACCGACCCATTCGCGAGACTGCTTGCAATCGGCATCGTGGCAATGTTTGCCGTTGAGGTCATCGTCAATGTAGGTATGACAATGGGACTGATGCCAATCACCGGCCTGACTTTGCCTCTGGTAAGTTACGGCGGCTCGAGCCTGCTGGTGAGTATGGTTTCTGTAGGATTGCTGAATAACCTCGGCCGTCAATGGCCCTTCTCAGTAGCTCCAAAATCATTCGAGTAGCTCATCGTATCTGTCGCTTCATCTGAGATAACCTTGATAAAAACCACTCCCAGCATTATAAATAGCTGCTAATGATAAAAGGTTTCAGGCAGATTGCGTCTCTTACGGCCATAAGCAGGGTGTTTGGGTTTGTGCGGGATATCGCATACAGCCATTTCTTCGGTGCCAACGCCCTTCTGGACGCCTGGACGATAGCATTCAAAATACCTAACCTCGCCAGGAGATTATTCGGTGAAGGAGCGGCCGCGGCATCCTTCATTCCGGTTTACAGCGAGGCACTCCACAGGGACAAACAGCAGGCAAAACAATTGGTCAACACGGTTGTAACCGTCTTGTTTGTCCTGCTGGCGGCAATAATCTTGATTTCAGAGGCTCTTATATGGGGGTATTATAAATTTTTCAGCACCACCGGTGAGACCAGACTGGTTCTGTCACTGACCTCCATAATGCTGCCCTATATGTTGCTTGTCTGTATGGTGGCGATATTGGCCGGCATTCTCCATGTGCACAGGCATTTCGCCGCACCGGCTGCCGCCCCGATTGTACTCAATCTGTTCATTATCAGCAGTATTCTATTGACGGGCTGGGTGCTTAAGCTCCAGACCCGAGAGCAGCTTTTCTTCGTGGCCGTCGCCGTTCTCATCGCCGGCCTGACCCAGATAGCAATTCAGATTCCGCCTTTGCGTGCCAGCGGCGTATCAATAAGACCCGCATGGAAAACCCAATCCGATGCATTCAAAAAAATCATTATCCTGATGGGACCGATGATACTCGGATTGACAGTGACACAGATAAATACTTTAGCTGACGACCTCATCGCCTGGTGGTTCTCTGCTTCAGCAGAGAAAGGAACCTCGTTCGTCCTCTTGGGCAACAGTATTGCCTACCCATTAAAGCGCGGCTCGGTGTCACACCTTTATTATTCTCAAAGGCTGTACCAACTGCCGCTTGGGGTATTTGGCATATCGTTAGCAACTGCAGTTTTTCCAGTGATGAGTTCTTTCTCCGCAAAAAAGGATTTCTCGGGCCTTGGCAAAATGGTTTCAAAGGGCCTTTGCTGCTGCATTTTTATCGCAATACCCGCAACTATTGGACTTGTAGCGATTGCCAGGCCATTAATCACACTGGCATTTCAGCACGGCCAATTCAGTGCCAAAGACACCGATATGGTTGCCTGGACCCTGCTTTTTTACGCCCTGGGATTGTGCGGCTACTTTGGCCAGCAGGTCCTGACGCGCGCCTTCTACTCTATGCAGGACTCTAAAACGCCCGTCAAAAGTGCCCTGATTGCGGTCGTTACAAACATTGTTCTCAATCTAACTCTTATATGGCTTCTTGGAACAGGCGGACTGGCCGCCGCAACAGCCCTATGCTCCTATTTGCAGGTAGTTATACTCGCTACGGCCCTTCGAAGACGATTAGGAGATTCCATTCTCAATGGTCTGGCTCGAGCATTCGCCAAGACCATCGCTGCGACATTGTGTATGTCCGCGGCAATTGCACTTACACTCTGGCTGTCGAAAAACTACGCCGACATCCTAAAGCTACTCCTGGTTGTTCCTACAGCAGCGGCAGTATACCTGTTGGCGGCAAAGGCCCTGGACATCGAAATGCTTTCCCTGTTGACCAGCGGCAAACAGCCCAACGGGCAGAAAGCCTGATAAGAGACAACAAAACACGTCAAAAACACCTCTTTACACGTAAGTATCTGACCCGCATAGAGTTACTTCGCAACCAAACAACTCGCACATATGCAGGAAAACATTCGTATAAATAAAATCGACCGCTAAGTAACCACTAAACCTGCGAAAATCGAAGTCTAAAGTGGCATACGATATACGCATTTATACCTAAAGCGAGCAGGGTAATTGCCCGAAATATGTCTGAATGGACGATTTTTTGGGGCCCAACCGGAGACGATAAATGCTCAAGAGTAAAACGGCGCCAAGGCGAAACAGCACAGAGGTATCTGCAGCTTCTGGGCTTATCATTTGCGCAATCATTGCCTGTTCCTTGCCAGCCCGGGCCCAGAGGTCTCTGGATTCAGAACCGCTATTTTCACCGTCCGTCGGTCAAAAATTCTATGAAATAGCTCACGAATTGGCTAATTCCAAGGACCTTACTGAACGCCAGGTCGATCAGGCAATCATCTTGTTAGCTGCCACGAATAATCTGGACCGTAGAGCCAGTTATGTCCTCCCGGACATGATTAAGCTTGCCTCTCGAAATCCCGCTTGGGATTATTCTGAGTTGGTGTACAACCTGCTTGCAGACTATATAGATAAGTCCGCTGACCTTGAAGTGGTAACACCAGCGGTAAGGTACCTGCTTGAAAGGTTAGACTCCCGTGAAGAGCGAGAGAGGCTTCTTGAAGATTTGTTAGCGAATATGGGCGGCAAAAACGCCGCTTTGGATTCTGAACTGGCTACCCTGCTGGGTCTGTTGATGGCCGAAAAGACCGACATGGAATCTGCTCAATTCCACCTTATGCGCGCCCTCAACAGCAATAGCTACAATAAGTTGGCGTTTGCAAAGCTGGCTGAGCTTGCGCCCGAACAGCTCCAGCCGCCAGCTTACCTTCAACATTTAAGATTGGCATTAAGTGAAAATCCGTTCGACATCGAGGCCGCTGTCAGCTTCGCGCTATACGCGCAGCGCCTACAACTTTACGAAACAGCCGCCGATGCTTACCAGTACTGCGCGGAGTTGTTCAACTATCTTTATCCGGTTCAGGAACTGCCAGCTTCGTTGTACCTGCCCTGGACAATTAGCAGTTACAACACAAAGCGAAATCAACACAGATGCCTGCAAATTGCTAACGAAATCAGACAAAGCGGGCGGTTTGACCTGTTCCTTGAAGCCATTGCCGCTAAAGCAGCAGCAAAAATCGGAGATTCTGCACAGGAGGCCCAGATACTCCAGGCTGCTGAAGCCGAAACGCAGCGACTACTTTTCATGGATATAGGTTTCCAGATGGAAGATGATGCACCTGAGGCATCTGATAGACCCTCGCAGCAAATCACCCCCGACCAACTCGCTTGGTTCTACTGTTTTGCCCTGCCGGACGCGGACAGAGCAATCGACTGGGCTAATAAGGCCTACTCAGTTGACCCTAACTCTGCGACAGTAGCCGCTATCCTGGCCTATTCGCTTATGATGGACGGCCAAACCGATTGGGCAAAGCTCATCATCGACAATTACCAGCACAATCAAATCGCCGATCTAACGCTGGCTCAGATTCAACTGGCCCAGGGACAAAGAGATTTGGCAATCGAGACTTTAAAGTTGGCAATCGACAAAGACCCCGGCTCATTAGAGGCGGAACGGGCCAAAGAGATTCTAGCCCAGCACGGCGGAGAGTACATTCCGCAAACCGACCCTGCTATTACCCTAGCAGTATTGAGAAATAGTTTCGGAGCCGCAGTCGTCCCCAAATTTGTTAGTCCGGAGAAAATTATCTCAATCCAGTTGAATGTTCGCGGCAGTAAATTCTACTACGCAAGCACCTTCGGTGGCTCTGTTGCAATAACGAACAATTCCTCTGAGCCGCTTGTCGTCTCTGATGACGGCTTGTTCAGCGGAAATATCAGAGTTGATGCCGATATAAGCGGCGACATTAATAAAAACATACCGAACCTGATTTCTATCAAGGTCAGGCCAGCCTCACCCATCGAGCCCGGCCAGAGCATGTTTGTCCCGCTCCGCCTTGCTACAGGCAAACTCAGGCAGATATTGCTCACCCATCCGCAGGCATCCATTGATATAGAATTCACCGCTTATCTCGACCCTGTAACCTCCGACCAGGGCACAACTAACAGGATTGCCGGTATAGAGCCTGCCAAGGCTATTGTAATGCGCCCCGCTGTCGAACTCACCGCCAAATTCCTGCGAAATCGCTTTAACTCACTCTCAAAGGGCAGACAAGGCCAAAAGATCAAAACTGCTCAACTCTTCACAGGCCTCTTGGCCGAACAGCACGCTATGGCTAACCGTGAGCCGCCCTACAAATTTATGTATGCCGACTGGATGCCGGCCCTATTGAAATCCGCACTGCTACACAACCTCACTGACGATGACTGGAGCGTTAAGGTCCACGCCATGGCCGCAATGCTTGTTTTGCCGCTGGACTACGAGCTAATAAATGCGCTGGCAGAAAACCTCAATGACGCCCACTGGCCAACGCGCTTAATGGCTATTTATCTGCTCGCCAAAAATCAGAGCGAAAGCTTCGCCAAAGTCCTCGACTGGACAGCTGAATACGACCCACATAAGCTCGTTCGGGATACGGCAATCGCATTAGGTGCCGCCGCCCCGCAACCTCAAAAACCCGAAAATCAGCTCGACCAGGATGGTTCAGCAACAACAACCGCCCCTTTTACTAAACTGACAACTGCCTCCAAGTCCCAAAGAACAACATTGTAATTACACCTGGAAGTCGCTTAAACCGATTTTGAAACCACTCTCCATAACCGGCAGCAATTTTTCATTTCCATTCCAGAATCTGTCCATCCCTTAGCAATCGCTTGCGCAGGCTCTGATAATCCAACTGCTGCACGCCTACCCCGTTGTCTATTGCCAGGCATGCAGCTGAGGCCGCAGATTGTCCAAGAACCATAAAGACAGGCTCCATGCGGATTGAACCAAAAGCGATATGACTGGCCGACAGGCAGACCGGAACGAGCAGGTTGGAGCACTCCTGGGCCTTTGGAGTTACACTTCGGTAGCTAATCGGATACGGCCCAGCAGCTCGCACCTGAACATCACCTTCATTGCGCACATGGCCGTCGTTATCCACGTAGCGCTGTGTATTGTGCGAGTCCATCCCATAAGCACCCAAGCCGACCGAGTCTGGAGCGATACGCTGGTAATGGCAGTTCTTTTCGGTCATCACATAGTCGCTGACCATACGCCTTGCCTCCCGGACATAAAGCTGATGTGGCCAGCCGCCGTTGTCCGTGAACTCGTCCTTAGCCAGGCCCCAGCGACTGACCCGCTCGCGAATGTGCACAGGGACGCGAGGATGGTTCGCAAGAGTCCACATCAGCCCCTTTTGGTAGCTGGTGTGTTCGGCAATGATTTTCTCACGCGTTGCGTAGCCCGCATCGGGGTAACGGTAATTCATGCCGATATTATCCGTTGAGAATCCGTGCTTGTTGTTGGTGTCAGTCTTGCGATTCGGCATCATATGCGGCAGCCAGGGAATATCATCATAACCGGCCTCATAGTACCGCAACAGCAGTTCATAGCGAAGCTCGTCATAATCCTCCGGCTTGGGAAATGGAACCTTATTCTCGACCACATCGGTCAGGCACATACGAAAGCAGTATGCCTGCACCCGATGATCACCCTGCCCTTCAACACCTGGACCATCACCATGAACACCGGGAAGCAGCCCGCTGGATGGTTTACCCGGCCTCAAATAAGGCTCGACTGGTTTTTCAAACTGGTGGTATCGTGCATTTTGTGTCTGCACGCCATTCAAGGTCTCGCCATGTTTTGAATTGGATTCACGCCCGACCGTGTACGAAACACCTGCCTTGGCCATCAGGTCACCCTCGTAAGTAGCATCGATAAACATCTTTCCGCGAAACACTGCTCCTGACTCGGTCCTGATGGCGACAATCCGCGAACCTTCTTTGCGTACACCACCGTTAAGGTCCAGACGCTCACCGTAAACAACGGGTACCTTCGCTTGACGAATCATCTCCTCAAAGATTGCCTCTGCCACATGAGGCTCAAACATCCACCATGCCTTCTCCTGGTCCCAATTCTGTGCCTCACCTTTCCCATATTCTCCTGTCCTTCTATAGCTTCCGCGTTCTTCATATACCCAGGAATCATCTTTCAGGTAATGCAAATAAACACGATGGTAGAAATCCTTGGCTATACCGCCGATTGCCTTTTTATTTCCGATGTCCGTTGCGCCCAGGCCGCCGGAGGTCAAACCGCCTAAGTGCTCAGTTGACTCAATCAAAACTACGGATTTGCCCATGCGCGCTGCCTGCACCGCAGCAGCAACGCCACCGGACGTGCCACCCAAAACCACTACATCAAATGATTCCCGGTCGCCTCGCTTGGCGTGACCGCATCCGAAGGCCGAAAACAAAACAAACAAGCATAGAAACCCCCTCGTCAACAAACACTTCGCTTTATTCATGTGCTGGCCTCCTTTAATCCTACATTTCTCTCAAATCCACCGAACCCAGCCTGCAGCTGGTAGTATAATTCATCTGCCCAAAACGCAAAAGTAATTCTGCTCCCGCTCGAATTTCACAAAATTTCTGTTGTAATACAGTCATGATTTTGTAAAAATTCTCCTTTTACTGGTAAGTTTAAGGTTCTTGGAAAGGGTTGTGTAAATGCCAGCTAAAGTAGATGAGGAAAAATGCACAGGCTGTGAATCCTGTGTGCCAGAGTGTCCGAGCGAGGCTATAAAGATGGCTGACGAAAAGGCTGTGGTTGACCTCGACGAATGTGTCGACTGCGGCGCCTGCGTCGACGTCTGTCCTTCGGAGGCAATCACCATGGAATAGCTTCTGGTGGCCCCATCGTCTAGGCAGGTCTAGGACACCGGGTTTTCAACCCGGCAACAGGGGTTCGAATCCCCTTGGGGCTATTTTACAACACGGATTTACCATCAGCAGAGAATATGAAACACCGCCGTCAAACCCCCATACCCGAGACAACCGTTTCAAATACCATAGTACCGTCAACGACGCCTTGTATGGTGGCAGTGTATTTTCTGGTTGTGATCCTCGTGAGATGGCCGAGCAGATATAATCTTTGCCCCGGCTCAACAACAGAACGGAACTTCGCCGAATCCACCCCTGTAAAGCCGATAAAGCCCTCTACCTCATAAATCCGCTTTACAAAGAAGCTCAAAAGCTGGGCAGCGGCCTCAACCATTATAACGCCGGGCATCAGCGGCCGGCCCGGAATATGACCGCGAATCCAGAATTCATCCTCCGTCACATCCTTATAACCCAAAATCAGAAATTTTTCCTTGTCGTACCAAAGAATACCATCGAGCTGCTGCATCTCAAACCGTTGGGGATTTTCTTCGCCAATCGACTCTTTGTCGAAGACAGGCTCTGCTGTCAGGTCGATTTGGGATAAATCAAACAATAATAAGGGCGGCATTATTAACCTCGGCACAGAAATGCTCTGCGCATTCGAAATACACCCACCCCCTCGCCTCGGTAGGCCAACTAACGGCACAAGCCGAGCCAGAATATGCACCATGTTCAGCGTCTAAAACTACTTATGACGCCCTTATTGAGCTGACCTGATCTCAAGAATGCGATTTCGAACAGCTTGAGCAGCCTGCTTGACTTTCTGCATTTCCTTGCGAATGCGGGTCCCTGCTGCCTTATTCCCGCCTTCGGCTTTGTCGATGTCGTTCTCAATTTCGCCAACCAATGCTTTGAGGTCTTCATATTCTTGCATCAAGTAAACCTCCATTTTCAGGTTAAAATCGATAGAAACTTAACGGCCGCCAACACTTTTGTCAAAGAAAAACGGCTTTTTTGCAAAAAAAAACAATATTTTTTACTTTCCCTACTAAGCCAATCCGGCCAAAGCACAGGACGCCTATGACCTATCCCCTTATTTTTAAGGCACTTACGTACTTTGCCTATATGACTTCTCACTGCTTATGCAACTTTGAGCCTTTGCGGCCGTTTTCCCCTATTCTGCCTGTTAGGACAGCAGTTTCCTGGTAAGCTCCACAATCCTCTGACCTCTGCGCGTGCATTGACGCCTGACTCTATCATCGGGCTTACCAATCGACACTGGCCCATAGTGGTCGCCCTTCGGGTCGCCCTGAACGACCATACCGCTGATGAGCATTGCCTCTATTATGCCCATAACCGTGGTTTCATTGCCGCCGCCGATATTCGCCGCGCTGGTAAAGGCAGCCCCCACCTTGCCGTCGAGTTTGCCGTGCCAGCTCACCGTCTCATCGAACAACTCCTTGACCGGTCCGGCCATATGCCCGTAATAAGTGGGCGAACCGACAACTATCGCATCATAGCCTAACAAATCTTCCGCCTTTACTTTATTGACCGGCTTGCACTCCGTCGGCAAATCCGACCCGTTCATCGCCTCGGCTATTATCTCAGCCATCTCCTTCGTATTACCGCTTCTCGAATAATAAACAACTATTCCCTTTGCCATGTCCCGTCCTTTCCATTCTGTCGTGTTTGTAACTTGTTATGCTGGCTCTAACTCACATTCTGCGCCACAGCTATTGGCCTCAAACTGACCCGTTCGCTTGACCTTCACCACGCCCTTCAACTGCTTTTTTCCTGCAAGATTTGTCTTGCGACAACAGTCGCCGCAACGTCAGGACCGAAAACACCTCTCTTTCAGGACTACTAACGCTGTTCAACCTGTTGCTTATCTTCTAGTCTTTTTCACTGCCCTTCTTCTCCTCCCATTTTTGGTATTTCTTAGCGTATGCCACTTTTCTTGGGTCCTTTTCAGGTTCCCAATTATTGTCCAAGAACACCTTGTGCAGCTCCTTAGCCGTTGCATAATCTTTCAGGTAATGATAACAATTGGCCATCCAGTAATAAAGCTCGTACTTACATTCATAGTAGTCCGAATATTCCAATGCTTTCTGATAGTACTCAAGCGCTTTTACATAATTTTTCTCTTTGTAATAGCTGTGCCCCATCTGCTCGGCTGCATCCCGATATTCGCCGCTTTCCGGAAATCGCAGAATGTCCCAAAGCCAACTACGACACTGCTTGTAATCGCCCCGTCGATAATAGCAAAACGCTAACTCCAGCTTGGCCTTTCGGTAATTCGGCTTCAACTTAAGCGCTTTTAAAAACGCCTCTTTTTTCTTAGCCTCCTTTCGGCTCCACTGGCCCTCTTTCAGATATGCGCCAGCATAGCAGTCCTTTTGGATAAATGCCAGCAGCTCTTTATTTATCTCATTGACAGGTTTATGCACGGTTTCCTCCAAGACCCAAACCTCATAGCCCTTTCTTCGCGCGTTCTGAAGATACTCGCCCAATTTCCCGCTCTCGTATAGCCAATAAAAAAGTGCTCGCGAAAAATTGTAACCTACAGGCCAGTTATAAAGCTGCTTCTGCGTCATCGGGAACAATTTTTTTAGGTTCGGTTTGACACCCTTTTCTATTCTCTCCCGCAATTCCACCTCGCGCCGCGGATTTGGCTCTCCTGGCGTTACGTTGCCCTTGACTATCCGCGTCTCATCACCAAAAAAGCAGGCCAGCCCTTCATTAAACCACGACGGTGGGTCCTTAAAATTCGCGCGGACAAAATGATGTGTAATCTCATGGAAAAGTGTTCCCATTTCAATGGCGCGTCCCTGCCTTGTGAAACGATGTGTGTATATCGCCGCCTCATCAGGCATATAGTAGCTTCTCCGCGCTTTCTTCTTATGACCGTGCTTGCGGAGCAGCTTAAATGTATCTGACTGGGTTTTCGAATAATAAATCGTAACAGGCGTCCGACCCCCTGTCCGGAAATACCGACCTTGCATAGCTGCATAAAACGCTTCGGCATTTACCTGAATTATTTGCACATAGCGAGGGTCTAAATCGCTGTGGATGATAAAGTGTTTGCTATGGTATGTTTCTCCAGAAGCACTCGTCAACAACAGTTGCACGCAACCAAGACATAGAAGGATGTGCCTTATCATTTTCGCTTTTTGCTTTTCTTTAGAGGAATTATTTCCTCGCCGAAACCTTTGGGAATCTCAAAGTCAAAGACCTTCTTGTCTATCCTTTCATTGACCTTGGCATTTAGAAAGCTTATCTGGTAAATATCCTCCTCGGCCGACATTGCAACTATTTTCGCCGGCAGACGTAATTTCTTATCGATCCAAAAATCAATAGATGTATAGTCATCCTTATAAGTCGAATCCGGCTGTGGCTTTAACCGCAATTGAACAAAATCCTCAGCTTCACCCCCCTGCTGCTCGACCAGCTTTATTTCAAACTCCTTCTTTAAGTCTTCTGTTTCGCTAAAGCCTATTATAGGAAAATTCCTCCTGGCCAGCTCAAATGCATCCACCGGCTCGTTCGGCTCTGCCTGTTGATAACGCTTGACCTGCTCGATTTGGTAGTCGATCTCAGTAAGCCAGACACCATCAAAGATATACTGCTGGACATATTTTTCCTCATCCTCATCGTCCTGTTGAAGTGTTTCGAAATTTATCCTCAGTTTCGACCCTTCATCTGACTTTTGATAATACAGAACACCATTCCTGAGGCTTTGCGACTCGAACAAAGGCTGCCTGAACAAGTATTCAATCCGCCCCTTGTAGGATTTGAGCTTCGCAGTTTCCTCCCTCAAGTCCCTTAAAACCGTATCAACCGAATTAGCGTCCGTTCTTTCAGGGCCGGAGGCGGCTAAATTCTTTGCGCACCCTCCCGCCCAGCACGCGTTGGCTGTTGTCACCAGTATTACTAAAAGTCTTGTCAGTGTCCTTTTATTCACCGCTCGCTTCTATTCCTTACTTCTGGTTTCCGTCTCCTGCCTCCTCGATAATTTGAAGTATCTGGTCGATATTTTCAACAGTAAAATCCGCATGCTCAGCATACTCCGCTGCACCTTTGCTGTTGGCCAGCAGGACCGCCACTGCACCCGCGGCCCTCGCGCAGAGCAAATCAAAAAGATAATCCCCCACCATAAGAGTCTCCTGTGGCTTTACTCCGAAGTGCCGACATATCTGTAGAACGCCGAACGCATCCGGTTTGACCGGGCCATCCTCTCTGTCAATGATAACATCAAACTTCAGGCCATGTTTCTCGGCAATAGCAAGGGCATTGCCCCGCCTGTTGCGTGTCAATATCCCTATACCAATGCCGGCTTCCTCCAGTGCCTCCAGCGTCTCCCGCGCACCGGCATTGAGCGCCGATTCCGTTACCGCTCGCTGCTCGTGAAAATGCAGGATTTCTTCCGCACGTTGGCGCCGCTGAGGCGCCATCTTCTCCATTGACTCCAGTACAGGCCCCGAATCCCTATCCAACCCCATCTCCTCACGAATGGCGTCAAAGTCAAAGAAAGGCTTGGTTATTGTGCCATCCAAATCAAATATTACAGCTTTAATTGGCATAGGATTTGTGTATCGGCCAATACCGTTACACGAAATTATTAGGCTTTTTTGCGCAGCAGCTCGATAAAGTACCGCCCGGCCTGGCTTAAAATCTTGTCCTTACGAATGATTATGCCCGTCGGCCTGACAAAATTCCCATCCGAGAAGCTAACCGCCTTTAACGTCCCGCTACCAAGTTCCTGAAGTATCGCTGTCTGCGGTAATATGCTTATCCCGGCGTTTATCTCCACTGCCCGCTTGACAGTTTCAATGTTATCGAATTCCATCACTGGCCGGACAACAATATTGAAACGCTGTAAGATATCGTCTATCCACAGCCGCGTGGGAACCTCTTTCCCAAACCCCACGAACTTCTCAAATTGAACCTTATGAATGTCTATCTTGGATTCACTTGCCAAAGGATGCTTGGGACTGCAGACCAAAACCAACGACTCCTCTTCAAAGTCATATACCTCCAGTCTCTTATCTCTTTTCGGAACAGCTACAAGACCAATATCAATTTCACCTGCTAAAACCAATTCGTAAATTTGCCCCGAGTTTAAATATTCAACATGGACATGAACGTTTGGATAGTTAACCATAAATTTCTTGACGTAGTCCGCCAGAGTGTGCATGCCGATACTGTAAATTGCCGCCACATTTATCCTGCTCACAGAAGATTTCTGTAAGGCGTTCAACCCACTTCTGAGTTGTTCATATCTGTCAATGATGTCTTTGCAGGCCTCGTAAAACAACTCTCCTGCAGGGGTCAGCTCCAGAGGCCTTTTTTTTCTGTCCAAAAATTGAACCTTGTGAACCAGTTCCAGTTGCGCAATCTGCTGCGAAACTGCCGATTGACTTAGAGCATGCTTTCTACCTGTTTCTGAGAAGCTTCGTAACTCTGTTAAATCACAAAATATCCTTAGCGTTTCTATGTGCATTATAAGCTATCCTGATAGACTGTATTATTATTAATTCTTTGTGCTAACGGTTTGAACACTTTATATTACTTGCTCTATTGGCCCCTTTCAAGGCCATTACCGGTATCTGTTATTAGTGTAGCTTATTATAAAGGTTAATCATAGAAAAGAAAAATCTCAACTTTTTATGGAGGTTGCTCGAATGGCAGCTAACACAGTTACTCAAGCAGTTTACGAACAGGTCCTAAAACGTAATCCCGGCGAGGTCGAATTCCACCAGGCGGTCAAAGAGGTCCTCGATTCTTTGGGGCCCGTACTCGAAAAACACCCCGAGTACATCGATGCCAAAATCCTCGATAGGATTGTAGAGCCGGAAAGGCAGATTATGTTCCGCGTGCCTTGGCAGGACGATAAAGGCAACATTCATGTCAATCGAGGATTTCGGTTTGAGTTCAACAGCGCGCTTGGCCCGTACAAGGGCGGCCTTCGCTTCCATCCAAGCGTATATCTCGGCATTATCAAATTCCTGGGCTTCGAGCAGATTTTTAAGAATTCTCTGACCGGCCTGATGATGGGCGGTGCCAAGGGTGGTGCCGATTTCAACCCTAAAGGAAAAACTGATAACGAGGTAATGCGGTTCTGCCAGAGCTTCATGAACGAACTCTACCGTCATATCGGCCCTGATACTGACATCCCAGCGGGCGATATCGGCGTAGGCACCAGAGAAATAGGATACCTCTTTGGTCAATACAAGAAGTTGACTAATACTTTCACTGGTGCGCTGACCGGCAAAGGCCTCGAATGGGCAGGTTCGCTGGTCCGAACTGAAGCTACCGGATACGGCCTGGTCTATTTCGTAAGCCAAATGCTTCAGGAACGCGGCATTGACTGGAACGGCAAGAAGGTGGCCATCTCTGGCTCCGGCAACGTTGCAATTTATGCAGCACAGAAGGCTCAGCAGCTTGGTGCCAAGGTAATTACAATGTCCGATAGCAATGGATACATCGTGGACCCGGACGGCATTAAACTCGAAACAATAAAATGGATAAAGGAAGTGGAACGTGGACGCATCAGGGAATATGCAGAGCAGCACAAGTCTGCCCAGTTCCATGAGGACTGGCGGGACGTCTGGTTTGTACCGTGCGATATAGCCCTTCCGTCTGCTACGCAGAATGAAATCGACCAACCCGCCGCTGAAACCCTCGTGAAAAATGGCTGCATTGCAGTCGGTGAAGGCGCCAATATGCCGTCGACGCCGGAGGCTATAAAGGTCTTCCTCGACGCTGGCGTTTTCTTTGCCCCCGGAAAGGCCGCAAATGCGGGCGGTGTAGCAACAAGCGGTTTGGAAATGTGTCAGAATTCCATACGGATGAGTTGGACTTTTGAGGAGGTAGATGCTCGACTTAGATCGATTATGAACAATATCTACGACCAATGCGTCGAAGCCGCGGAAACTTACGGTGCAAAGAATAACCTCGTTGTCGGTGCGAATATTGTCGGTTTCATTAAGGTTGCCAACGCTATGATGGACCAGGGTATCGTATAAGCTTGGCTGCAACTGGCAAATCACATTTGCATGATATACAAATAATCAAGTAGACAGCCGGATATGCGGCGGTTTTGTTTCGTTGCTTACTCTTAAGTCCCCAGTTACAGCAGCTGTAGCTATAGGATTTAAGAATGTCAAATTAACCATTAAAGGAACTCAAGGTTAAAGCTTTACTTGTCGCCGAAAAATGGTTTAATTCTTAGCTTCGAGAGAGTTGCGTGTAATGCAAGAAAAAGAGGTTGATTTATGACGGCGCAACAAAGTACAGGCCTGAAAGGTTTGGACGCAGTATTAGACTATCTGCGAGATGGCGACAATGTCGTTTGGCAGGTAGACAAAATTGATGATTTTCGTAACTTTGTCACTCCCTTTGTTACACGAGCGAAACAGGATAGCCGAAAAGTCGTCTATATGAGGTTTGCTAAGCATAAACCTCTTGTTCAAACCGACCCCAATGTTACGATTTACGATTTGGATGCCAACAGTGGCTTTGAGACTTTTTCCACGCAGGTGCACAGCATAATTTCCACTGAAGGAAAGGAGGTTTTTTATGTTTTCGATTGCCTCTCGGATTTGCTGAACGCCTGGGCCACAGACTTGATGGTCGGCAACTTCTTTATGATTACTTGCCCATATCTGTTAGAATTGGGCACCATTGGATATTTTGCCATCCTGCGAAACAAACATTCATTCAAAACAGTAGCTCGCATTCGCGAAACAACACAACTTTTGTTGGATGTCTATCATTTCGAAGAAAATCTTTACATACATCCGTTGAAGGTTTGGAAACGCTATTCACCGAGAATGTTTTTGCCGCACCTTCAACAGGCAGACCAGTTTGTTCCACTTACCAATAGTGTTGATGCCACCAAGCTGTTTTCATATGTCTCTGAAAAAGGCCTGGAACCTGCGCAAAGAGCTTTGGATTACTGGGACCTCCTTTTTTTGCGTTCCGAAGAGCTGTTGAAAAAAAGCACTGCCCGCTCCGAAGAAAA
>Ga0114922_10002064_pt1 | contig 18967 bp, 14 predicted proteins | sample AartaG_FD_100975 | JGI IMG/M metagenome (GOLD analysis project Ga0114922, IMG submission 100975) | Deep subsurface microbial communities from Aarhus Bay to uncover new lineages of life (NeLLi) - Aarhus_00045 metaG | ecosystem: Environmental > Aquatic > Marine > Oceanic > Sediment | place...
AGCGGCTTTCCAGCCGCGATGGTCGCGGCAAGCCCGCCCTGGCGCGACAGGGTCCAATGGGCTTATCCGATTAATCATCCAGGTCTGGGCCAGGGAATGCCGCCCTGCCCGCCATTGCCAAACCGTTGGCAGCTTGGGTCGCGCGTTGTGCGTGGCGTTGGCAGGCGGGTCCCACAGAGAGCTTGAAGTAGCCAAAACCATGATCAAGGCCAAAAAAAAATACATAATCTTCCTGCTAATTGGTGTGGCCATTATCCTGGTTGATCAGGTAACCAAGGGGCTTGTTACGCAAAGGTTTTCGCTTCATGAAAACCTGGAGGTCATCCCGGGATTCTTTGAGCTGACTTATGTTCGAAATACGGGCGGTGCTTTCGGTGTGCTTGCAGGGGAGACATCCCGGTTGCGAACCGGATTGTTTCTCGCGATCTCCTTTGTAGCCCTTGGGATCATTTTCTACCTCTATACGAGACTTCCTCCCGGCAAACCATGGCTGGATGCCGGTCTTGCCATAACCTTCGGAGGGGCCCTGGGCAATCTCATCGACCGTCTCCGTTTCGGAGAGGTCGTCGATTTCCTCGATTTTCACATTGGGACCTTACACTGGCCTGCCTTCAACGTAGCTGACAGCGCCATCTCCGTGGGCGTCGGGATATTCTGTTTCTACTTCGTCTTTAAGAAAATGTAAGATTATGTATCCTGTCTTGTTCCGCATAGGCCCCTTTACCCTGCATACGTACGGCGTTTTCATAGCCATGGCCTTCCTGTCAGCCATTGCTCTTGCCCTTCGGGAGGCCCGAAGAGAGGGCGAAGATGCTAATAAGATCCTGGACCTGTGTTTCTATATGCTGGTTGCAGCCATAGTCGGCTCCAGGATATTATATGTCCTGATCAACTGGTCTACCTTCAGGCATGATCCTTTCGAGATTGTCCGTATATGGCAAGGCGGGCTGGTGTTTTATGGGGGATTCATTGGCGCCCTGTTAACAGCGCTCTGGTACATGAGGAGAAAGGGCCTTCCCCTTCTAAAAACCGCGGATATTATGGCCCCTTCCATAGCATTTGGACAGTTTGTGGGCCGGATTGGTTGTTTTTTTGCCGGATGTTGCTATGGCAAGACTTGCGATCTGCCGTGGGCTGTGATCTTTACACATCCTGAGTCCTTGGCGCCCAAGGGGGTGCCCCTTCATCCTACCCAGATCTATTCCTCCCTCAACGGCCTTTTTATCTTTTTCGTGCTTGTGGGGATCAGGCGCATCAAAGGGTTTGAGGGCCAGATATTCTGGACCTATGTTCTGCTCTATGGTGTCACGCGCTCTATCATAGAGCACTTTCGCGGGGATGAGCGGGGCATGTTTGTTGAGGGCATGTTTTCTACTTCTCAACTTATTGGGCTAATCATGGCAGTAATCGCCATAGCCATGATGATCATGTTGAGGCGGCGAAAGTGATGACAAAAGAGATTAGTTATAAGGATCTATCCAAACTCTTAGTTGAGATCGGAAAAGGCGGGGTTGTCCCGGTTTATCTTTTTTACGGGGATGAATTCCTTTACAAATCCGCCTTCAAGTCCCTTCTGGATGTGCTCGTTTTGCCCAATCATCAAGGCCTCAACTACGAAGCAATAGATGGTGCAAGCGAAAACGTCTACGAGATCATTGAACGCCTGAATACATTTCCGATGATTCCATCCGCCAAGGTGATTGCGGTTCATGGTACAAGAATATTCTACTCTGCCGTAGCTGCTGATGATCTCCTTCATAAATCAAAAGAGGCATTTGAAAGACAAGACCTCAAAGAATCTGCTCGCTATCTCCTCCACATGCTAAGTGTGGCTGGCATGTCACTCGATGATATTAAGGACGAAAACTGGACACGAGTTTCGGACAACAAGCTGAGGGAGGCTCTGAGCAAAGATGCTGCCGAGGCATGGTTGGATCAGGTCGTCGCCTATTGCGTGCAGGAGACAATGACAGTGCCGGTCCATCAGGATGACGCTGAGGTGTTGAGCGATGTCATCCTTGGAGGATATCCGAAGACAAACCATTTGGTCCTTACAACTGACTTTGTTGACAAGCGCCGGAAGCTGTACAAAACAATCAATAAAGTGGGCGTAGCCATTGACTGCTCTGTGCCAAAAGGTGACAGGGCAGCAGACAAGCGCCAGCAGCAAGAGGCCTTGAAAGCTCACGTGAAAGAGACCTTGAGAAGGGCCGGAAAAAACATGGCACCTGGTGGGTTCGAGGCACTGTATGAAAAGATCGGCCCCGACATGCGCAGCTTCCGGAATGAGCTGGAGAAGTTGATCGCCTTTGTGGGGGACCGGAAGGAAATTTTACCTTCAGACGTTGAAAGAGTCTCAAAGAGAACCAGGCAGGACCCTATCTATGAGATGACCAATGCCATTGCTGAAAGGGACACAATCAGGGCCCTATTTTTTCTGAACAGCCTTTTGAAGAACAACTTTGTCCCGCTTCAGGTGCTTGCAGCTCTAACCAACCAGATGAGGAAATTGATCCTGGCCAAAGATTTCATTCATGGCAGGCATGGCGGCGGCTGGAGGCAGGATCTAAGCTACGCGGCTTTCCAGAAAATCATATTGCCGGAGCTTGAAAAGCGCGAACCAGACTTTTTGACCAGCAAAGCACACCCCTATGCTATTTACATGGCGCTAAAGCAATCAGGCAACTATACCTTTAAAGAACTCATCAGGGCACTGGAGGTCCTCCTTGAGGCTGACATTCGACTGAAGCGTTCCGGCCAGGATGGCAAGATGGTGATAGAACATGCCATCCTGCGTACGTCCAAAGCCTGAGGCTATGGTTGGTTAACAACTCGACCGCCTAACCGTGATCGGCATATATTTCTCTGTAACGCATCTCCCTTTCAATATCTCTAATTTTTTTGGACAACAGATCTTTCATGTTCATGTCCAGATTCAAGAACCGAACAGCTACAGTCTCCAACTTTCTTGCCATTCGGCCACTCACCGGGAAGATCCTTACGACTTGTGCCTCTACATCAAAACTTTGTTCGTCCACTTGCAAAATTAACTTGAGTATTCCTTTCGGCCTTACCGGTTGATCTTTACTGTGAGTGAACCTGGCCCCGCCAATTGAAATATCAAGAATGTTCACTTTCTCTTCATTTAGAAAAAGGACTATGCCGCTGTCAGCCGGCGGTTCCAATCTGTAAAACAGCCTCAGGTTGAAACGCTCACGGCCGGGTTCTTGTATTATTACAAGAGCCTCTGCAGTTCCAGATCCGGAGAGCCTGTAGTCCCTGACAATCTCCGCCAGCCTTCCAGTGATGCAATATCGAGCCGGACCATCTTTTTCCCTGACAAGGTAAGTTACATTGACTCTTTTTCCAATACTATATGTTGCAATGGGCGGGGAAGTTTGAGACAGGATTATCCTTTGGTCGTCAAGGTCATAGACAGTTGCACTCCTGACATCAATCGTTTCTTCCGACGAATCGAAATCAACAACAATATCTACATTTGATCCCGGACCGATGTGCATCCCCAATCACCCTTTTCGTAACATACCACAAGCTTCAAATAATGACACAACTCTCCTCTTCCGTATACAAGGGCCTTCTTGATACCTTCTGACAAAGGGAGTTTTTTCATATGGTGGTTTTGATTGTGATTTTATAAAGTTTGCAAAAATCATACCCTGGAACGGTTTATTGCCGCACGGCTGAATACCCTTCCCTCAATGAGGTGATTCTGCGTCACCAGCGTGCTGTATGCCGCCTGGGGATGGTCCAGCACCCACATGAGGTTTCAGCGCAATAGTGACATTTTTTTGACGGCATGAGACAGAACACTAACTGAGATCTTCAACAGAACGTTCAGTATGTGAAGGTCAACCTTCCCGGGGGCCTTCAAAAGTACGTGTTTGTCACGGTCGAGCTTCGATTGTTACTTTTGAACTCTGGTATGAATATTGCTTTACCCCACATAGGGATACTACATAATCTTCGCTCTTCCTAAAGGATCTGGATCGTTTTACTATGGATAAAAACCCAAAAAATACGGAACCTGCTAATTCAAAGAAAGCCGCAGAGGATGGACCTCCGTTAAAAATCGGTGAACTGTTAATCAAGGAAGGACTCCTGAAAAAGGAGGATGTCGAGAAGGCATTTTCCATTCAAAAGCGGGAAGAAGAATTGCGAAAGCTCCCCCTGGGTCGGATTCTTGTGAAAATCCGAGCGTTATCAGAATCTCATTTAAAAGACCTCCTCAACCATCCTGACCTGAGAAAAAATATAGGTACATTGGCGGAAGAAAAGGGGTTGATCAATAAGGACCAATTAAGATTTTGTTTGAAAAGGAAAAAACCGAATCAATTTATCGGTGAGGTACTTATAGAAGAAGGGTTACTTGCCCATGACGACATGGGGAGGCTGCTCAAGGAACAGATTAACGCTCCAAGGCTTGGAGAACTGGCGGTAAGGCTAAAATTGATCGCTGAAAAGGATCTTGAGGTCGCCCTGAGAATTCAAAAATCCCCACGGAAACTTGGTGAAATTCTTTGCGATTTAAACCTCCTCAATCCCCTTGATCTAAACTATGTTCTGAACAGGTATAATAAACAGTTGGAGCTCGGGGAGATTGTCTTGACGCTGGGTTACATAAACAAAGAACAACTAAATATCGCCCGTCAGGAACATAGCCACAACACAGACTCCCTGGAAGAGATACTGGTACAAAAAGAGTTTATCACTCAGGAACAGCTCCAATTTGCTCTGTCTAAGCAGTATAATATCCCTTTCAGGGATCTCAACGAATTCGTGTACAGTCCACAGGAAAAAGATGCTCTCGCCGGTATTATCAGCCAGAAATATGCTGAAAAGAACATGATTTTGCCAGTTTCATTGAAAGGGAACAATCTCACCCTGGCCCTGCTTAGACCTGATAGTATGCACCTCATATACGAGTTAAAGGGTATGTACAGTCATCTCAATATATCGTGCGTACTCGTAACAGAAGAAAAATTTGAAGAGCTTTTTGAAATCCTCTACAGCGAGCACCTCGATGGTGCTACATTATCGGATAAAGAGGAAATAGAAACCGAAAAACCTGAAATCGATTTCGTGGAGCTTGAACTTGATGAAGAGGTTGAAGGAAAGGATGCAGAGGGACGTATTTACTGGTTTCGGGATATCGAAGCTGAAGAGCTGGTGAATTTTATCGTCAAATACGGCATCACAAATGGCGCAAGCGATATTCACATTGAGCAGGATCGGAAGGGAGTAAAACTTCGTTATCGATTGGACGGCGTTCTCCGAGAGTCGAACATAGGATGGTTGAAACAGAAATTCCAAGAAAAGGTCGCTGGTATTATCTCCCGCATTAAGATCATGTCAAACCTTGATATTGCTGAAAAACGTCTACCGCAAGATGGCGTTTTCCGAATAAACTATTACGACAAAGCACAAAAGGAGAAAGTCGAGCTTGATTTCAGAGTCGCCACATGCCGTGCTATTGCAGGAGAGAATGTAACGATCCGAATCCTTGACCCCCGCAAGGCCAACGCCGGCCTTGAAAATTTGAACCATTCCCCTCATGTTCTGGAACCGTTTAAGAGACTCCTAAAAAGCTCTGCTGGGATGGTCTTGGTGTGTGGGCCCACAGGAAGCGGGAAGTCTTCAACACTGTACGGTGCCCTGCAATACATATATAATCCGGGCATGAAAATCATAACCGCGGAAGATCCCATCGAATATGCCTTCCCCGGTATCATGCAAACCCAGATACACCCCAAGATCAATCTCACCTTTTCAAGGCTGTTGCGCTCCTTTCTCAGGCTTGACCCTGATGTGATACTGGTGGGTGAGATGCGTGATGAGGAAACAGCAAGTATCGGCTTTGACGCCGCTCAAACCGGACATCTTCTCCTGAGTACCCTCCATACGAATGATGCTGTAAGTTCTGTATCCCGTCTCCTTGATCTTGAGGTGGAATATGGCCAGATAGCCTCCTGTCTGATGTGTGTTCTTGCCCAAAGACTGGTACGGAAAATCTGTTCCTCTTGTATTCAAGAATATGTCCCGGACGATGATGAGTGGGGCATGCTCTTTGAGAGATATCCTTCCCATCTGAGGTTTTTTAGGGGACAGGGTTGTAAGGCATGCAACTTTACGGGATACAAAGGACGCACTCTCCTTTCGGAGATTTTTGTTGTGGACAAGGAAATTGCCCATTCCTTGAATAAAGGGCTCGACGAGGACGGCATCAGAAATCTGGCGACAGAAAGGGGCATGAAGACCATGCTTGAAGATGGCTTGTTGAAGCTCGAACAGACAACGCTGCCAGAAATTAACAGAATGGTACCTCACGATATGATAAAGGCGTTTCGATCAAGGAGTGGCGCTCAGGACACGGCCGACTTTTTCATTGAGGGCATGTCGGGCGGTGGCGGACCCTCTATACAAGACGACGCATCGCCGGCCGGCGTTCATGTATCCAATCCTGAAGCACAAAGCGCAATGGTCGATATCTTGCAGGCAAAATATGCGGCACTCAAGGGTCAAAACGGGGACACCTCCGGTACCGTGGACCCAGTTCTGTTCAAAGAATTTATTACCGACAGCTTTTATCTGATCTGTGAAAAACATAGATGTAAAAGTGTGACCTTCAACATTGAAAACAAGGGAGGGAATACTCAGATTTCAGCTATCCCGAAGCCATAGGAGTTGGTTTTGTCAAGAAGCCACACAACCAGAACAATTACCATCACAAGCGGAAAGGGGGGGGTTGGAAAGACCAACATTAGTGTCAATCTGGCCCTCCACCTGGCAACATTGGGTTACCGGACATGCCTATTTGATGCGGATCTCGGATTGGCTAACATCAATATACTATTGGGACTGAATCCTGACCATGACCTTGAAGATGTGATTTCAAACCGCCACAGTCTTCAGGATATTATCATCAGAAACTATAACCAGATCGACATTATCCCCGGAAGCTCAGGTGTGGAAAAGATGGCCAACCTTGAGGGCGTTCAAGTGGAACAACTGATCCGGTCGTTTTCCGAACTCGACGGATACGACTTCTTGCTCTTTGATACATCAGCAGGTGTTTCAAGAAGCGTCATCGCCTTCTGTCTGGCTTCTTCCGAAGTCGTGCTGGTTATAACTCCCGAGCCCACCTCCCTGACTGATTCCTACGCCCTACTAAAGATACTTTCTCTCAACGGATTCAAAGGCAAAGCAAAGATTGTGGTGAATCAGTGTCAAAGTGCCTCAATTGCCAAGCTTGCCTACAATAAGTTCAAAGGCGCCGTACAGAAACATCTTGCCATGGATGTCATGCCACTTGGTATCATTATGCAAGATCAAAAAGTATCGGAAGCAGTCGCGACTCAACAAGCGCTGATACTGCTCTATCCTGAATCGAACGCTTCCAAATGCATTAAAAATATTACGAAAAATCTTTTGAAAATTCTGCCGGAGGACTTAGAAATTTCCAGCATGATATCATTTTGGACAAAGTGCCTCCAGGTTATGAAAAGTCCTTTCTTGACTGTTTCCAAAAAAGGAAAAAAAGGAATTGAGCCTAAACCATCAACAGGACATCTGCAGAAAAGACCGACGGGCCTCGCGCAAGAGACCGAACAAAAAAGTGTGCCAGAGGAATCGAAAGATCCAGGGGAGCCAGCTCAAGCCACACAAGATGCTTCTGAGGAACACCTCACCCAGCTACAGTGCCCTGCAAAAGGAGACCCCACTGTCAGAATACTCGATCCTTCTGAACCTGGAAGCATTGCGCACGCGCAACAGGATATCTCTGTGTTAATGCGCAAACTTGTTGACAGTGTTTCATCAGTTTCACAAGAACTCCAGTTGATTAGAAAAGCCATTCAGGAGCGAGAGGGAAATCGGCTTGAAGTGAACCGGTCAGTTGACCAGAGGCCCGAGGCTCTCCGGCCCAAACCAATAACCCTCGACTTTAACGCTTTTCTAAGACAGCGTGGCAAAAATGTAAGGAAAGAGGGCAATGAATAAGATCAAGAGGAATAAGAAAAAGTTAGTAAAAAGAATTCGGCAGATACCGACCCTTCCGATCATTTCCCAAAAAATCATGACAATAGTCGGAAACGAAAACGCCTCTTTTGAAGAGCTTGCAAGGGTTATCGAAAAAGACCAGGCATTGGCCATTAAGATACTAAAAGTCGCAAATTCGGCATTTTACGGTTTCCTGAGCAGTATAAGCTCTCTTGAACACGCGTTGGTCATATTGGGTATTAATGAAGTGAAGTCCATCGTACTCGGTTTTTCTGTCCAAAATTTCTTTTCCCACAGTGAAAGCGATGCCTTCGACCGCACACGATTCTGGAAACATGGGATCATTTGCAGTCAGGTTGCCAAGTTATTGGGGAGACATTATAACATGCGAGATGATGACTCCCTCTTTCTTACTGGACTGATCCACGATATGGGAAAGGTAGTCCTTGATGAATATTTTCATGAAGAGTTTCTGCAAATCATCGAACATCTCTGCTCGAACAATAGTACCTTCAGTGGGGCCGAAAGGGAGATACTTGGAACAACCCACTATCAAATCGCAGCAACACTCCTTAAACAGTGGGATTTCCCTGACAAGGTTATCATGCAGGTTTTATATCATCATGCGCCATGGTATGATGAAAACTATGGGACAAATTCTATCATTATATACCTTGCAAATATTTTCACAAAATTGTCAGGTTACTCATGCCATACAGATGAGAAGCAGATCGATCCCCATGCTTTTGCGAACTCATCAGAGATCGATTTTATCATCAAAAGTGGATTCGACCTTGATTACGAAACAATCAAAAACCTCACAAGTCACATCCGGGAATCTATATCAGTGGAGAGCGATAATATCATGAGACTCTTTGAATGACCATCCGATCGATTTGTGAATTCCACGATATCGTATCCACGATCTTACTATTCCATATGATCTGCAGCAGTTGAAAGCCCTTCCTGTATCTTCTCAATAACCTGAGCCGACAGGCGGGCTTGATTTCAGGTAACTTCCCCGAATCTATTGAGAAGTTACCCCTTCCTTTTTTTGTAGGTGATTGGTTAAAGATATTCCTGGCCAGGCCTTTTTCCTTGACTCCCATTCCTTGATTCCATAAAATCGCTACACGATTTTATATAACAATGACTATCCGACGGGTTCTCATACTTGTTCCTACTGTGCTCATCCTTTTCCTGATCCAGTCCTATCTCTGGATGCCTACCTACGAAGAGCAAACACGCGGCAACCCTGATCGCCTCAATGAATACATAACTGCTTCCATTGGTGATGCCAGCATTCTGAACCCGATTCTGTCAGCAGATTCGGCCAGTAGCGACATCCAGTCCTTAGTATTTGAGGGTCTCATCGACCGGGATGAAGAGCTGCGTTTCAGAGGGCGCTTGGCCACCTCGTGGGAGATTTATGAAGAGGCATTCTTTTATGTCAATGAGGATGCGAGTATCCCCGGTCTGGGAAAGGCAGAGGGTGAAGACGTGGCGGCCCTTCTCCGGAGAGCTAAGGCCGGGAATCTTCCAACCAACCCTGAGCTTAAGGCCTCCCTGGGCAATATCAGGGAGATTTCTGTAGGTCCAGCCAGAAACTTCCTGGTGACCAGGTATGAAAAGAAAAATGAGGAGGACAAGGAAACCGAAGAGGTGCGGGTCCGGGTTTCGGCCCCGGCCAGGATCAAGCTGGTCCTGGATGCCGTGAATCAGGATCTTTTTCAAAACCTCTCACATATTCTCGGGAAAGATTATTTTAGCAGCTTCAACGGGCAGGGTTATCTCACTGTGGATGACGAAAGGTGGCAAGAAAAGCGTACAAAGTATGCGGAAAAAATCCTGCCAGCCACTGAACACAATCCGATCGTGGTGTTTCACCTTCGTCCTGGTGTCAAGTTTCATGATGGGCACGTATTTGATGCCCATGATGTCGAGTTTACCTTTGAGGCCATCATGAATCCAAAGAACCTATCGCCGCGCATAGCAGACTATGAACCGGTCAAACGCGTGGAGGTGCTTGATCCCATGACGGTGCGCATTGTCTATAAACGGCTTTATTCTCCTGCCCTGGGGACCTGGGCCATGGGGATACTCCCCGAGCATCTTCTGAATGACGAGGCCCTAAAAAAAGAGGCCATCCGTCTTGGGAAAGATCCGGAAAAGTTTTCCATGCGGCAAAGCCGCTTCAATCGTCACCCCATTGGATGCGGCCCCTTTGTCTTTCGGGAGTGGAAATCGGATCAGTACATTATCCTGGATCGCTTTTATGACTATTGGGAAGGACCCCCGAACTATAAGCGTTATATCTATCGGATCGTGCCGGATCTTCTGACCCAGGAGATGGAGTTTTATGCGGGCACCATTGATAGTTACAACGTCCAGCCCCATCAGGTAGAGCGTTTAAGAGATGATCCGAGGTACCAGAATTTCTCCGGACCTTCATTTGGCTACACCTATATCGGCTACAACATGCGCCGCGAACTGTTTAATGACCCGCGCGTACGCCGAGCCTTGAGCATGGCGATTGACGTGGACAAGATCATAGACTACGTGCTCTACAGCCAGGGAGAGCGCATCACCGGGCCTTTTGTCAAACAGACCGATTACTATAATCACAGCGTCAAACACGTCCCATATGATCCCCCGGCCGCCTTAAGGGTCCTGGAAGAGGCGGGCTGGAGGCGAAACAAGGAGGGATGGCTTGAAAAAGATGGAAAGAGGTTTCAGTTTACGCTCATTACCAACAGCGGCAACGATCTCAGGAAAGCCGTGCTCGCCATCGCCCAGGATGCCTGGAAGCAGATAGGTATCGATGTTCGGACCGATCTCTTGGAGTGGTCTGTCTTCATCCAGGAGCGGGTGGATAAAGCTGATTTTGATGCCCTGATCCTCGGCTGGGTCATGGGTATTGAACCCGACCTGTATCAGATATGGCACTCAAGCCAAACCCATCCCCATCAGCTTAATTTCGTTGACTTTAATAACAGCGAGGCCGACGATCTGATCATCAAGATCAGGCAGGAATACGATCATGAACGCCAGGTGGCTTACTGTCACCGCCTTCACGAGATCATTGCCCATGAGCAGCCGTATACTTTTCTCTACGTGGCCAAATGGACGGCCATCCTGGATAAGCGGATCGTGATAAAGGAGACCGACCGCCAGGGCAATGTAATGTACAGAAAAATCAAACCTACAAAGACAGGAAATTTCGCGTTTTACTTTAACAAATGGATAAAACTCCCAGAGGCGCCTGGCTTCGCGGCTGAAGGGTAGTAAGTATATGGTTGAGTAGTAACGGGCCAACCGGCGTTTAGAAGGGACAGAGGATGCTATCATTTATTGGCCGAAGTATCGTACAAAAGACCATCACCCTTTTTTTTGTCTCGATTGTATCTTTTTTGATTATCCACCTTGCCCCTGGCAAGCCCAGCCAGGTGGACCCTCTGAACCCTAAGTTTACACCCGAAATTGTGGAACGATTTCGCAAAGAATTTCATCTGGACAAGCCCATTTATGTCCAATACGTTTACTTCTATCGAGATCTCTTTACAGGAAAGACCGTTTCCTGGAAGGATAACCAGTCCGTACTCGGAAAGATTTGGGAGCGATTTCTCAATAGTCTTCCCCTGTTCATTGTGGGCACCATCATCACCTGGACTCTCTCTTTTCCTATTGGCATCCGCTCGGCCATTTTCAGGGGAGGACTCTACGATCGCAGCGCCACGTTTTTCTCTTACCTTTTGATTTCCGTTCCCGGTTTCTTTTTCGCCTACGTCCTAATCATCTTTGTAGTAACCCACTTCCACGTACCGGTGATCGGGCTGAAAACTTTCGGAATCGGAGACGCGTCCTGGCTTCGTATGATCATGGACAGGGTCTGGCACCTGCTGCTGCCCTCTGTCCTTGGTGCGACCGGTGGCATTGCGATCCTGTCCAGGTATGTTCGCAGCCAGATGCTGGAGGTGGAGGGGCAGGACTATGTGCGGACTGCCAGGGCCAAAGGCGTACCAGAAGAGCAAGTCCATTACAAGCATGCCCTGCGGAATGCGCTCTTGCCCTTTGTCACCATGTTCGGTCTCATCTTGCCTGGCCTGATTGGTGGCTCTGTCATCATTGAATCGATTTTTTCCTGGCCTGGGATGGGACGGATGGCCTACGAAGCCATCCTGGCCAGAGACTATCCGATTATACTGACGGTGAACTTCGTTTCTGCTGTCCTGGTGCTGGCCGGCACATTTGTTTCTGATTTGCTCTATCTGGTGGTCGATCCGAGGATAAGGTTATGAGAAGACGTTCAGGCTTTCAGGAATTCTGGCGGCTCCTCAAACAAAACAGGCTTGCCATGACAGGGCTTGCCATTTTCAGCCTCTTCTTCTGCATCGCCCTCCTGGGGCTTGTACTGACTACGGGGAGAAATCCGGCCTTTGATCCTGCCATGGTCAGGTTACAGGAGAAGTTGCGACCACCCCTTTCCAGGCCGAACCTGGAGACCTCACGCCCAGAAGAGGTCCCCAGACTGGGTGTGTACCTGTTTGGCACTGATGATCTGGGGCGAGATGTATTTGCCAGGATGTTACAGGGGGCCTGGGTGTCTCTGACCGTTGGGTTTGTGGCCGTGGGGATCTCGGTCATTATTGGCATCTTTATGGGGGGGATATCAGGCTATTTTGGACAAAACCACACTTCCATGGATACCCTGATCATGCGATTTGTGGATATCATGCTGTGCTTCCCGAGCTTTTTCCTCATACTCACGGTGGTGGCCCTCCTTCCGGCAAGCATGTACAACATCATGATCGTCATTGGATTGACCAGTTGGATGGGTACCACACGCTTTGTTCGTGCCGAATTCCTCTCGTTGCGCGAACAGGATTTCGTGACGGCGGCGCGGGCCCTGGGTGTTAATCATTGGCGGATCATATTTCGCCACATGATCCCCAACGCCATGGCCCCCGTACTGGTGTCAGCCACCATTGGTATTGCCACGGCCATTTTGACCGAAGCGGGCCTTAGTTTCCTTGGCTTCGGTGTCCCTCCACCCCACGCGACCTGGGGCAGTATCCTTTCTGACGGGAAGCGCTTTATTTTCGATGCGCCGTGGCTGACATTTCTACCAGGGTTTGCCATCTTGATCGTGGTGCTGTCCTTCAACCTGTTTGGTGAGGGGCTGCGCGATATTTTGAATCCGAAATTGCGGGAAAGATACTGAGTATATCAAGTGAACTAAAGTGAGCTAAAATAACTAAGAAGACCCAAATTTAGGAATTGCGAATTTAGGAATTTAGGAATTAAGAAAGAAGTTCCGTCTGATTTTAGTCCGCTAATCCGTGAATCCCTGAATTCCTCAATCCCTGAATTCCTGAATCCGTGAATCCGTGAATCCGTGAATCCCTTTCACTTTAGACACTTCTTCACATTGGTAATGAACGACAATAACATACTCCTCTCCGTCCAGGACTTAAAAGTTTATTTCCACAGCAACCAAAGGGTTGCCCGGGCCGTGGATGGCGTAAGCTATGAGGTCTGCAAGGGAGAGACGGTCTGTCTTGTGGGTGAGTCAGGTTCTGGAAAGACAGTGTCAGCCCTGACCACACTCGGTCTTATCCCCCAGCCTCCGGGTGAGATCGCTGGGGGCAGAGTACTGTTCAAGGGGCAAAACCTTTTGGATCTGGGTGAAGAGGAGATGCGCAATATTCGTGGAAAGCGCATAGCCATGGTCTTTCAGGAACCCATGACCTCTCTGAATCCTGTGTTTACCATAGGGTATCAGATCCAGGAGGCGATCATGGTTCATGAAAAGGTGAGCGAAAGCGAGATGCGTCAAAGGTGTGTGCAACTCCTTACAGATGTGGGGATCCCCTCGCCCGAAGATCGCCTTGCCGACTATCCCCATGAGCTGAGCGGCGGCCAGCGCCAGCGGGTCATGATTGCCATGGCATTGGCATGCAACCCCGAGCTGGTGATTGCCGATGAACCGACCACGGCACTTGATGTGACCATTCAGGCGCAGATTCTTAACCTATTCGGTGAACTTCAAAAAAAACGACACATGTCGCTTCTTTACATCACCCATGACCTGGGCGTGGTAGCAAGTATAGCCGATCGCATTTACGTCATGTATGCAGGCATCATTGTGGAGCAGGGCACTGCCTCCGAAATTTTTCATAATCCCCGTCACCCCTATACCCAGGGGCTCCTGGCATCACTGCCGAATCGTGCTAAACGTGGGAGGAGGCTTTACAGCATCCCTGGTACAGTGCCAGACCCTGCCCGCAAGCCGGGTGGCTGTGCATTTCACCCCAGATGTGATTTTGCTCCGGAGACCTGCCAGACCCAGTTTCCGGAGATGTGCGATTATGGGAAGGGCCACCTGAGCCGCTGCCCGGTGCTGTATGGGAATTGGTTGAGTGGTTGAATGGTTGAGTAGTTAAGTGGAAACTCCTATAGGGCTTCAGGTTTTGTAACAAATTTAAGTTAACGTCTACGGTCTATCGGTTACGCTGCTCGTGGGAGCGGCATTCCTGCCGCGACAATCGGGGCTGAAAGCCCCTCCCACAACGGCTACCTGCCCGCCATTGCCATGTGTGCCGGCATTGCACTTGCCCGGCGAGCGTGGCGCTGGCAGGCGGGTCGGTTGCGTCATTTTTGAAAACCCTGGCCCAGACCAGGTTGCCAAGGCGTGCGTGCTCATATATTGATGTTGCGCCAGGGTGTTGTGGGAGGGGCTTTCAGCCCCGATTGTCGCGGATAGAAAGCCGCTTCCACAACCGAGCACCGAAACGAGCCGCGCAACCGCAACCCCTGGCCCAGACCTGGATTATAGGTTTAGTAGATTGATTTGAGCACGTCGCGCCAGGGCAGGCCTTTGACGAATACTTGCAAGGCAGCAAAAGGAAATTCGTATACTATCGAGTTACACCGTAATATGGCAAATCCCAAATCCGCAATCCGCAATTCGCAATCGCATAGCACCGTGCTCAGGGTGGAAGGGCTGAAAAAATACTTCCCGGTGCGTAGGGGGTTTTTGCAAAAGGTCATCGGATGGATCCAGGCTGTTGACGGGGTGGACTTTGATATTGAAGAGGGAAAGACCCTGGGTCTGGTGGGTGAAAGCGGGTGCGGCAAGTCCACGGCCAGCCGGCTTATCCTAAAGCTGCTTGAACCCGATGAGGGAAAGATCATTTTTCGGGATCAGAATATCAGCCGCTTTTCCCAGAGCCAAATGAAGCCCTTGCGAAAAGAGATGCAGATCATCTTCCAGGATCCATACGGCTCTCTGAATCCCCGGATGACTGTGGGGGAATCAATAGAAGAAGGGCTGCGGACCTTGGGTGTGAAAGGACGGGCTGAGCGGAAAGCCCGTGTCGAAAAACTTCTGGAGATGGTAGGTATATCGCCAAGGGGGGCTGATCGTTATCCCCATGAATTCAGCGGTGGCCAGCGACAACGCATCGGTATAGCACGGGCCCTGAGCGTGGAGCCTTCCTTGATCATATGTGATGAACCAGTATCGGCTCTTGACGTCTCGATCCAGGCCCAGATTATCAATCTCCTCAAAGATCTACAGGCCCGGCTCGGCCTCAGCTATCTCTTTATCGCCCATGACTTGAATGTGGTTGGGTACATCAGCGACACGGTTGCTGTCATGTACCTGGGCCACATCATGGAGTATGCTCCGGCAGATGAGCTTTATGATAATCCCCTCCATCCGTATACCCTGGCATTGCTTTCAGCAGTACCCGTGCCTGAACCGGATCATAGACGTAAACTGAAAACCCTTTCGGGCGATGTACCGAGCCCTTTGGACCCGCTTCCCGGGTGCAGATTTCAGGGGAGATGTCCTCTTGTTGAAGATCGATGCCGAAAAGAGGAAGTAGAGTTCTACCACGCAAGCGACAATCACAGGGTGCGGTGCTGGAAGGTGATTGGAAGATGAAGTGGATACAAAGATCGAACTTGGGGGCATTGCCCGAATTTATTGGCAAAAACGGGTTCGGCGGCAATGGTATGCCGCCGAACCTTGTTGCTGTCTACTCCTTGCTGTTTACCACGTGAAATGATTTATCTATTTTACTGTGGCTTACTTTCTTCCTATGATCCTCCTGTATCCTTTTCAGTGTGGCATGTAAAGCACCCACTGGTATTCGTGCCGCCTCCTGCGTTCATGTCATTATAATTCCACCTGAGCATGTCTGGATAAGGACTTCCGTGCGCCCTGTGGCAGGAGATGCAGGTTACCACTGCCGTAGCCCGCGTGGGGATAGACACATCAGTGTATCCCACCGGGGCCTCCGCACTGTAAGCAGGGTATCCGTTATACTCTCCGGTTTGTGGGAGTAAGATGTCGGAGGGATGACGGATCCACTGGCCATTGCTCTGTGTGCCAGTATAGAGATCGTTGGGAACCGTCCGGTGGAAGTCCGGATGGCAGGCAGAACAGAACCCACTGATGGTATCATATTCTGACGGGCCACCAAAAGTATGGCAAGAATTGCAGGGGTTGTCGTTTTTGGGAGAGGTAGCGCCTGAGTATAGGTTGTGGCCGATAGCTGGGGCTTGCTCCCAATCGGGGTCCTCAGACCCTTTTACTCGAAGGATGCCACGAAAACTGTTGCCGATAGTATTCGCTGTCGTCAGCGTTCCTCCCTCATTCTGGTGATGGAATCCCCTCATCGAATCTTCCTCGAAACGGTTGCCATGACAGCCTGTCTTCCCTCCCGTGCATCGGACCTGCAGTGAGGTAGTAGTGTGGATGAGACCAGGCGGGGCCGTCAGGTTGCCATCCGAGTTGCCTAGCTCAACAGGATTGTGCCCATAGCCATCGCCTTGAGTCATCATCCAATGATAATTACCACCGGCCAGGCCCTTGGCATCGTTGAAGATAGGCTCGCTGACATTATAGACAATGGGAGCCCCCCCGACACCCTTCCACATGTCCCCACCAGTGGTCCCATGGCACCCGACGCAACCATTTGTCCGAAGAAGGGTTCCATAGGGCCCCTCGTCGGCCCCGTAGCCTGTGTGCATACTAGATCCGCCCTGGCTGTTGTGCATGGTGTGGCAGTTTGAACAAGGGCCTGTGACTTTGGCAGAGGAAATGTCCGGAATCAACAGAATCAAGGAAAGAATCAGCCCTAAAGTGGCTGAAAATGCAGCTACTCTTTGTGCGGCAATCCATGGGCTTGCCACTATCTTACCCCCCCCCCCGTATTCCGGCGGCACATAATAACTTTCGGATCGGTATCACAATTTTTTCATAAACGCAACCAGAAAGCCGGCCAATTGCCTGGTGATGATCGTGGCGCTTTTTTGATGTGGTAACCGTTTATAGGGGAAAATATACACCTTCTTCTGACGAACGGTCAATCGGAAGAAACTCGTATTTTTGGTTGTATTTTATGGGCAATTGTTTATGAAGACCTACTACTTTAGTCGTATATGGCTAGATCCTCGCCATACAAAAAGCCGTTGTTCGTCAACACCCCCACCCCGCCCCGCCCTTTGAAGGGCATCTGCCACTGCGAGGCCCGTCCGCCAATCGGCGAAGTCGGGCGGGCACAAGCGGGTAGGGGGAGGGTTAGGCCTGCCCGCAATGCTTCCCAACGCGAGGCAACCGTGGTGGGGGTAAAAAAGGGGGGACCACCTGACCTGAAATACCGGGTAAAAGGAAAGGATAGCAGGTTTGCAGGAAATGAAAAAGGCCGCAAGAAGCGGCCTTAGGTGTGAAGAGATAAGGGCTACTGGATTAGCTTCCCGTATCCTTTTCAGTGTGGCATGTAAAGCAGCCGGTGGTATTCGTGCCGCCTCCTGCGTTCATACCAGTATAATCCCACCTGAGCATGTCCGGATAATCACTTCCGTGCGCCCGGTGGCAGGAGAGGCAGGTCACCACTGCCGTGGCCCGCGTGGGGTCAGACACATCAGTATACCCCACCGGTGCCTCCACGCTGTAGGTAGGATATCCGTTGTACTCCCCGGTCTGCGGGAGTAGGATGTCGCTGGGATGACGTATCCACTGGCCGTTGCTCTGGGTGCCGGCGAGGTCGTGAAAGTTCTTATGGCAGGATGCACAAAACCCGCTGATGGTACTATATTCTGGCGGCGCGGAGCCGTGACAGGCGTTGCAGTCGTCCATCGTTTCGGGAGCGGCTAAGCCCGAGTACAGATTGTGGTCGGTTGTTGTTTCTTGTTCCCAATCGGGGTCCTCATGCCCCTTTACTCCAAGGAGCCCGCGAAAACTGTTGGCAACAGTATTTGCAGTAGTCAGCGTTCCTCCGTCATTCTGGTGATGGAAACCTTTCATGGTGGCGTCATTTTCCAAGAAACGGTTACCATGACAGCCTAACGACCCTGCCCCTGATCCTGATCCTCCCGAACATCGGACCTGTGAATCTATGTGTGGATAACTCCCAGGGGGGTATGCAAGGCTATCCGCCGCAACTAGCCCAAAAGGATTGTGTCCATAGGCATTGCCCGTATTTTTAACCCAATAATAATTCCCACCTGCCAGGTAGCTGGTACCAGGGTCACCACCTGTGAAGTACACAACGGGCACATCGCACCCACCCAGATCGTAGGTTGTGGACGACACGCCGCTGGAATGGCATCCCACACAGGTGTCAAGTAGAAGAGTACTGTATGGCGGGGTGCCATTTGGTGTCCTGTCCGTCGCCATCTCACCGCCACCCTGGCTGTTGTGCATGGTGTGGCAGTTGGAGCATTTACCGGTCACCTTGGCAAAGGAACTGCCGGGCAGGAAGAGAATCAATAAAAGAATCAGCACTAAAGTGGCTGAAAATGCAGCTACCTTTTCATGGTTTGTTCCATGCCTATCCGGTTCCTTCCCAAAACGGTGGATTGGAGATCACGATATTCGCGCCACACCCTTGTAGAGAAGCACAGTCAGAACTTCAGACATGGTCGTGTCGGGACGATTCCG
>Ga0114922_10002065_pt1 | contig 18966 bp, 17 predicted proteins | sample AartaG_FD_100975 | JGI IMG/M metagenome (GOLD analysis project Ga0114922, IMG submission 100975) | Deep subsurface microbial communities from Aarhus Bay to uncover new lineages of life (NeLLi) - Aarhus_00045 metaG | ecosystem: Environmental > Aquatic > Marine > Oceanic > Sediment | place...
AACAGCCCGGCACAACGCTACGGTGATCACTGTGTGCTCAGAACAATCCCCTTCTCTATTTTTCAGAATTTCCTTGGCTGTGGCAAATCCAACATCGTAGTTGGCATTCATTTCCCGGCTGACCCACAGGGCAATCCTCTTGGCGGCTCTCCAGGCGTTTCGTTCTTCTCCCACAATTTCTGCAGCCGTTGCCATTATCTCTGGATCGTCTGATTGGCAGAAGCTGGTGGGCCTCAAACTTAGGCGAAATCCCTCATCCTTCACAGGAAAAGAAATGGACTCCTCTTCCCGGAATATCGGGGAGACACTCTGCAATATCGAAAATTCTTCCTTGCTCTCCAAGAGATGCTGACTCCCGTCGTCATAAGGGAATTTTTTGATGGCCTCCTGTGTGATGCCTTCTAATTTGAAAGTGATGTTTTTGACCTTCTGGGGATCTTCGAAAATCACATTCGAGCGTATGATCGTGGAAAAGGCAATATCCAGGTTTTTTCCTGAAATCTCCATGGCTTTGTTCTTGGGCATCCGTATGGATGTCGTTGTCATAAAACTCGCTTTGGTGATCGATTTCCATATAATCCCTTCTTCATCGATCCATTCTTCCATTATGACCGGGAGGATGGATGTCATCTCGGTCTGAACATGCCACAAGCGCTTTTTTTTTCCCAGGATGAGAACATCTTCTTCACCGATGATCTTGAAGGTAGTATCAATAATGGCATAAGATAGGGGATCCAATACTGGGAATGTGAAAACTCTGTTGGGTTCCAAATTTCCCTGTTCGATGATTTTTTCAAGGGGTATTCCAAAATAAAATGCCTCGGAGTAAGGAATTTCTTTTATCCATTTCTCACCGGAACTGAACACTATCCTATCTTCATGAACTTCTGCTTTTATGGCCATTTCGCTTTCTGACATTTGGGTCCGCACAACAGTCTCGACAGGAATCTCTTCATCCCTGAAAAGAGATTCTTGCGATGTTTTTATCTCTACGGGAGTTCCGCCTAAACGGGATATTTTTGTCCATGATTCACTAAAGAATTTGGTGTATTCTTCACCTTGACTGGAAAACGAAGTTTCCAGGGTATGGCTGTACCCCACCTTTACCCCCTCCATGTAGATCCCCATCCAGTATTCCGAAAGTGTTTTTTCCTCCGGCAACTCTTCACAGGGTCCAAGAGAAAATCCGAGGAAAAGGCTCAGAAAAAGACAGAAGGCCAGCCTAGTGATTTTTATAACCATTCCATCAGCTCCTTGTTTTTCTTTCTTTTCATCTATCGATGGTATCTCTTCAGATTATACTATAAAATAATTAACCTGAAACGAGATTATCATATAGAAATGAGATGGGATTAGGCCGGGATCGCTTTTCTCTGTGTGTTTTCAGAGGAAAGGAGAAGGGTAATGGCTTGGTTTAAAGCGGCCAAATCAAGGGGTTTGACAAAAGAGTGGCTGATATCTAGAATGGACAGGATCTCGGGATCCAGGAGATCCGGAAAGGCAGAGATCAGGATGACCTCACCCCTATAACCTGTTGTTCGGAATTTTGCGACCATCTCCAATCCATTCAGGTGGGGCAACTTCAAATCAGCGATGATAAGATCGATATCAGTGTCTTTGAAGCGCCGCAATGCTTCTTCTGCATTTTTGGCAAGATAAACCAGATAATTACTATTCAGGATCAAAAAAAAAGTTTTTCTGATCGACTCATCATCGTCAACGATCACAACTTTTTTTTTCATTTTCTCCATCTCCAGTCACTTGGGACAATGATCCAAAAGATAATCTTTCAGAATATGCAGTTTTTATGCCATCTTCTGAAATGCTTTATTTTCTGAGGAAAAGCAGAAAATTTTGTTGGAAATCGGGATATCAAGACAAAGAAAATTTACATGGAGTAAAGGGCGTTTACAGCCTACAATTCTAGGCCAAACTCCTTGATTTTTTTATCAAGGGTGGGACGGCTTATCTGCAAGATCTTACTGGCCTGTGTTTTGTTTCCTCCTGTTGTATGCAAGATATGCTGGATATAATCCTGTTCCACTTCTTTCATCGACACGAGTTCTCTGGGAACGATTTTTTCCTTCCCCCGTTCGATCGGCAGATTATGCTCCTGAATCACATCTCCTTTAGCCAGGATGACGGCTCGTGTCAGCGCATTCTCCAGCTCTCTCACGTTTCCCGGCCAAGGAAGGCTTTTCAGTAATTTCATCACAGGAGGAGGGATTTTGCCGACATTTTTGCGGAGTTGACGGTTGATCTTCTCGAGTAAATAGACCACGAGTTCGGGAATATCCTCGTTTCTCTCCCTGAGCGATGGTAAGGATATCTCGACAACTTTTAAACGGTAGTAGAGATCTTCGCGAAATTTCCCCTTTTCCACCTGAAGCTCCAAGTCTTTGTTCGTGGCGGCTATGATTCTGGCTTCTGTCTTCAAAATCCTTTCTCCACCCACTTTCATAAAATCTCTGGTTTCGATGACCCGCAGGAGTTTGGACTGCAAATTCACGGATATTTCTCCGATCTCGTCGAGAAAAAGAGTGCCTTTCCCGGATATCTCGAATTTGCCCTTTGTCTCGCAAACCGCATCTGTGAAGGCTCCTTTGACATGTCCAAAGAGTTCGCTTTCGAGTAACGTGTCGGAAATCGCGGAACAATTGATGACGATGAACGGTTCATGGCTGTACGGACTGTTATAGTGTATAGCCTTGGCCACAAGCTCTTTTCCCGTTCCGCTTTCTCCGCGGATCAGGATGTTCGTTCGGGTATCGGCTACAGATCCGATCAACTTGAAAACCTCTCTCATCTGGGAAGAACGCCCGATGATGTTGTCGATGGTGTACTCTTTCTGTTTTTCCTCGACCAGATAAGTCAACTTATCCTCAAGGCTTTGCATCTGGAAGGCCTTCTCAACAGTCAAATCCAGCTCGACAAGATCCAGAGGCTTGACAAGATACTCATAAGCTCCGGATTTAATGGCCTCGACCGTTGTCTTCATGTCATCGTAAGCGGTCATGATCACAACACAGGCGTTTTTGTTCCTGTCCTTGATCTTGCGCAAGGCTTCCAACCCATCGATATCCGGAAGGCGTATATCCAGAATGACCAAATCCTGCATGCTCTCTGTGTATTTGACCAGTCCTTGCCCACCTTCCTCGGCCAAGTGCACCTCGAAATTTCGCCTCGAAAGGTGGGAAGAAAGTGTCTTTCTGATCAACGGATCATCATCGATGATTAATATGGATTTCATTTTTCCTCTTCACAGGGAATAAGGATCTCAAAACCAGCGCCTGGCTTATCGTAATTTATGACTCGAATGGATCCTTTGTGCTGTTCGATAATCTTCCTCGCATTAGCCAAACCCAATCCGATTCCCGTGGATTTTGTTGTGTAAAACGGCTCAAAAATATTCTCTCTGTCCTTTTTCAGAATTCCAGGGCCATTATCAGATATCTGGATCCTTAATTTCCTCCCTCTCCGTCCTTTCAAAAGAGAGAGGGCTATGATTATTTTTCCTCCCCTATCCACGGCCTCACACGCATTGTGGAGAATATTAAGAAGAACCTGCCGAATTTTATCACCGTCGACAAAAACCTGTGGCAATTCTTCTTGAATCTCGATGACAAGCTCAACATCATTCAAATTAAGGGTATTTCTTATCATTTTGACGGATTCATCAACAATCTGCTTGACGGAAAAATAATCCAATCGCAATTCGGATACACGAGTAAAATTCAACAACTCTTTGATGAAGGTTTCGATGTGCCCGATTCCTTCTTGGGAGATGTCCAGATGTTCTCTGTCGAAACCATCCATATTTTCACTTTCCATCACCTTCTGGATATTGAGCTTGACAGAGGTGAGAGGATTTCTGATCTCATGAGCGATGCTAGCAGAGATCCTTCCGATAGAAGCCAATTTCTCAGCCTGGATGAGTTTTCTGTTGGCCGCCTCCATCCTTTTTTTTGTCAGTTGAAGCTGCTGAACCATCTCGTTGAAACTCTGAGCCAATTCTCCGATCTCATCCTGTGTATCGATATCGATCGCCTGGGAAAAATCACCCCCGGAAATCTTGATCGTGCCATCCACAAGCTTATCCAAGGGTTTGGTAATCCTTCGAGCCAAAAGAGCGGCCCCACCCACACCGAGAAGCAATCCAAAACATCCGATAAGGATCAGCATCAACCGTGTTTTAAGCTCCTCGGCTCGCATTTCCTCCAGAGATAGACCGATTTTGATCGATCCCCACTTTGTCGATGAGCCTTCCACATAGATCGGAACCTCAATCTCCATGACTCTCAGATAGCGCCCTGATTTTTCTTCGGTTGAAATATTTTTTAACTCCAAGAAATATTCGCCCTTTTTTACTCCGGGATCCAGGTTGCTATCAGCGTATATACTGTAAAAACTTTTAATAAAATCATTCGCCGCAAAAGGTTTGCTTTCCCGATCGTAGAAGATGACATAGATCAGGTTTTTATCGATTCTTTTGTTAATGTCCTCTTCTACAGGCTCGGAATCACCGAATATAAACAGATTTTGATTGAACTGGGCGATATATTCTGCGGTGAGAATGCCCCGGTCTTTCTGCTCTTCGAAAATCGCCTGGACTTCCCTCTTTTCGATCACAAGAAGGACCAGCACAACAAGTACAACGAGCAAGGCAGTGACATACATCATAAACCTTGTTCTGAGTGGCATATGCAAAGTAACCTTCTTTTCTAGCCTGGATTATTCATAATAAATGCCTCGCCGCCACCTCCATATTGGGGCGGGGCGTCCTGAATTTGCCAGGTCATCGTTTAAGCCATATCTTTTGGGCATCTAAATAATACATGCCTAAATGAGGAACCGCAACCCCCCGGACACGGGATTGCATGGCCACCCTGTTCTGCTGAGAATACAGTGGAATGGCCGGAACATCTGCAAGGAGAATTTTTTCTATCTGTCGGAACAGCTTTATCCTTTTGGACCAGCTCTTTTCCACCTCCCCGGCTCGAAGGAGGTCTTCGATCTCAGGATTCATGTATCCGAAAATGTTGGATCCGGATTTAGAGGAAAAAAGAGGCCGGATCATATCCTCGGGATCGGGCATCCCCATCATCTTATGCGTCAAAATCAGATAGGGCGTTTCAGACTCTTTCACCTGTTCCAGAGATCGGAAATAATTCACGTCCACTTTTATTCCCAAAACAGCAAGCTGGTCTCTGATTTCTTCAGAAAATTTGTGCTTAAAATCGGTTCGAGGAGAATCCAAATAGAGAACCAGTTGGGGGAATTCTTTCTCTGCTGAATACCCGGTTTCCTCGAGTAATCGACCGGCTTCCATCCTGTCGAATGTGGATGACTCATCGACCGAAAAAAAACCCGGAACCCGAGAGGGGATGAACCGGTTGGAGACTTGCCTCAAGTATCTCGCCTCCTGGATGGCATCTACAACAGCCTGTTTGTTGATTCCTGCTTGGATAGCTCTTCGCACCTCAGGATTATCGAAAGGCGGGATGTGGCAGCTCATCCCAAGGAATAGCGTCTGAAGAGATCCATCGTGGAAAATCTTGTATTTCGATCGACCTAACCTGTCGGAAAGGACCGGGATGCAATCGATCTCCCCATCCATAAAATGGTCCAGGGAGTAGAGCGGACAAAACTCCAGAGCATCGAGGTAGGGTATTTTTTGAAAATATTCCTCGTTCCGCTTCAACCGGACACCCACCTCATTCAGCCTGTTATCCCGCACCCAATAGTCAAACGCGAATGCTCCTGTTCCGCTGGGTTTCAGGAAAAAATTTTTTCCTTGCCTCAATATCATCTCCCGGGGAAGTATTTTGCAAAAATGCATGCTCAAAAGATATAGGGCAGGAACATAGGGCCTCATCCAATCAATCTCCAGGGTATACCTATCGATAACTCGAATGCCGGTCACCTCTGAAGATCTCCCCTCGCGGAATTCGGTTGCCCCCATGATCCGTAGAAGAAAAAAATAGTAGTAAGGTGAATCCACTTCTGCATCCAATAGTCTTTCAAAGGAAAATTTGACGTCTTCGGCCGTAAGTTCTGCGCCATGATGAAAACGCACACCTTTTTTGAGAAAAAATGTGTATTTTTGCCCATCCGATGAGATCATCCAATACTCTGCCAAGGATGGAGCGATTTTCAGGTTTTTATCCAACCTGACTAGGCCATCATAAAGCTGTTCGGAAAGGAAAATGTAAGAATCCGGTTGAACGGGATCGAGCTGCATACGGAAGGAATCGGCCAAAGACTTTATCCGAAAAACCCCTCCATAAACGGGCCTTTCATCCTTCTGCTCCCCCTCAAAGCTCTGCAGAGCGAACAGAACGAAGACAGATAAAAGATAAAAGATCAGGAACAGACCGATTTTCTCTATCCATTTCTTTTGTTGCAAAAATAAAACCATCCATGAAAAATCCAAGCAAATTGCATGCCATTTTAGTCATTTTGCAACTTGTTTATTATAAAAAAGTTAATGAATTTCTTCTCAGCTCCAGTGAGGGATTATTGTAAAAATAATTTACAAAAAAGATCCCTTCGAGCTTACTGTTTTGCGGTATTCTCGACTTCACGAAAAACGCGCATCAGGTTCCCACCCCAGATCTTCCGGATATCTTCTTCGGAGTAACCCCTTTGGACAAGCTCTTCGGTGATATTGGGCATATCGCTGACATCATCGCAGCCGTCAACACCTCCACCTCCGTCAAAATCTGTCCCGATGCCCACATAATCCACACCTATCAATTCCACAACATGATCGATATGGTCGATAATGTCCTTTATCACCGCTCTTTCTTCCGGGAACTTTTCCCTGATCGCCATGAATTCCTCACGCCATTTTTTTCGTGTCTCTTCGTCATCTATATCACTCCTCGAGCCGTATTTCTCCTCAAGTTGGGCCATGGCTGCGTCCCTCTCGGGGTTGGGTTCTGGCGTTTTGACAAAGCTCGAAACAAAACAGATCTGGATCACACCTCCGTTTGCGGCCAGGGCTTTGAGCATCTCATCCGTAAGGTTCCGTGGATGGTTGCAGATGGCCCGGACACTGGAATGGGAAGCGATTACAGGCGTTTTTGTGACCTTAAGCACATCGAAAAAGGATTTATCCGAAGCATGGGAAACATCCACCATGATACCCAAACGGTTACACTCAGCCACAACCTGTTTCCCGAACTCTGTCAAACCGTTGTCCTCGGGATTACGTCTTTCAAAGGAGGAGTCGCATATGTCATTGTCACCACCATGACAAAGAGTGATATACCGGACCCCCCTGTCATAAAAATATTCGACCAGCCCAAGATCTTTTCCGATCGGATAACCATTTTCCATTCCGATATAAGCAGCTCTTTTCCCTTGCTTCTCCAGCTGATAGGCATCATCGGGTGTAGTGGCAATAGCCACAAGGTCGGGATGGTCCTTCTCCATTTGATAAAGAGCTTCGAGCAATTGGTCAGCTCTCTCTTTGGCGCGGACATACCCTTCCGGGCTCCGTTCTCCCTGCCCGACATATACGGCAAAAAATTCCGCATCCAAACCACCCTCCTTCATCCGAGGAAGGTCGATACATCCACTGGATCTTTCATCCGGATCGTGCCGCTCGCCGATAGACCATTCTTCTCGAAGCAAACGGGACGGGGTATCGGCATGGGTGTCAACCGTCAAAACTTTCTCATGAATATCCTTCGCCCTGACATGGAGACTTTCTTCATCCATTTGTGGATTGCACGAGATCAAGATCATGCTGATAGTCAAAACAACCAGTCCTTTGATAAAATATTTTTGTCTCATATGTTTGTCTCCTTCATGATGAAATGTTCATTGACAGTTTACTCTATTAAAAAACAAAAAAAAATTCAAATATTCCTTTTTTTTACAAGCCATTCATCTATTAAAAGAGCATTGGAGGAGATTAAAGCGACATCGGAAGATTTAGCCTTCCTGATTCAAACTCTGAGGGAACCCGATAAAGTCGGGCCCGAGGACTGTTTGTGCACTGGAAAATCCCTTGGGAGATGTTGAGAAGAGCCTGGGTGATTGACCGTAAGCATGAATGAATGCGCGCAGTTCCGCAGGGCCGAAAAGGTTGATGAGGTAATGGCATGAAAAATCTGACTGGAGCGAAAGGTCCTCCAAGGCTCTCTCAATCGTGGCGGAGGGCCACCACCGGATCTACTCGAGCCGCTCGGACAGCCGGGTAGATTCCTGTCACCAGGGAAAGCTGAAAAATTGGATAAATGGAACTCCCTGACCGATTAAAATAGCCTTGACTACCTGGTTTATCAAACCGCTCACCAGCCACCCTAGAACCAGTCCAAATATTCCTCCGAGGAATCCGATCATGCTGGTTTCGAAGAAAAATATCTTTTTGATGTCTCTGTCGCTGGCCCCGACAGCTTTCATGATCCCGATTTCAGAATATCTTTCCAGAATGGACATCACCATGGTGTTGACGATCCCCAACGAAGCGACAACGATCGCGATCATTCCTACGACAGCCAACACAGCATCCATGATCAAAAAGCCTCTCTTTAATTCCTCGAACTGATCCATCAAAGCAAATGTCTGGAACCCCATTTTTTTGACCTCTTCTTTCACGGGATCCAAAAACCGTGGCGAAGTGAGCTTGACATTGACCAGGCTATATCCCTGTCGCCCTGCTGGTGATCGGAAGAGGTCCCACAAATTGGTAAAGGGGAGTTTCTTCATGCTCTCAGCTGCATCGGGAGGGATAAAAACATCGCTTCTGAGAAGAGCGTGTCCGCCAAATCCCATCCTATCTGCGATGCCCGCAATCTTGAATGTGTAGGTTTCCTTTGAAAATGGCAATCTTTCTCCCTGGAACAAAGAGGATAGATCCATTGGATTGATCTGGCTGAAATCGAATGACAGGGTGGAAACGACGATTTCCTTTCCGAGGACAGAATTGAAATCTTTAACCTTGAGTCGATTGAGCAAAGAATCGCTGATGATGAGAGAATTTTCGCTGTCCGAAACATAGGATCTTCCTGCGCGGAGTTTGATCAAACGGGAGGAAGCCAACTCGGCAGAAAGAACTTGGATGAGCACCGATTCCGATGATCACACCGAATGTTGTCAGAAAAGTCCGCAGTTTTCTCCGCCAAAGGTTGGAAAAAGACTGTTCGAGGTAGTCGGTAAGCCTCATTGGATCTCTTCCTGTCGGACGAGTTCTCCATCTTGGAGATGAATGACTTCGTCCGAATATTTTTTCAACAGCCTCTCTTCATGAGAGACCATGATCACGGTGATGGACTGGTCTTTGTTCAGGTCAGCCAACATTTGCACGATTTCCTCTGAGGTCCGGCTATCCAAGTTTCCCGTGGGTTCATCCGTCAGCAGGATATCCGGTTGGTTTACAAGAGCCCGGGCAATAGACACTCTCTGTTGTTCACCTCCAGAAAGTTCCAAAGGCCGATGGCTTCCCCTCGGGCCAAGCCCGACCCTATCCAATACTTCCAATGCTTTCTGTTTTCTTTCCTTTTTGACTACTCCAGAGAATAGGAGAGGAAGGGCCACATTTTCCACCGCGGTGAGGGAGGAGATCAGATTGAAGGATTGGAAGATCATTCCCACATCCACTCTTCTGTACCGGGCCAGTTCCTCGTTGCTCATCTGAGAAACGATCTTTCCTTGGGTATGGATAGGGATATATCTTTTAAAGCCAAAACTTGGACTTTGCCCAAGAAATAGATTTTGGTGAGTTTCTCGGCCCTAATAATGGCAGAAGAATCCTCTACCACTTCCCATCCATCTGAAATTCGGCGCTTCCGAGCCAAAATCCCGTCCCTGTGACCGAGTCGTATTGCGCCTGGAGGAGGTCAAAATGGAATTTTTCTTCCTCACTGATCTCGAGGAAGATTTTTTTGGCGACAGGATCATCCGCAGCAGCTGCCGCTTCCTGGAAAAACGTGATGGCATTGCGCTCGAGTTCCATGCCGATCCGGAGGGCCTCCACTTCGCCCTTTCTATCCTCAAGCTTCATGCTCTCCTTCAACTTTTCAACCAGGGGAGCCTCCCCGGAAACATCGTCGGGGATGAGCTCTTTTTTCCAATCCGATCCCCCGAGGATCTCGTTGAACATCTTGCTGAATATTTCCAGATGTTTGACTTCTTCCTCTGCCAAATGCAGGAACATTTTTTTCCCTTTGGGATGATGAGTCACTTCGGCGGCATGATTGAAGAATTTTCGGCCATTGACCTCGAGTATGATAGCATCTCTGATGGCGTTTTCAATATCCTTACTGATTTTTGACATGAATTCTCTCCTTTATTTTTTTTCTGATGGCACCTGCTTCCAGGATTCTATGAAATTGACAGCACTTTCGACCCTTTGAGCTATGAAACGTTCTCCGATTTCTTTTTTCGCTTCTTTTGGATCGCTAAACGACCAGACACCGTTGCTCGAAATCTGGTGGCTGGCCCCTCCTTTCCCGGTCTCTTCCGGTGTGCCCAGCAGACTCCAAAAAATCCCCATCAATTCAGGATTTTTTCTCCCGTGCAAGAGGTATTTTTGTGCCTGGCGAGAAAGATGAATTTCGGGCTTTTCAGCCCTGTCCATGCGGACCAGCTCAGGTTCGATGTAGAGCATGACGGATGTTTCCTGAACGCCGGCATGTTGATCGAACCAATCCTCCGGTGGCTCCGGATCAAGAGGAACATAGTCCCCTAAGGCCACGGCAATGGCTTCGGTATTATGATTGATCCTGTGAATGATCTTGCTCTGCACGATGGCATTTCCTCCATGACCATTCATGAACATGATCCGTCGAAATCCATGCTTTATCAGCATCTCGGCCGTTTCGAATAAAACCTGTTCCATGGTCTCCGGCTTTAGGCTCAAAGATCCGGGGAATCCCGAATGATACACGCTGTATCCAGCCAATATAACGGGAGCCACGACGACACCGGTACGGACAGAAATCATCTTGGCGATATCTGTCGCGATGTAAAAATCGGTCCCCAATGGCAGGTGAGGACCGTGTTGCTCGGTAGAACCGATCGGAATGATGACCATGTCGTTTGTCTTCAGGTATTCCTGCACGTCGGTCCACGTCATCTCTTGGAGAACCAACGGTTTTCCCGCCTCCTGCGAACGCCCAAACCCAACCAAGAGCAACATCATCGCTGCAAGAAAAACGAAATGTGCCTTTCCCATTTCCTCATTTTTTCCCATATCCACTCTCCCGAATATTGTCTTTCTTTTGGCTTTCATGACTTTCTATTCTAGTCGTTTAAAAACTTCTTTTCAATCCGATTTTAGCAAAAGAAAACACTGGAAAGATCGCCTATTTTTTAAAGATGTAAAAATCCCTTTTGTTGTCCTTACCTCGATGTATTCTGAAATCGATAACCTTGTATTTTAGTTCAAAAAGTTTTTGAAAAACCTCCCGCGTTGCCAACCGCCAATCCAGTGGAATTTTTCGGACATTTAGGTCAGGGACATCTGTTTCCTTGATCATTCTGTAAAAATCAAATGGGATCTCGACCAGGGCATAATCTCGATCCCAGTCAGTCTGGATATCGGTGACAACTTCAAGCCTGACAGGTCCGCTTCGACCCCGGACTTCGGATATTCTTGAATGAATCACGAGGTGATCCGAATCAACAAGATCATCGAGATCATACGAGGACCTTCGAATGTCTCCAGTCAAATCCCACGATACAAACAGCCTGTCGCTGGGCACATCGACTCTGTTCAGTTCACCCGAAAAATCTTGGTAATAAACCTCTCTATACTCGAGCACCATCATCCCGAGTTGATGGATGTTCCGGTAGGCATTCACCCCAGTCAACGGATCATAGGTACAGGTGATGGTATCGATCCCACACACTTTGAGAACCACCTCTTTCTGGAACAACTTGATCAACATACCTAAACCCAAGTCTTGGCAGCCTTTCTTTACAGCCAAATATTTGGAATAAAAGATGAAATTTTCCAAAGACCGGAAACCCGCTTCTTTATCCCTAACTCCCACAAAACCATATGAAAAACCCACAAAGTGATCATACTCTTTCGGGAAGTCGCCTTTTTCATCCTCCACAAAAACTCCCGTTAGAACGGTGCTCCCTTTATCAAAGTAATTTTCGCCGCGCATGTTCCGGATACTAGCCATTTGATCGCCAGGATCTTTCCAAATCTCTTGTCTCAAATCTTCATACTTTTGATAATCATCCATATCCTGCGATGTTTCTACGGAAAACAGGTATCTTATCCCTTTGATAACATGAATGGTGTCTAAATTTTTCAAAATCGGAAGCTCTTTTTTTCTCATCAATTCCAACGTCATTCTAACGAATCAACTCAAAGGGGTCAAACCTTGATAAGGTTTGACCCTACCGTATGTTTGGTATATTGTAATTATCTCGATGAAAAGCAAAAAATCCTTCCCGGTGCATCAGGCAAGGGCTAAGAACGGCAAGTTCGATCCTCCCTGGCCTAAAACAATCCATTTGTTAGAGGCCTCAGAGACAGAGACGAGGGATGGGACCGGAAAGTAACCAAGAGCCCATAAATCCTCCTTGGATAAAAGCATCTCTTTTTGCCCTGCAGCTCTCCTTTGTTTTGGTCTTGCTGATCGTTTGGGCCACCTCGAAGAGCATACAGGAAAGTAAAAGCCTGTGGGTGCTCTTTTTCTACAGCTTTCCGTCGGAGTTCCTTATCGCCACCATCCCTCATGAGCCCGTCCTTCTGTATTTCGGAAAATTCTACCACCCCCTCACTGTCGCTCTCGTGGCAATTCCCAGCACACTGCTCACCGAGATGCTGAATTACTCTACCTTCAAATACATAACAGACCTGAGAATCTTCACCAAGCTACGTGAAAAAAGGGCCGTACAAAAAACCATCCAGTTTTTCAACAAAGCCCCATTCTTAACCCTGTGGGTTGCAGGAATCACTCCCATCCCATTTTATCCTCTGCGTTTTTTGGTTGTAATCGCACGATATCCCAGGTTTAAGTACATTCTGGCTGTTTTTCTCTCTCGTTTTCCGAGATTTATCATCCTTGCGTATGTCGGGTACAAAATACAAATTCCCGACTCTATACTAGTTGCTCTATTTGTTATACTGATAGCTATCGCCAATATAACCATCTTGCAGAGTTTACGAACCAAAAGAAGGAAAGGAACATGCCATGACAACTAAAGCCCTTATCACCGGAGCCACAGGATTTATAGGGAGTCACTTGTTGGAAACTCTGGTCGAAAAAAAATGGGACGTCACTTGCTTGGTCAGGCCGCAAAGCCGAACAGACGCCATCGAAAAAATGCCTGTGCGTATCCACCGAGGCCCCCTAGACGATCAAGATGTGTTGGAGAGTGCTGCAAATGGCCAGGACTACATATTCCATCTGGCTGCCCGGATCCGTCCCGCATCTCCTGACGTCTACGATCGGGCTAATCACCGATTGACCAGAGACCTGGCCAACGCCTGTCTCCGCAAGAATCCAGAAGTTAAACGTTTTGTCTACGTCTCCTCGATTTCTGTAGCTGGCCCGACTCCGCCATGGCAGCATTTCGATGAAACCCAACCACCCAATCCTGCTTCTGAGTATGGCCGGACAAAGCTCAAGGGAGAGCAGGCACTAAAGGAAATTTGGGATAGGCTTCCCGCCACCATCATCCGCCCTCCGAATGTGTACGGGGCCCGACAGCAGGAGACCGAAATATTGACCAAACTCATCCGCAAGCGTATCGTGCCTCTCCTGAAAGAGGAGGGAGAATCCACAAGCTTGATCTACATCAAGGATTTGATCCAGGGAATTCTCCAAGCGACAGAATCCCCTAAAGCTCAGAGTCAGACTTACTACTTGACCGATGGGGAAGGATATTCATGGAGAGAAATTATTCTCACCCTCAAGAAGATCGTATTGGGCAATTCCTTCTTTCTTCCGATTCCCGAAAATCTCATTTATTCGTTGGCATGGTTTGCGGATATCCTTCGGACTGCTGGCTTCAGAAACCTCTATTTCGGGCGGAGGGTATGGAATGCCATGGCAAAAACCAAGTGGCTTTTTTCAACATCGAAGGCAATGAAAGAATTGGCCTACCGGCCACGTTATGAACTAGAGGCAGGTTTCAAAGATATGCTCGGGCTCCGTGAATGAATTCTTAATTTTTGTTTACGGCGCTCCAAAATTCTGTCAAAATATTATCTACTCATTCTTTGAATAGAACGAAATAGCATGCAAAACAACGAATCCTCACCGTCGGAAAAAAAGAGGATTGCCTGTATCATCAATCCCAACGCAGCCAACAAAAAGTGGAAGAGGCGAAAACTCCTGAGAAAATATATCCAGGAAAATTTGCCCGGACATATCATCGACACCCATGAAGACAAATCCACTACGATCCAAGCTGCCAAACAAATATGCGAAGATCACGATATCATCATTGCCGCTGGGGGTGATGGGACGATCGCCGATGTTATCCAAGGGATGATAGAATGCCGAAATAGAAAAGTTGTGACGCTAGGAATAATACCACTGGGGAGCGGAAATGCTTTCCGTCAATCATTGGGTATTCCCAAAAATGTGAGGAAAGCGATTTCATGTATCAAGAGAGGCAAAACACGAGAAATCGATCTCCTCGAGATCGAAGGGACTTGGGCCGCATTCGGAAGCATCGGTGCCAGCGCACAGGTCACTCATGAAAAGTTCAAAAAAGATATCCCTGGATTTTGGGGCCACATCTATGCGGCAAAGATCATGCACAAGCTGGGAGTGAAGGAACAAGAGGTAGAATTGATAGATGGGGTGGATGATTCAGGCCAGCATTTCGAAAACATAAAGATGAACTTGAAAGCCCTGGATTGCGTGGTAGCCAAATCCAAACATTTTGGGTATGGATGGAGAGCCGCCCCTAAAGCAAAATTGGATGATGGCTACGTGGATGTATCTTTTTTAGAAATGAGCGGTCTCAAATATATGCTTCTTTTTCCCCTCATCTATCTCGGCATTTTCCAGAGGACACAGAAACATTTCAAAGCAAAAAAAATCATTTTTAAGGGCAAAAATCTCGCCATGCAGTATCATGGGGAATTGTGGGGGATTAAAGATCAAATCGAAGTGAAGGTTATCCCTAAAGCATTAAAGATCATCGTGCCAAAATAATTGCCCCACTTTTTTTACCTTGTTACAGAACTTTTTGCTTGTGAGACAAGGTTTTTGACATCCTCTAGCAAGGTCGGCGCGTGATAAACGAATCCATCCTTGATCGTCCACTGGGCCCCACCCTTTCTGACAAGTTTTCCCCGTTCGAGCTCCATGACCCCTGATGGGTATAGGTATTTGAGGTTTTTCAAAGGATTCCCATCCACGAGGATGAGATCAGCCAAATATCCGTTTCGAATCCTGCCAAGGTTTTTTTCCTTTCCCAAAATCCGTGCGTTGTTTCCGGTTGCATTCATGATGACATCGATGGGATGAAAACCTGCTTCCTGATGAAGCTCCAACTCCCGGATGAGGCTAAAACCGTACAGCATGTAGATGTACCCAGCATCTTCACCCGCACCGACAATCCCACCCATGGCGGCAAATTCCCGAACAGCTTTCATCCATATCTTGTAATTTTCACGCCAGAAAACCTCATCGGTTGTCGTCCAGTTCCAGTGATAGGACCCGTGGTTGGATGGGTTCGGTTTGAAATACTCCACCAATGTGGGATGCAGATAATCGGAAAACCAGGGTTGATTTATTGCACGCAGCAAATCCCGATTGGCTTCATAGATCACAAATGTCGGGCACCAAGACACTCCCTTGTCCACGAGAGTTCGAAGCACCTTTGTCAGTTTTTCAGGATCGGCCTCCCTCCAGAGTCTTCCGGCATACCGAAAACGATCACTCTCGTTGTTATAGTTGTACTCAGCGGAAAAATTTTGAGAACCCCTGAGGGCCGCATCCGGAACGCCATACCAGTGTTCGATCGAGGTGACACCAAACGCTGCGTCATCCCAAGCATCTGTTTCCTCGACCCCGACGTGGTGAGCAACACGTAAATCCATTTCATGAGCTTGTGCCAGGGCTGCTTTCATGATATCCCGGTCCATTCCAAATATTTTGACTCCGTCTCCCCCCAGTCTCTTGATATCCTGAACACTTTGCCTCATCTCCTCTGGAGTCCGACCCCAGGCTCTCATGTAAAGGAATATCCGAGGTGCCGCAACGGAACCCTCTTGACTCTTTTGCCTTTCTTGGACGGTTTTATCATAATCGCTCCCCACATCCCGAACTGAGGTTATCCCACAAGATAGCCATAGTTTGTAAAGATACTCAAAAGGTATCGGAACACCCCCTCGATTGTCATGTATATGGGCATGGAGATTGATCAGTCCAGGAAGAGTATAAAGTCCGGATCCGTCGAGAACATGGAGATTCTCTCGATAAGCTTCAGGACTGCTGTCGGCCGACCGCACCGAGTGAATCTTGTTGCCCTTCAGGATAATATCCATGGGGCCACGAAGCGGGGTTCCCTTTCCGTCGATAACGGTCACATTCCGTATCACAAGTTCATCATATCTTTGTCCGGATTCAACGCCTCTCGACTCGCCCTTCAAGACAATGGCCGACAGGAAAAACACACAGACGGTCAAAACACAGATGGTCCATTTCTTTTGCATCGTTTTGTTTACCTCCATTAAATGATGAAGTATTTCCTTTTTACTAAAATTAATGCGAAAGGTCCATAAGTGAAAAATTCACCATTAAAATTAAAGCTGGAAGCGGGCTTAAACTGATCGAGGCATGACGATGGCACCCGAGGAAAAATCCCCATAAATTTCTGCTTTCCCCTGCAAGTAAAGGCGTCCCACAAGAGCCGCCGTGACAGCATCCAGCTCATGATCGGAACAATCCTCACGCAATCCTCTAATTCCTAAACGGCAAAGTCCCATCCTCAGTCCTTCCATATCACGCTTGACTCTCGGAATCCCCCAAATATCCTGGGCTCCTCCTGGATATATTTCAACAACTTGGAAGTCATCTCCTTCAATCTCATTTTTGAGAGAGATCCCCCTTTCAGTCAAGCTTCTCATTGGCCCCAACGTGATCGGAAAAAAAGGGATTTTTCTTCGTCTGAGCTCCAGATCACAAGGACGGTAGTGTTGATCGTTCCTTTGTTGGATGGATTTTCTCCCCGGCGGCAGTGCAAGGGGTGCATCTATTGTCACTAGGTCCGGTTTTTCTCGGTCTATGACACTCAAGATTTCTTCATCCGTATAGGCCAGCATGGTTCGGGCATCCATTTCTCGCAGAATACACATGCCGGTGGGACGATGGGACACACCCGCTAAGTCAACACCCACAACCGCGTATTCAGACATCTCTATTTTTCAGATCTTTCCAATAGAGAGATCGCTTCATGCAGGGCGTAAATGGCCACATGGGGGAAGGCGCGGCCTCCCAGCTTTTCGATCCCAGCCTTTGAACTGTATTCCTCCACTTCCTGAAGAGGGGGAACATTGAATGTCAGTCTGTCATGGATATCGGCAAGTGCGATCAGGATACTCCCCATCGGGATCTTGTCCAAGTCCTTGTCCAATATGTGAGCTTCCTCGACGTAGTGATGGAAATAATTGTAAAGAATGGGCTCTACCTCCTTCAAAAGTGAGGCTATGGAATTCAACATCACGTTTTCTCTATCGCTCAATCGGCTCTCCGATGGCTCCATTTCCAACGCCATGAAGTCGACCACTTCACTGAAAAAGGGAAGGCTGGATTGAAGGTCACCCGCTTCATACAACAAAGCAGCAGATTTGATGTTTTCGACCTCTCTCTTTTCCAATCCTGCAGCTTCCGCCATCTTCCCTGCCAGCCGAGCCACCCGCATGGAACGGGGTTTCACATCATCAGCAACCTCCATGTATTTGAGCAGGATCTCGAGGCTTCCGACGTACGAACGCCTCAGGTTCCGTATTCTATTTTCCCTTTGTTCGGAAACTGATCCGATGATCGCACCAGTCAGAATCAGGAAGCCTCCCCAAGTGATAAGATTGATAGCGGAGTCAAGAGAAAGTCCAGGCCCCATGTCGAACAAAAGCTTAAAAAACATAAAGTACAGAACCATAAGCAGAATGCAAAAAATCGCCGTCAGCACAGCTCTTTTTTTGCCCAGGAAATAACCTGAAAGTATCACAGGAAGAAAGAAAAAATTAAGAAAGGAAAATTTATAATGCACAAGAAAAGCAATGGCAAAGATCCCTACCAGTATCAGGATGATCAATGAGACTTCGAAGCGCTTGAGGACAAATTCCTTGATTTTGTTCATCCTCACTCCCTTAATGCGAGATTTGTCTCCACCGTGATTCCCCAACATTGAACGCTCAAACAAATCGATCGAGCATATAATAAATCAAATCAAATAACTGAAAATATTTATACCATCAGGGGAAATGTAAGTCAACTCGAATATGCTATAATTGATAGTGAGAGAACATTTCCTTTTTTTTGGAGGATAAATGAAAAAAGTCGGAATGGGAATTGAATAACGATCCTGGCCTTTGCCCTTTCAGTCTGCTCCCCACAATTTCATCTCGATTTTATGGGCACAAAGCAAATAGTAGAAGTGGAGATGGTCAAAAGCCACGCAAAAGAAAAAATCCTTCTTTTGGATATATCGGGTTTGATCGGAACATCGATGAGTCAGGGTATCTTCGACAGGGAAGGAGATGTTCTGTCTCAAGTCTACTTCAGATTAAAAAAAGCGGCCGAAGACAACATGGTGAAAGGAGTCATCTTGAGACTGGACACGCCAGGCGGTGAGGTCACTGCAAGCGATATCATCTATCATGAAATCCTGAATTTCAAACAAAGAACAGGTATCCCCGTGCTCGCGCTGATGATGGGTCTGACCGCCTCAGGTGGTTATTACATCGCTTCGGCCTGCGACTATCTCATCGCTCACCCCTCCACTCTCACAGGAAGCATCGGCGTCATCTCCCTA
>Ga0114922_10002066_pt1 | contig 18966 bp, 14 predicted proteins | sample AartaG_FD_100975 | JGI IMG/M metagenome (GOLD analysis project Ga0114922, IMG submission 100975) | Deep subsurface microbial communities from Aarhus Bay to uncover new lineages of life (NeLLi) - Aarhus_00045 metaG | ecosystem: Environmental > Aquatic > Marine > Oceanic > Sediment | place...
CCGATCACCCCGTCGTAGGCCATCCGCCACGTGCAGCCCCACGGATCGACCAGCTCGCCGACGCGCTCCTCGACGGGGAACTGGTAGTTGTCGAAGTCCGGCCGGCCGGGCTCGAAGCCGGGGAACAGCCACTCGTGCCTGGCCATGACCTCCTCAAGCTCCGCCCCGCACTGGGCGCGCATGGCGTGCGAGAGTCCGACGCCGCAGGGAATGTACTCGCCACCCTCCAGCCGGGCGGTGCGGAGGTAATTCTCGCGTCTGCTCAACATCCGGCCGTCCTCAAAGAAAGAGTCCACGAATTACTCGAATTGCGCGAATTCAGAAGAAGCTTACAGAAGCACACTCAGCAGTGTCCATCGTTCGCGAGACTCCTGATCCACTCGTCCCTGAGGAGGCCGTAAAGCTCCAGGTCCTCAAACCTGTCCCATCTCTTGACGTGCTGGCGGGCGCGGCCCTCGTGGACCATTCCCAGCTTCTGCATCACCCTGCCCGACGCCGGGTTCCGCGTCAGGTGCGAGGCGTGAATGCGATTGAGCTTCAGCGTCGAGAAGCCGTAATGGAACACGGCCCGGCCTGCTTCCGTGCAGTAGCCGTTGCCCCAGTACGGCTTGCCGATCCAATAGCCCAGCTCGGCTCGCTCGAAGCGCGCGGCAATTACGAGCCCCATGGCCCCGATCAGCTCCCCGGTGCCGCGCAGCACAATCGCGAAGTTGACGAGCCCTCCCGCCTCGAACTTCGGCTGATGCGTGGAGATCCACTCTTCGGCCATGCCGTCCTCGTACGGGTGCGGGATGTTGAGCGTGGTGTCGGCGATGGCCCTGTCGCCGGCGAGGCGCTGGACGTCCTTTGCGTCGGACGGCTCGAACGGCCGCAGCAGCAACCGCTCCGTCTCAAGTGTGGGACGCTGCTTCATTTCTCTCCACCCCGCGCGCTGGGCGTGAATGGCCGGTCGTCCGCCGGCCGGCGGGCAGGCAGGCGCGGACCCTACTTGCCCGCGCCGCAGCACTTCTTGAACTTCTTGCCCGAGCCGCAGGGGCAGGGGTCGTTGCGCCCCACCTGGGCGTCGGCCTTGAGCCGGTACTTGTCGGGGTCCTTCTCCCGCTCGGCCTTGGCAGCGGCGACGGCCTGCTCCTCGGCCTCGGCCTCCTCCTTGCTCAACGCCCGCTGCGCCATGTCGGAGAGCTTGCGCTTGTCCCGGCGCTTTCCGAACCTGTCGCCGATCTGGTCGCGTGCCATCAGAGGTTCCTCCCGCAGCACTTCTTGAATTTCTTTCCCGAGCCGCAGGGGCAGGGGTCGTTTCTGCCGACCTTGGGCTGGCCCCGGACGATCGTCTCGATCTTCTGCGGCCCGGCGGCCGCCTGCCGGGCGGCCATGTCCTGTGCCAGGTGGTCGTAGCCGGTGAGCTGCTCGTGGACCATCTGGGAGATCTGGTAAACGCTCTCGGCCTCGGCCTCGGCCCCCAGGCGGGCCTTGAAGACGATGTCGGTCACCTTGTCCTGGACGCCGGCGAGCATCTCCTCGAACAGCCGGAAGCCCTCGCGCTTGTAAACTGTCTTGGGGTCCTGCTCGGCGTACCCGCGGAAGCCAACGCCGCTCTTGAGGTGGTCCATGGCCAGCAGGTGGTCCATCCAGGAGCGGTCGTAGATCTGGAGCAGGACGTAGCGTTCCAGCTCTGTCAGCTCGCGGCGTGCGAATGCCCGCCCGGCGTCGATCAGGGAGGCCCGGAGGTCGTCGCCGGCCAGGTCGCCCTCGGTCAGCTCGGCGTCGAAGCGCTGCTTGGCCCATTCGGCGGCGGCGCGGGGCCGGTCGGCCCCGGCCGGAAGCGCCGCCAGGGAATCGTCCACCTGCCGCTCAAGGGCCCCGCCGGAGACGAACTGCTCCGACACGTCGATCAGCTCGCCGGCGATCTGCTGGACGCTCTTGCCGGCAAGCTGCTCGGGGCTCCAGCCGGCGCCGTACTTGCGGTTGGCCCACTCGCACAGGGAGTTGACGGCGTAGGCGTTGTCGGCCCCGGCCGAGCCTATGGTTATGTCGATCGCGTACTCGGGCGGATACTCGATCTCGCGCCGGCGATAGGCGGCCTCCACCGCCGCCAGCACCAGCTCCGACGCCTCGGTCGGGTCCTTGTCCTTCACCTCGTCGGGAGTCAACTCCACGCCGAAGCGGTTCCTCGCCCACTCCGCCAGCGAGCGCCGGGCGAAGCCCTCGGCCAGGTACCGGCCCAGCGGAGAGAGGTCAACCGTGTCGATGTGCGCCTGCGCCGCCTCGGTCAGCGACTCCTCGATCTCCTCGAGGGTCATCTTCCGGAGCTGGTTCTGCGAGAGGTTCACGCGGAAGCGGCTCATTGCCCAGGAGGAGAGCCCGCGGAGGTCCCACTCCCGCTGGTCCACGTCCGGGTCGGCGTACTCGCCGATGGTGACGGTGATCGTCCCGGCCGCCTCCTCCTTCGCCAGCCGGCGGAGGTCCTCCTCCACCAGCGACTGCTCGGCGATGGTCTCGGCCCTGATCTGCTCCGGCCTGACGTTCACGTCGAGCGCCTGGTGGGCCCATTCGGCCATGCATCGCCGGGCGTAGTCCTCTGCCAGGTAGTCCTCCACGGCCGAGGCGACCGTCTGGCGGATCATCTCGGCGATAACCGCCTCGACGTCGCTGCCCTCGAGGACATCCTGGCGGCGGGCGTAGAATCCGCGCCGCTGGTGGTCCATCACCTCGTCGTACTCCAGCAGGTTCTTGCGGATTTCGAAGTTCCTCTGCTCGACCTTCTTCTGTGCCCTGGCGATACCTCGGCTGACGCGCTTGTCCTCGATGGCCTGGCCGTCCTGAAGCCCCAGCCAGGAGAGGATCTTTATGGTCCACTCCCCCGCGAAGATGCTCAGCAGGTCGTCCCGTAGCGACAGGAAGAACCTGCTGGAGCCCGGGTCGCCCTGCCGGGCCGAGCGGCCGCGGAGCTGGTTGTCGATCCGCCGCGCCTCGTGACGCTCGGTGGCCACGATGTGCAGGCCGCAGGGGACCTGCTCGACGCAGTCGGCCCGCCCGCGCGCCGGGAAGTCCGCCTCGAGCTTGGGCTTGAAGCAGTGGGCGCAGCTCGTGGACGGGTCGTACTCCGGGCAGTGGATGCAGCACTTGGTCGTCCCGGACGGGAAGAGGTCTTGCTGCTCGACGCCCAGCTCGGCGAGCTTCTCGGGGGGTGGGACCTTGCACCCGGCCTGCACCACGCCCTCCCCCAGCTTGATGTCGGTGCCCCGCCCGGCCATGTTCGTGGCGATGGTCACGTTGCCGACCATCTCGCCCCGGCCGCCCTTCTTCGAGACCGACTTGAGCGGATGGCGCAGCCCGGCGAGCTTGACGATCTCGCCCTCCTTGGCCGAGGCCTCGACCCGCCCGTTGAGCACCATGTGCTCCACGCCATAGGTGTGCTCCAGCATCCGGGAGAGTTCCTCGGACTTCTCGATGCTGGTGGTGCCGACCAGCACGGGCCGGCCCATTTTGGAGTAGCTGTTGATCTCCTCGACGATCGCCTGCTTCTTCTCCTCGACCGTGCCGTAGATTCGGTCGTTGTGATCCACGCGGTTGACCGGGCGGTGCGTGGGGACGGTGACCACGTCGAGGCTGAAGATTTTCATGAACTCCTCGGCCTCGGTCATGGCCGTTCCGGTCATGCCGGCGAGCCGGTCGTAAAGCAGGAAGAAGTTCTGGAAGGTGATGGTCGCGAGGGTCTGGTTCTCCTCCTTGATGGTGACTTGCTCCTTGGCCTCGACGGCCTGGTGGAGCCCGTCGGCCCACTGTCGCCCCTCCATGAGCCTGCCGGTGAACTCGTCAACGATGATCACCTCGCTGCCGCGGACGATGTAGTCCTTGTCGCGGTCGTACACCACGTGGGCGCGCAGCGACTGGTCGAGCAGGTGAGGCCACTCCATATTCGCCCCGACGTAGAAGCTGCCGATGCCGGCGATCTCCTGGGCGGCCGCCACGCCCTCCTCCGTCAGGTGGGCCGATTTCTTGTCCAGCTCCACCTCGTAGTACTTGGTCGTCCCGCCGGCGGCGTCCTCCGCCGCGGCCAGCTCCTGCTCGGACTTCTCGAGCTTGCGGGCGAGGGCTTCCTTCTTATTGTCGTCGGCGCGTGAGGCCTCGCCCGCCAGGGCCGTCACCGCCCGCTTGAGCGACTCGACCCGCCGGCCGGCCTGGCCGTGGGGGCGATGGCGCTTGATGAGCTCCCGCGCCACCCCGTCCGACTTGCGGTACCGCTCGACGTCGCCGTGCGCCGGGCCGGAAATGATCAGAGGCGTCCGCGCCTCGTCGATGAGGATGTTGTCCACCTCGTCGATGATGGCGTAGTCCAGCGGGCCCTGCACCTGGTCGGCGACGGTCATCTTCATGTTGTCGCGGAGGTAGTCGAAGCCGAACTCGCTGTTGGTGCCGTAGATGAGGTCGCAGGCGTACTGTGGCTGCCTCTCGGCCGGCGGCATCGGCTCCTGGATCGCGCCCACGGTCACGCCCAGCAGATGGAACACCGGCCAGGCGAAGTCGCAGTCGCGCTGCACCAGGAAGTCGTTGGTGGTGACGACGTGGGCCTTCTTGCCGGCCAGGACCGTCAGGTACACCGCCGGGTAGCAGGCGATGGTCTTGCCCTCGCCGGTGGCCTCCTCTGCGATGCGCCCCTCGTGGAGTACCTGCCCGGCGGCGAGCTGGACGTCGAACTGGCGGTGGTCGCGCGCCAGCCAGGAGGCGACGCGGACGGTGGCGAATGCGTCCGGCATTAGGTCGCGGAGCGATTCTCCGCCGCCGAGCCGGCGGCGGTACTCGGCGGTCTTGCCGATGAGCCACTGCTTGGCCGACAGCGGGACGAGCCGCAGGTCCTCCGCCAGGGCGACGAACTGATCGGCGGTGAGCTGGCCGGCGTAGGCCCCGGCCGCCTCGCGGGCGAGGCCGCGGTACTCCTCGTCGAGCCGGTCGCCGGCGACGTTGATCTGCTCGCGCACGACGTGCATGCGGGCGCGGATCAGCCGCTCGTTCCGGCTGCCGCCCAGGAGCTTCACGAACAGGTTGCCTATGGCCGAAAGCATGCCCGCTCCGGGGGAAATCGTCGCACCAGGTACCTTCAGTTTAGTCAGTATCGCACTGGCGCATCCTGCCCGTCAAGCGTGGCGGCGCGGGTCAAGGCAGGCGGAGGGCGAATCGGAGCGTCATTTGCTCGGCAAGGGCGGCCGGGGTGAAGGTGATGCGGCGGAGCAGCTCGCCGGCGCGTCCCTCGGCGGCGCTTTCCTCGGCCAGCTCGACCGCGGCGAATGTCCCGTCGGTATCGACGGCCCGCAGCTCGGCGGCGCCGTCCGCCTCGGAGCGGATCGTCACGGACTGTCCGTCGGCGGCGACCTCGGCCGGGGAGATGGTGATGAATACCTCCTCCAGCGATTCCGGCCGGGCGGAAAACGAGAACGAATCGGCCAGCACCACCTCGCCCCCGCCGGCGGGCAGCTCTATCTGGCGCGTCAGGCCCTTTAGCGCGGGCACGTCGTACGCCCCGGCCATCTCAATCCGCAGCGCCTTGGCGGCGTCGGCATTGAGCCCATCCACCTCCAGCGTGCCGGCGTACCGCTCGCCCTCCGGCTGCCCCCGGCCGTTGATGACCGGCACGCTGTGGCCGAAGGAGTTGCAGAAGACGCTCTCGTAGCGCCTCTCGCTGAAGGTCCGGGCCGAATACACCGGCGCGCCCGGGTCGGTCAGGAAGAAGGTCGTCCCGCGGTGGACGACGAAGCTGCCGACGTCGTTATGGTTGTGGTGCTCGGCGTTGTTGCCGCCCTTCGCCCCGACGGTGGTCGCGGCGGCGCGGAGCTTGGCGACGCCCAGCTCCGGCAGGTGGCAGTCGCGCGGGTCGTCCAGCGGCTCGAACGTGTCGTCCCGGTAGAGCATCAGGTCTTCCAGGGCGGCGACCTTCAGGTGCCCGTCGTCGGTGAGCTGGCAGAGGCCGAAAAGCTCCGGGACGTCCACGAAGCGGTTGATGTGAACGGCCGTGGCGGGCGAGAGATAGCCCCGGTGGACGTCGGCGAAGTCCAGGTCGCGCCCCGGCACGACCGACATCGCCAGCGGGTAGCGGCATATCGGCTCGATCCTCGGGTCGTCCATGATGTTTACCCGCCCGCCGGTGAAGTCGTACAGCCCGGCGGCCAGGCGGGCGTACCAACTGAACCCGTACCGCCAGTAGCTCGGCCCCTCGGTGCATCCGCCGTCGGCGGTGAAGCCGTCGATGAAGTACTCCAGGTCGGTCAGGGCGCTAGCGATGATCTTCGTAAGCGCGGGCGGGTCGGTCTCGATCAGCATCGCCGCCCCCACCACGCCGGCGTGGCAGACGGCGTTCCAGTTGTTGGGGAAGATCCGCCACCAGTTGGGCGGGTCGGTGACGAAGAACACGTCCAGCACCCGCCGGCGGACCTCGGCGACGATCCGCTCGACGGCCTCGTCGCCCAGTGCCTCGCCTAGGGCCTTCGCCAGCAGGGCGTACTGATAGCCGAGCATGGCCACGCGGAGGTCGATCCTCCCGCGGTGGGTCTCGTGTGCGGGCATGACCCACCATGACTGCTCGCACTCGGCCCAGAGCAGGTCGCGGAGATAGGCGGCCTTTTCGCCCATGCCCAGCCAGACGGCCGTGGCCGCCAGGTCAATCTGGGGCCCCCGACGGGCGAAGAACCGCTCGCAGTGGGTGCGGTTGCCCGTGCGGCGGAACTCGCGGAAGAGGCTGTAGGGAAGCGCGACGATCGGTTCGTCCTCCGTGAGCCCGGCCTCGATTCGGTCGATGAGGCCCTGCTCGCGGGCAACCCTCACCGCCCGCTGGCGGGCGCCCTCGTCTGCCATTTGCGGCACCGGCGAGTTACCAATGCTCTCGGCCACGATCCCGGCGAGCTGCTCGGCGGAGACTCCACCTAACATTGCGCGGTCCTCCATCGTCTCAGTGGGCGCCCCGTGCCGCGGCGATCGCCCGCCGTCGGCGGGGCACGCGGAGAATGCTAACCCCCCCGCCGCCGAAGGCAAGACGTTTCCGCCGAGCTGGGGATGGACTGGCCCCACCTACGGGCTCAGGTGCACATAACGGCCCCGGTCCTCGAAATGCGTTATCACCCCGGTGTCCGAGGCATCTCTCAGCCAGTACTTGCCCGGCACCGGCATCCGCCCGGGTATGTCGAACTTCGGCGAGTCCAGGTCCGGGCCCATGCTCCAGACGGCGTACCGCACGGGGCTCTCCTCCGGATCGCTGTAGTACCGCCCCGTCTCGCCGTCGCCGTAGGGGAAGCCGTCCTGCACCCAGAGCGTCGCGGCGTTCTCGAGGATGGTCGACTCGTTCATGATGGCCGCCCCCACGGCGCGGTACTTGTAGGACTGCTCGGGGTGGAAAGGGTCCTCCATGACCACGACCTGGACGGAGTTCTTCCGGCCCAGGGGCAGATACGGCCCAAGCTCGACGGGCAGCTCGTACGCGGTCTTGCTGCTGCACGAGAAGCGCGTGGGCGGGAGCTGGTCCTGGCACTCGCTGCGGTACAGTTCGAGGGCGACCGTGACGCCGCGCAGCTCGGCGTGTACCTTGGCGATGCGGGCCAGCGTCTTGGCCCTTCCCAGCGACGGCAACAGGATGGCCAGCAACAGCGATAGTATGGCGATGACCACCAGCAGCTCTATCAGCGTGAACCCGCGCGACCTGTCAGCGTGCCTGGCCATCCTGTTCTCTCGTCTTCGCCGGATGGGTCCGAGCCGGGGCCGGACTACCGCTCGCCGCGGCGCCTGCGGAGGGCCGCCAGGGCGCCGAGCCCCATCATGACCGCCGCCGTCGGCTCCGGAACCAGCTCGAAATCGGCCGGGCTCATGGCCAGCAGTTGATAGCCGCCCTGCTCGCCGAAGTCGGACTGGTTCATGATACCGATGACGTTGAAGCGCTCGCCCACGCCGAACAGCTCTGTGCCGTCGAAGCTCCCATTGAACCCCAGGCGGACGGTGAACGTTCGCACCCCGTCGGTCACCGCGACGAGGCCCTCCGTCGTCCATGTCTGCGGCGAGGCCGCCTGCACGTCCATCAGCTCCACCATCTCGCCCTGGTATCGCTCTCCGCCGGTCTGGCGCGTGGGGTCGAAGATGAAAGCGTCCCCGGCCGTCTTGAGGTCGCTCAGGTAGACCGCCGTGGGCGTCGGCAGCCCGTAGCCGTCCTGTAGAACGACGATCTCAAAGTCCATCGCCGGGTCGTTGGTATGCTGCTCGTTGACGTTCATCTTGCCCTTGTAGGACATGCCTGCGCGGGCGCGGATTTCCACCAGGTCGCCGGCGCGCAGGAGGTCGGTGACGCCGTCGCCGCCGTGGAGGTTCAGCCTGCCCAACTCGGCCGTCCATTCGGCGTCCGTATAGCTGAATGACGGGTCCTGGCGCATGATGTGATTGCCGTAGTTCTGCCCCATCCAGCAGGCCGTGCCGCCGAAGTCGGCGAAGGCCGTGCCGGGGTCGCTGTCCCAGGGCGTTCCGTCGAGGTTGATCGCCTGGACGAAGAACTCGGCCTCTCCCCCGAGCTGCCAGAGGTGGACGCCCGGGTCGTAGGCCGGCGTCGGGTCGCGCCAGTCCTCCGTGTTGTTGAGGACCATCCCGATCAAACGGATCGGGAAGCCGCCGGAGTACGCGCTGCTGCCGTCGGCGTCCACCGCCTGATAGACGCTGTGATCGACGAAGCTGACGTTGTTCCAGTCCTGAGCCGAGGTGGAAGCGCCCACGGCCGCCACCATACAGAAACCGAGCAGGATTCTCTTGAGCATCGCGCTTCTCCTCCTTTAGCTGTCAAGCCGGAGCTTCGAGTATCACCGCTGGCATGCTTGGGATTGACCGCGACCGCCGGCGGTATTACGATAGTGGAAGAAATATTACCGGCAACCCGTCTATTACGCAAGGGCTAATTCGTATGAAAAGCAGCAAGACCGCCCGAACCTCGGAGCAAGACCCGCGGATCGCCTTCTTCGACGAGAAGGCCGAGCGCTGGGACAGCGAAGATTCCGGCGGCTTGGGCATCCCGGCCCGACTGGAGCAGCACCGCGAGCTTCTGGCCCTTTCCCCCGGCCAGGACCTTCTGGAGGTCGGGTGCGGCACCGGCAAGACGACCGCCTGGCTCGCCGAGCAGGTTGCCCCCGGTCGCGTCACGGCCGTGGACTTCGCGCCGAGAATGCTCGCCCAAGCCCGCACCAAGCAGATCGACGCCGACTTCCACCGCCTGGACGTCTGCCGTGACGCCCTCGGCGAGGGCCTTTACGACGTGGTCTTCTGCTTTCACTGCTTCCCCCACTTCCGCGACCAGCCGGCGGCCCTGAGCAACCTGGCCCGCGCCATGAGGCCCGAGGGACGGCTGATCGTCATGCACCTGGCGGGCAGCGAACGGATCAACCATTTCCACTCCAGCATCGAAGGCCCGGTCGCCGGCGACGTGCTGCCTCGAGGCAGCGCCTGGCCGGCCCTGCTGGAAGGTGCGGCCCTGGGTCCCGCGCTGCTCCTCGACCAAGACGACCTGTTCTTCCTGGAGGCCCGAAAGGTGCCGCGGAGGCGGCGTGCTTGACGCGCCCCGCGGCGGCGTTAGCATGGCAGGCGAGGCGAGTAAAGGAGTCGTCCATGTCCGATCTCGTGCGAGTGAGCCTGTCCATCGAAAAGCCCCTCTTCGAGCGCCTTGAGAAGCTGGTCGCCGACAGCGAGTACCGCAGCCGCTCGGAATACGTGCGCGACCTGATCCGCAGCCGCCTTGTTGAGCAGGAGTGGAGCAGCGGCAGGACGCTGCTGGGGACGATCTCGCTGATCTACGACCACCACGCCCGCGGGCTGAGCGACAGGCTCATTCACCAGCAGCACCACTTCGCGGGGACCGTTCTGGCCACCACCCACGTGCACCTCGACGAGAACCTTTGCGCGGAGATGATCATGGTTCGCGGGCGGGGCAAGGACATCAAGGCGCTGGCGGACCGCCTGCGGCGGGAGAAGGGCGTGCTTCACGCCAAGCTCGCCACGGGCACCACGGGCAAGGACCTGCTCTGAGGCCGGCGGGGCCGCGGGTGGGCACCTCGGCGCTTGCAATGGAGTCGCCTTGTCGGCATCATGGCGTCGGCCCGGGCGCCCCAGGCCGGGGCGCCGCGGCGGAGGAGACTATGGCGGCTCAAGGAAGTTCGGCCGAGGCACACCCCCAGCAGCCGGTCGTCGCCTTCGACAACGAGAAGTACCTCGCCGAGCAGAGCGAGGCCATCCTGGAGCGGATCGGGCGCTTCGACAACAAGCTCTACCTGGAGTTCGGGGGCAAGCTGCTGTTCGACTATCACGCCGCCCGCGTGCTGCCGGGCTTCGACCCGAACGTGAAGATGCGCCTGCTTCAGAAGCTCAAAGACCAGGCGGACATCATCCTGTGCATCTACGCCGGGGACATCGAGCAGAAGAAGATGCGGGCCGACTTCGGCATCACCTACGACTCCGACGCCTTCAAGCTGATCGACGACCTGCGCGACTGGGGTCTGGAGGTCAAGGCGGTGGTGATCACGCGGTTCGCCGATCAGCCGGCGGCGATCGCCTTCGAGCAGAAGCTCACCCGCCGCGGGGTGCGGGTGCGCACGCACCGGCCGATCGAGGGCTACCCCGCCGACGTGGATCGGATCGTCTCCGACGCCGGCTACGGCGCCAACCCGTACATCGAGACGAGCCGCCCGCTGGTGGTGGTCACCGCCCCGGGCCCGTGCAGCGGCAAGATGGCCACCTGCCTCTCGCAGATTTACCACGAGCACCAGCGCGGCATCACCGCCGGGTACGCCAAGTTCGAGACCTTCCCCATCTGGTCGCTGCCTCTGCGCCACCCGGTGAACGTCGCCTACGAGGCCGCCACCGCCGACCTGCACGACGTGAACATTATCGACCCGTTCCACCTGGAGGCCTACGACGAGCGGGCGGTCAACTACAACCGCGACGTGGAGGCCTTCCCGCTGCTCCAGCGGATCCTGGCGAGGATCACCGGCGGCGCGTCGGTTTACAACTCCCCCACCGACATGGGAGTCAACCACGCGGGCTTCGCCATCCTTGACGACGAGGCCGCCGGCGAGGCCGCCAGGCAGGAGATCATCCGCCGATACTTCCGCTACCGCTGCGAGTTCGCCATGGGAATGGGCCAGCAGCAGACCGTCGATCGCGTCGAGGTGCTTATGGAGGAGGTGGGCGTCCGGCCGGAAGACCGTCCCGTGGTCGTCCCCGCCCGCACCGCCGCCGAGGCCGCCCGGGACCGGGCGGACAAGGGCAACATGGGCATCTTCTGCGGAGCGGCCGTGCAACTCGCGGGCGGAAGGGTCGTCACGGGGCGGAACTCGCCCCTCCTGCACGCCGCCAGCAGCCTCATACTCAGCGGCATCAAGGTCCTGGCCGAAATCCCGCCCCACCTGCACCTGCTCAGCCCCAACATCATCGAGTCCATCGCCGCCCTGAAGAAGGACGTCCTCAACCGCCAGAGCATCAGCCTGGACCTGGAGGAGACGCTGATCGCCCTGAGCATCAGCGCGACGACCAGCCCGACGGCCCGGCTGGCGATGGATCAGCTCAAGAAGCTCGCCGGCTGCGAGATGCACATGACCCACATCCCCACCCCCGGGGACGAGAAGGGCCTCCGCCAGCTCGGCGTCAACCTCACCTGCGACCCGGCCTTCGCCACGAACAAGCTGTTCGTCTCCTGAGCGAAGACGGGTGTCCCTCTGCGACTCCGGTTACCGCCCTGCCGGCGCCGGAGATTTTTCCAAGAAAAGTGAAAATGCCGCTTGCCGCCCGGCCGTTCCTACTATAGCATACGTACGTGGGTAATAATCGTAACTCCGGGCTTTGGAGCGCAAGCCAATGGCAGAGCGACTGGGACAGTTGCAGTTGCAGGTGATGGAAGTGGTCTGGCGACTGGGGCGGGCGACGGTGGCGCAGGTGCACGAGGCGCTGGCCGAGTCGCGGAAGATCGCCTACACGACCGTGCTGACCACGATGCGGGCACTGGAGCGGCGCGGCGTTGTCCGCCACGAGCAGGTTGGCAAGGCCTACGTGTACGAGCCGCTCGTCAGCCGGGAGAACTACGCCGCCAGCAGCGTCCACCGTCTGGTTGACGACCTGTTCGACGGCAGGCGCGAGAAGCTGCTGTGCCACCTGCTTGGGGCCGACCGCATCGGGCGATCCGAGCTGGCCAGCATCCGCCGAATGCTTCGATGCAGACACGGGGACAAGCAATGAAACCGGAAATCTTGCTCAACCTGGCCTGGGCCGTGTGGGCCTGGACGGCGGCGGTCACCGGTTGCGTCCTGCTCATGCGGCGAGCGCCGGCCGTGCTGCGCCGGCAGATCTGTCGCCTGGGCCTTATCGGCGTTCCGATCGCCATGCTGGGTGTCGGGCTTTGGCATTCGAACCGGCCGGGGGCCGGCCTGTGGGTCCGGCACGTTCACACCGCATCGGTTCGCGCTGCTCCCGAGCCGGCGCCGGAGCTGCCCGCAGTGGAGATCGCCTCGTTGCCTCCGGCAGCAGAGGATCTTTCCGACCCGAGTGGCGCCGCCTCGGAAGCCGACCATGCCGGTGGTGTCGCCACCCCGCCGCTGCCGGTCAAGCCGGAGGCACCCGCGCCTGCCCACGTCGTGCCGGCCGAGAGCCCCCGACCCCGCGCTCTCCCGGCCGCTGCGCCCCGCGTGCCCGCTGCGGCCCAGGCCAGCGAGCCGTGGCGGTGGCTGCTGTACCTGGCCGGGGGCGTCTCGCTGCTCATGCTGCTGACCCTGGCGGCGCGGCAGCTTCGGCTGGCTGTGTGGCGGCGGACGTGGCGCCCGGCCACGCCCGCGTGGCAGTCGCTGACCGCCCGGCTGGCGCGGCGCGTCGGCCTGCGCGGCCCCGTGCGGACGTTCATAGCCGAGCGCCTCAGCCAACCCGCCGCGGCGGGGATAATCCGACCCGCCGTGGTCCTGCCCGCACACCACGGCCAGACGCTGGGCCCGGCCCTTCGCGGCGTCCTGGCCCACGAGGTGGCGCACCTCCGCGGGCGCGATCCCCTGTGGAACCTCATCTCCGGCGCGGTGCTGGCCTGCGCGTGGTGGTGCCCGCTGGCCTGGTGGCTGCAGCGTCGCATGCGGATCGAGAGTGAGCTAACGGCCGACGACCACGCCCTGGCGGCCGGGGCCGCCCCAATGAGCCTGGCACAGACGCTTGCCCGCCTGGCTGAAGGCAGTTGCCCACGCACCGCAGTAGTCATGTCCCAAATGGCCTGCCATCTGAAAAGGAGAATCAAAATGATGCTCAACGAGAGAATTCCCCACAGTCCCCGAAGCCCTCTCCGCTGGCGGCTGGGGCTTACGGCGGCTATGTGCCTGGTGTGCGCGGCGCTGATCGTCACGCCGCTGGTGGGCGTTGTCGCCGCCCAGGACGCACAGCCCGCTGCCGTCGAGACCGGATCGACGACAGCCGAGCCAGACCCCGCAAACGTTCCGGGCGCTGCCAGGGAGACCGACAAGGGCCGTGCGACTGCCCGGCTGACTGGGAAACTGCGGCTTGACCGCAGCACCACGAAGCCTGGTCCAAGAAGGGTTGGGAAACATGAGGTCGTTTCGCTCCGGATCAGCGTCAAGGGCGACAGCGTGGTGATCGAAACCGGCGACGGCAAGCGGATCGAGGCCAAGGAGATTGTAGCTGTGAGCACGTCGGATGCTGGCAAGACAGCCTTCACGGTAGGAAAGCGCGGCGACCGAGCCTTTATCGTCTCCTCCCTTCCCGCGCTCGATACGCGTATGCGTAGGACGGGGCGAGCCCCGGCGCGCCCGCAAGAGGTGAGGATATTCCGGCTCAAGCACGCTAACGCTCGTGAGATAGAGCAAATCGTGGGGACGCTGTTCACGGGCGATCGGGGCCCGAGGGTCGTGCGCCAGGAGCGGACCAACGCGGTTGTCGTGACGGGAACCGGGGCCGAGATGGCGCTGATGGCAACGCTGCTCGAGCAGCTTGACGTGCCGGGCCAGCCGTCGGACGAGCCGGCTGCTCAGAAACGGGTGATGAAGGTCTACGCGCTGAAGCACGCCAGGGCAGTTGACTTGGCGCACATGATGGCGATCCCGTTCGGGGCCGGGCGCGGCGGCCGCGGAATGTTCGGGGGCACGGGCACGGGCATACTGCAAATCACCCCGGATTCTCGGACCAACACGATCGTCGTGGCGGGAGCAGAGGACGATATCAAGAAGATGGAGGAGCTGCTTGTAAAGCTGGACGTCCTGGGCCGCGCCGAGGCCCCTGGCGCGAAGGGCGCGGCCACCGAAGGCACCGGACGGCGACGGCCGGCGGTCGGAGACCCACAACTTCGCGCGCTGCACTACGCGGCCGAGAGGCGGGTCATCGACTTCGAGGCCAATCTCAGACTGGCCCAGCTGCTCCTTTCGCGGGCGCAGAAGGCCCATAAGAAGGACGCTTCGAAAGCCGACGAGGTCGAGGCCGCCAAGATCCAGCTCGATGCGGCCAAGAGGAAGCTCGACTCGGCCATGGAGGAGCTCAAGGAGCTTCAGCAGATGGCGGGCAAGCCGGCGCGGCCAGCCACACGCGTACCATCCCGCAGTGTCGGTGGCACCAGGTGAGCGGGCGCCGCCTCGCGGGCGCGAGCTGGGACTTGTCCGCACTTGACCGCGGGTGCGAGGGGGTATAGAGTCTGGCCGTCGCGGCCGGGGGCGGCCGGGCTGATGGGGTCAGCATCGCCGCCCGTCCCGCGGGCGCCGAATCGAAGGGAGTCGATAATGGAATGCCCCAACTGTCAGGCCCAGTTGTCCGCGATCACCTACGAAGGCATCCAGCTCGAGAGCTGCCCGTCCTGCGGCGGCGAGTGGCTGGAAGGCGACGAGCTGGGCAAGATCGTCCGCCTCCGCCAGCAGCGGTTCAGCAAGCAGGAGCAGCAGGCCATCGCCAAGGCCGAGCCCGTCACCGGCATCAAGCTCGCCGACGTCGACCGCGACCTGGCCTGCCCCAAGTGCGGCGGCACCACCGACGCGCTGCACTACGCCATGGACACCGGCATCATCATCGACCGCTGCACCGCCTGCCACGGCCTGTGGCTGGGCGGGGGCGAGCTGGAAAAGGTTCAGATGCTCATGGAGGCCTGGGAGGCCAAGCTGCCCGAGGACCTGAAGAAGCTGGGCCCGCGAATGCGCGAGATCGCCGCGGAGGTCGAGGCCGCCGACGACGTGGAACCCAGCGGGATTCCCTTCGTCGGCCGATACATCAACCTGTTCATCAACGGCGTTCTGGACATCATGCCCTGAGCACCGCCAGTAGCGGCATGGCCGGCCGATTTGTGCTTGCCCGATCGCCCATCGCGGACAACAATTACTGCTGGCGGGGACGGTGACAATTCAATCTTGGCGGCTGGGAGTGCCGGGTGAGGCGGCCGCGCGGAAGGGAAAGCCAATGAACCCCTTCAAGCTCCTGAAGAAGCTGGCGAAGCTGCTGCGCGGCGGGGCCGGCACCTGGGAAATCTTCACCGGATGCCTGCTGGGCATGATCATCGGGATGACCCCCGGGTTCAACATGACCATCGTCATCGCAGTGGTCCTGCTGCTGGTGCTCAACGCCCACATGGCCCTGGCGCTGACCGCCCTGGCCATCGGCAAGATCCTCTGCCTGACGCTGGCGCCCGTCACCTTCGAGATCGGCTACGTCTTGGTCCACGGCATCGGCCTGGAGGGGCTCTTCCACACGCTCTCCCAGACGCCGGTTCTGGCGCTGATGAATCTGCATTACTACTGCCTGGTGGGCGGGCTGCCGATCGCCCTGGTTCTGGGCTGTGCGATGGGCTGGTCCGTCGCCCGCGTGGTGCGGCTGGCCCGGGCGGCGATCCTCGCGGGCGGCGAGCGGAGCGAGCGGTTCCGCAAGCTCAGCGGCAACGTCGTCGTCCGCATCATCCTCCGCCTGGCATTCGGCAAGCAGAAGAAGTCCATCGCCGAGGTCCTCGATGCCAAGCGCCCCCTCTTCCGCAAGGCGGGCGTCGTCGTCTGCGCGATCCTGCTGGCCGGCGTGCTGGTCTTCGAATACGTCTATGCCGACCGGCTCGCCAAGGCCGGGCTCAAGGCCGGCGCGGAGGCCGCCGTCGGGGCCGAGGTCAACGTCGACAGCGTGAAACTCTCGCTGTTGGGCGGGCGGATCAAGGTCACCGGCCTGCAAGTGACCGACCCCGACAAGTCCACGCACAACCTCGTGCAGATCGACGCCCTGGAGGGCAACGTTTCCGTCTCCAGCCTGCTCGCGCGGCGGCTGGTCCTGGAGAAGATCCACATCGGCCGCATCGCCCGCGACGTGAAGCGCGCCACTCCCGGGGAGGTCTTCGAGAAGACCGAGCGCCCACCGCCGAAGGTGCCCGAGGTGACCATCAGCGACTACTTCGAGGACGCCGAGAAAGTTCCCGAGTATCTCCGCAAGCTCAAGGACTACCTCGACGAGCGCGAGGAAGGCCGAGAGGAGACGCAGCAGCCCGTCAACAAGACCGACGTCAAGGAGGAGGCCCGGCTGAGGGGCTACCTGAAGCTCTCGGCTGACACCGTGCTGGCGAAGCGCCCGGTTGTGACCATCCGCCGGCTCCAGATAGACAAGGTGCAGGTCGGGGACGCCGGCACCTTCAGCATCGTCGGCGAGGAGATCAGCGAGGCGCCGGAGCTCAACGACCGCCCGATGAAACTGACGGTGACCGACGAGAAGGGCTTCCTCGGCGAGGTGGTGCTGAACTTCACGGGCGAGAAGCCGCGGCACAGCATCCGGCTCGAGGCCCCGGGGGTTCCGCTGGGCGGCGCTATCCGCGTCTCCAAGCGGGTGCCGCTGGACATCTCCAACGCCCGCGCCGACATCGCGGCGGCCGGCGAGTTCACGTCCGATACGATCGACCTGCCCATTGTGATCCAGCTCCGCGACGTGAAGGCAAACGCCCGCGGCGGGCGCGGCTTCCTGGGCCTGGACCCGGCCACCGCCTCAACGGTGTTCAAGCAGGTCTCCAATATGAAGATCGTCTGCGGGCTGAGGGGCCCACTGGCCGGTCCGCAGCCGTGGGTGGATGAGAAGGCGCTCATGGAAGGCCTGAAGGAGACCCTCGCCAAGGCCGGCAAGAGCGCCCTGTCAGACATGGTCGGCAAGCAGGCCGACAAGCTCGTCGGCAAGGACATCCTCCCGTCCGGCAAGGGCCCCCTGGGCGACCTGCTGAAAGGCACCGGAGGTCTGCTCAAGCCTGGCGGGAGCAAGGATAGCAAGCCCGGCGAGACGACCACCAAGCCCGCGAGCCTGCGCGACCGGCTGCCCAGCGGCCTGCTGCCTTAGCCCGGCCCGATCACAGCAGCGGGATGCCCGCCTCGCGGCAGGTGTCGATGACATCCTGCGGCCAGAGGCCCACCTGCACCTCGCCGACGTGGGCCTTCTGGAGCAGCAGCATGCACAGCCGCGACTGGCCGATCCCCCCACCCACCGACTGCGGCAGCTCGCCCGAAAGCAGCATCTTGTGCCAGGGCAACTCCGTGCGGTCCATGCAGCCACGGATCTCCAACTGCCTGAGCATCGTTTCGGGATCGACGCGGATGCCCATCGACGAGAGCTCGAAGGGGATCTCCAGCAGCGGGTTCCAGACGAATATGTCGCCGTTGAGTCCGCCGGTCCCCGCCCCGGTGGGCGTGGTCCAGTCGTCGTAGTCGGGCGCCCGCCCGTCGTGGATTGTCCCGTCCGGCAGTTCGCCGCCGATGCCGATAAGGAACACGGCCCCGTGCTCCCTGCAGGCGGCCGCCTCTCGCTCCCAACTGCTCGCGTCGGGGTACTGTCGGGACAGGTCCTCGGTGTGCACGAAGGCGATCTCGTCCGGCAGGAATGGCTTCAGTGCGGGGAACTTCCCCGCCGCCGCCTCCTCCGACTCCTTCAGCGCCGCGTGGATGTCCCGGACGATGGCCTTGAGGCAGTCGAGGTTGCGGTCGGCCGGCGCGATCACACGCTCCCAATCCCACTGGTCAACGTAGATTGAGTGGAGGTTGTCCAGCTCCTCCTCGTCCGGGCGGATGGCGTTCATGTCGGTGTAGAGCCCCTCGCCCAGGCCGAAGCCGTACTTGGCCAGTGCCAGCCGCTTCCACTTCGCCAGCGAATGGACGATCTCGCACTCCGCCTCGCCCGCGCCCTTGACGCGAAATCGTATCGGGCGCTCGACGCCGTTGAGGTTGTCCTGGACGCCGCTGTCCGACCGCACGAACAGCGGGGCCGTCACGCGGCGCAGGTTCAGGCGCCGGGCGAGGGTCCGCTCGAAGTGGTCCTTGACGAACTTGATGGCCAGCTCGGTCTCGTGGATGTCCATCGCCGGCCTGTAGCCTTGGGGCACGATCGTGCTCAAGGGCGTCTCTCCTGCCCGCCGGAAATCCTTCAGTGCACAACAGTTTTCGCCGCAACGCGTTGCGGTAGCCACCTCCACCCGGCTCAGCCTAACCGGCTATATCCACGGACGCAAGGTTCCGACCACCTCGCCGCGGCGCCGCCTTGCGGGCCGGCAGGGCGAGCGGATACACTTACCCGGCTTTTCCAGGAGACGCACATGAACTCGCGCGAGCGCATGCTCACGGCAATCAGCGGCGGCAAGGGCGACCGGGTCCCGCTTTCCTTCATGATCTTCAGGGCGCTGGCGGCCAAGACCAGCGGTTGGCGGGATTTCGTCGAGACGTCGCTGTCGATGGGCCTCGACGCAATCGTGGACCTGAAGGAGATCATCCCGCCGGGCGGCGAGGACCAGGGAGACGCGCTGGGCTTGCCGGTGCGACTCGGCCCGGACGTGTCGGTCCGCGAGTGGCGCGAGCCCCCGGCCGGGCGACCGTACCCCCTGCTGCACAAGGAGTACGCCACGCCGGACGGCACCCTCTCGGTCGTCGTCAGGCAGACCGACGACTGGCCACACGGTAACCACGTTCCCTTCCTGGACGATTACATCGAGCCGCG
>Ga0114922_10002067_pt1 | contig 18952 bp, 16 predicted proteins | sample AartaG_FD_100975 | JGI IMG/M metagenome (GOLD analysis project Ga0114922, IMG submission 100975) | Deep subsurface microbial communities from Aarhus Bay to uncover new lineages of life (NeLLi) - Aarhus_00045 metaG | ecosystem: Environmental > Aquatic > Marine > Oceanic > Sediment | place...
AGGCTCAGTATTCTCCCGGAATTCCCCTGGAGTCCCTGATGCTATGATTTTCCCATCATGTAGCATTGCCATCTTCGTGCCTACGGAGAACGCGCTCTTCATGTCATGTGTAACTACGATGGATGTAACTCTCAGCCTTGCATGCAACTCGGCTATGAGACGATTTATTTCATCCGCTGTTATGGGATCCAGGCCGGTAGTTGGTTCATCGTAGAGAATTATCTCTGGCTCCATGGATATGGCTCTGGCTAAGCTGACGCGCTTTTTCATTCCGCCGCTTAGATCTACTGGCATGACGTCTTCGATTCCTGGTAATCCTACCAGTTGGAGTTTTTCACCTACTACCTGGTCAACCTGTTTCCGATCCATATCTGTATGTCTCGATAGGCTAAAACCGACATTTTCGCCCACTGTTAGAGAATCAAAGAGGGCTGAAGACTGAAAAACCATGCCAAATCTCTTTCGCACCTGATCCATCTGTTTCTCAGTCAGATTTGTAATCTCCTGGCCATCGACCCAGATTTCGCCTTCATCAGGTTCCAGCAGCCCCATGATAAGCTTCAGAAGGACGCTTTTACCGCAACCGCTGCGCCCCATAATCACCATAGTCTCTCCCTTTTCGACCTCCAGATTCAGGCTTCTCAACACCTGGTGCCCTTCAAACTGCTTGCTCAAGCTTTTCACAAGTATCATGATTTAACCAATACCCAACACGGCATAGATACCATAATTGAGGAAAAAATCGGCAACTATGATGAGTATAAATGAATTGACTGCTGATGAAGCAGTGGCTCGACCGACTCCTTCGGCTCCACCGGATGCAGACAGCCCTCTATGACAACCGACCATAGCAATGATGATTCCAAACGTCATCCCCTTGATAAGCCCGGCGATAATATCACCCGGGAACAGGAATTTCGTTGCCTGCTGGATGAAGAAGCTTCCTGTCATGCCAAGATAAACGCTCATAAGGAGTCCGCCCATTATTCCTGCAACATCAGCGAAGACTATTAAGATAGGCAGCATAATGGCACACGCAAGAAGCCGAGGTACCACCAGGTATTTGACCGGGCTGGTGGCCATAGCTCTGAGGGCGTCGATCTGCTCGGTGACTTTCATGGTGCCTAATTCTGCCGAGATCCCTGTACCAACCCTGGCCGCCATCACGAAAGCAGTTAGCATGGGTGCCAATTCCTTGATTACCGAAGCACTCACGAAACCACCTATCATGCCCTGAGCAGACATGGCTTTGAGTTGATAAAAGGCTTGTACAGCCGAGACCAACCCCGCAACAGCTCCGGTAATGAGCACAACAGGTAGTGCTTTGACTCCTACGTGGTAGAACTGCTTAGAGAGCGGAGCGAATTCGTAAGGCCGCTTGAAAAGCATCCGAAACGCCGAAAAGGCCAGCATTGACGCTCTGCCAATGTCATTCACACCTGAAGTCAGTTTGTTTCGAATCTGCATAGCAGCTATCATGAGCGAAGCTCACACACGATGATGAAAATGTACCCGGGAGCGCGGCCATCCTGGCCGCAGTAGATGAAAGCATGCAGGCAAGGATGCCTGCGCTCCCAGGCCATTTTCGGAGCAGACTAACAATATTTGAGGGAGGTACTTTCTTCGACAAAGGATGGCCAATTCTGAATTCAATCACAATGGGGAGTATATTAAATCGACATAAGACAGTTTATGATAGAAATATTATCTGAACTGATTTCTTGCCATATTCTCGAATCTCATGTGACTGGCTCTGAAAGTAAGATTGATAGTAGTAGTAGGTCCGTTCCGCTGCTTTCCGATAATCACTTCGGCTTCTCCCGGTTTGCCGGACATATCGCGCTCGTAGTATTCTTCTCTGTAGAGGAATATCACCAGGTCAGCGTCCTGTTCAATCGCTCCTGATTCCCGGAGGTCAGAAAGCTGCGGCCGTTTATCTGGCCGGCCCTCCGGCGACCGGCTCAACTGCGAGCAGGCCATCACAGGTATATTTAGTTCTTTTGACAATATTTTCAACGATCTGGATATTTCAGAGATCTCCTGCTGTCTGTTTTCGGATCTTCCTCTACCCTGCATAAGCTGCAAATAATCTATTACTATCAAACCTACTTCATGCTCTACCTTCAGTCGGCGCGCCTTAGCGCGTAACTCCATAACGCTGATACCCGGCGTATCATCGATGAAAATTGCGGACTCGGATAGTTTACCGGCAGATATTGTGAGTCTGGGCCAATCGCCTTCTGATAGAAACCCTGTCCTTAACTTGTTGAACTCCACGTTTGCCTGAGATGCCAGCATCCTCACAACCAGTTGCTGCCTGGACATTTCCAGACTGAACAATCCCACCGGTATTCTGCATTCACCAGCTACATACTCGGCTATGTTCTGGACGAACATGCTTTTACCCATACCCGGTCTACCGGCGACTATTATGAGATCGGCCTTTTGAAACCCGGAAGTTGCTCTATCAAGATCTGTGAAGCCCGAAGGCACGCCGGTAACATGCTCCTGCTTATTGTAAAGCTCCTGGATAGCACTAAAACTGTCCTTTATAATTCTCTTCAGCGGGACAAACCCTCTGTCCACATTTTCCTGACGAATATCCAGTACCGCCCGTTCGGCTTTGTCCAGAAGCAGATCCACATCCTCAGAAGCATCAAAGGAGTCGTTGTAAATCTGGGCTGAAGTATATATGAGACGACGCCTGATAGCTTCGTCTTTGACCATCTTGGCATAGTATTCCACATTTGCCGCGGTAGGCACACTCTCTATCATTTCATCCAGGTATGAAACTCCGCCTACCTTTTCCAGATCGCCAGTCCGCTCCAGTTCTCTAGTTAAGGTGAGCAGATCAGCGGGTTCTCCTCTTTCAAAGAGATTCAAGACGGCAGTGTATATCTTCTGATGAGCTTCCCTGTAGAACCCGCTTCCGTTTTGGCTATCGCCGAGTATTTCGACGACTCTCGGGATTACCTCCCTGCCTCCATCTGCCATCAACATAGCGCCCAGGACGGCCCTCTCGGCGTCGATGTTCTGTGGAGGAACTTTGTCCAACTTAACTGATCCCATGACCTTCTCCTTTATACTTCTCTGATAGAAGAGAACGCGAAGATGGACATTCCCGAGTAAAACAAATCCAAATACAGGGTTATGTGTTCCTGGTGGATCTTTGGAGTGCTGAAGCTTGCTTCAGCTCTTCCCGCGGTGCAGAGCTTTTCCATATATTGCGCAAGCAAGCTTGCGCACTCCATAAAGCCTGTTAAGTATTAACCTGATGGACACGTTTGCCCATGCAGAATTTCTTTTATGGAAGAGGGATAACTTTATTCAGAAAGGCAAATGCGGAGGGCAGAAGGCAAAAAACCAAAAGCACGTTATTTTCTTTATACTTCAAGTCCTATCCTCTATAGCCCTCTTATGCCTTTACAACCCAAACCTTAATATCGGCAGTTACGTCAGGATGTATTTTTGCTGGAACAGTAAATACGCCAAGTTCCTTTATTGGTTCGTCCAGAATGATCTTCCTTCTGTCAATTCCAATTCCCTGTTCTTCCAGAGCAGCCGCTATGTCGAGGGCAGTTACAGACCCAAAGAGACGATCATTCTCCCCCGCTTGCATACGGATGGTGCACGAAAGGCTAGCAAGCTCCGTGGCCAACTTTTGGGCGTCTCTTTTTTCCTTCACGGCACGATCCAGAGCTACTCGCTTTTCATGTTCAAGAGATCGGCGATTCCTTTCCGTAGCCTCGATAGCGAGGTTCCTGGGGATCAGATAATTGCGTGCGTATCCGTCTGCAACAGTTATCATATCTCCTTCATTACCGAGTTTCTCAACGTTTGTTTTCAAAATAAGCTGCATTTGAACTCCCCACTATTCCATCATCACTTTTTTATGAAGGGCATTAAAGCTATGTTACGCGCCCTCTTGATTGCGGAAGTGATCTGCCTTTGATGCTTGGCACAATTGCCAGAGATTCTCCTGGGTATAATCTTGCCTCTTTCAGTGGTAAAAGTCTTCAGGAGTTCGATATCTTTGTAATCTAAGCTTTCTACCTTATCAGCGCAAAGCCTGCACATCTTCCGGCGTCTTCTTCCGGTATTGCCGTAATAGTATCTTGCCATAACATACTCCTAAATTAAAGTAGAACATGCTGCCAGCTTGTTTAAAAAGGAATGTCGTCATCCGCCTCCACTTCGTCCATTCCCGGTGCTCCAACTTCGTCTTCCGCCCTTCGTCCACCCAGGAACTGGACTCTGTCAGCAACAACTCTCAGTCTACTTCTTTTCTGTCCATCCTCAGTTTCCCATGAATCGTATTGCAGACGCCCTTCGATAAAAATCGAGCGTCCCTTGGAGAGATAATTTGCACAATTTTCTGCGGTTTTCGCCCATGTGACAATATCAACGAAACATACTTCTTCTTTTCTTTCGCCGTCCTGAGTAGTGTAGACCCGGTTCGTCGCCAGTCCAAAGTTAGCCACAGCAGTTCCGCTGGGTATATAGCGAAGTTCGGGATCTCGCGTCAAATTACCAATCAGAAATACCTTGTTCAAATTAGCCATTTGTGTCCCCTCATTGCGAAAATAGCCTTAAAACTCATCCTCTTCCTCATCTTCCTCTTCAGATTCTTCGGATAGTGATTCTTCTTTATCTTCTGATTCTGAGCTTCTCATTCCCTGCAATTCTTCGGCTCTCAAGGTCATATATTTGATAATCTCTTCAGTCAAACCGTAGTACCGCCCGAGTCTCTGAATAAACTGCGGCTCAGCCTCGAAGTCGACCAGGACGTAATAACCATCTCTATTGCCCTTGACTTCGTAGGCTAATCGCTTTTTGCCCCACTTGTCTACTTTGATTACTGTGCCGCCGCTGCCGGAGATGAGGTTCTGTGTATCCTCGATAACTTTTTCAATGTCTTCCGACTCAATGTTAGGGTTAACGATAAAGACCGTTTCGTACTTATTCAAGCAATATTCCTCCCTTTGGCCATAGTGGACCTAAAACATAGGTCAGGGAAATTCACCAGAACCAAATTAGTGATCTTTGACGAATTACCTGTCACAATTCCATCTCTAAGAAGATTCTTCGCTCCGCTCAGAATGACGTGGATTGCGACATTCTTCATCTTAAGCTGTTGTAGGTTAAACCTGGCATCGTATTACCGATAGAAGTATATCACATGAGTGAGGATTTTTCAAGGGAACTTTATGATGGGTTGTGGATCGCTTGGGCAAACTCTTGCACGAGGTTTGCATTGTTGGTTTTTTCCAGCACGTTGCCTGTAACTATGAAATCTGCTCCTGCTCGCACCTTTGCAGCGGCGACTCCGGGATCTACAATTCCGCCTCCTACTATCAGGGGTATGCTGATCTCCGCTTTTACTGCTGCTATCATCTCATCAGGAACGGGTAAAGGCGCTCCGCTGCCACATTCCAGATAGGCCATCTTCATCCCCAACATTTCGGCTGCCATCGCGTGCGCTACGGCAATGTCCAATTTGCCCCTGGGAATTGGAATAGTCGAGCTGATGAACTGAACTGAAGTACATGTGCCGCTGTCTATAAGCATATAACCAGTTGGAATGGCCTCAATGCCGTATCTTCTGATTACAGGAGCAGCTTTTACATGCTCCCCAATAAGGAAATCGGGATTTCTGCCACTGATGAGACTGAGGAATAAGACAGCATCTGCGTAACGGGAAAGATGACTTGAAGCACCAGGAGATATTATAACTGGAAGATCTGACCGTTCCTTAACGCGCTGAATCATGACCTCTAAACGGTCGGACATCAACAGACTGCTTCCTACAAGGAAAGCGTCTACTCCTGCTTCGTCTGCGTAGGCAGCGAAAGTGGCTGCATCTTCGGCATTCTGCCTATCGGGATCGAGCAATACCAGGTATCCAGCTCCCTTCTGGCTTTTCATGTGAAGAAGATATTCGAGTACAGAATCCATGATCCGTGATCCGTAATTCGTGATCCGTGATCCGTAATTCGTGATCCGTGATCGGATTACGGATCACGAATTACGAATTACGGACTATTGAGACCATCCCATTGAAATGAGGTGCCTGAGTTCCAGCAAGAGCTTTGGATCATTCCTCAGAGCAGTCCAGAATATATCAATTAGAGACAATTTTTTTGAGCCAGCCTTTAGAAGCACTTTAGCAATATCATCAAGGGTCTTGTCGCTGAATTTTAGGATCCCTTCCCTGAGTCTGCGCAGATGCCGGAATGTCCGACCAACTTGCCGGTGCCAACGCTTCTGGTATTCTGCCAGAGTTGCATAAGATACATTTCCATTTCGGGCAGCCTGGCCTGCAACTTCGCCAGCGATCTGACCGGCTATCATGGAATTGATAATGCCTCCTCCTGAAACAGGATCGTTCTGATGCGCTGCATCGCCCACGACCATGAAGCCATCCCGGGCAAGTTCAGGTAGCGTCCCGGTTACGGGAACACAGCCGACCACCATAGCCAATATGGAAGCGCCGGGCAACTCTTTCTCCACAAACTTGTCCAGATAGTCAATGGCTGTCCTGCCATCGATATTGCCCCCAATACCGGTCCCTACATTGGCAGTATCATGCCCTTTTGGGAAGATCCATGCGTATCCTCTGGGTGCTACCTCATGTCCCAGGTAGAAATCGCAGTAAGCAGGATCGAAAGCTGACGCTGTGTGCTGTGTAGCGGATGAATCCGCTTTGTTGTTTATCCCTGTCATGAGATATTGAACACAGGTATCCACCTCATGAGGTTTGCAGGTAGTATCGATCCCTGCCCATTTGGCCACCCGCGATTCTACCCCATCGGCGGCTATCACCACTTTCGCTCGAATAGAATGTTCCCCATCCGGACGGCGAACCACGGCTCCTGCAATGCTGCCGTTTTCCTTTATCAGATCGACAGCTCGAGCTTTTACCCAGACTTCTGCGCCTGACTTCACGGCTTGAGCGGCTAACTCCCGGTCGAAAATCTTCCGCTCCAGAACTAATCCTGACCCGGGTTCATCAATTGTAATAAACGTACCATCAGGAGAATGAATACGACCACCGTGGATCTCGGCACATATCCATTTCGGATCCAATTCAGTAAGCTCAGCCAGTGCTCTTTTGCTTACACCTTCTGCACACCTGACAGGAACCCCAATCTCCTGTCTTTTCTCTATCATCAGGACGTCCACGCCTTGCTGGGCAGCGGTTCTGGCGGCCATAGACCCGGCGGGTCCAGCTCCTATAACCAGTATATCACATTTTCGATGCCGTGTGCTAGATATAGATACTGGATTCCGGGTTCCATTATCCAGCGCAGATTGCTGATCATCGAGCTTCATGGCGCCTACCGGACATACCCTTACACATGCAAGACACCTTTTGCAGAGCGAAGGATTACTTCTTACGTGAATGTCAACCAACTCAATGGCATCAACAGGACAGACGCTGACACATGCGCCACAATAAGCGCATATTTCCCTATCTATAACTGGGCTTATGGGTTCATTCCTCCTAAGTATACTGCTCCCAAACCGATGAATATATCAAACTTCATAATATTCGCGACTCTGGCTGCACTTTGCTCTGTGAGACTGGTCAAAAGAGTTAACATGCAGTAGATCAGAACCAGATCAACTCCAATAACTACACATAAGAGGTAGTATAGTGAGTAAATTTCCAAAAAGTATGGCCACGGACTGACAAGTATAACCAAAGCCAGAAATATAAGCGATACATACATTGCTTTCCGCTTACCCCATCTTATGGGCAAGCTGGATAGTCCGCTCATATCGTCGCCTTTCACATCCTGAATATCCTTAACTATCTCACGTGCTGCTGTGAACAGGAAAGCGAAGACAGCGGGTATAATTGACCCGCCGATAGCTCCCACAGCGATACCGCCTGAGACGAAAGTTAAACCCGTGAGCAGCCCAATGACGATGTTACCCACTAGCAGCAACTGTCTGAGCCTAATGGTGTAGAGCACCAGAAGCACGGAAACTATGCACGCGACGGAAAATGCGACCCAATTAACGGCCAATCCCAACCCGGTGCCTGCAACGAATAGAACAACCGCAAAAACCAATGCAGTCCGTTGACCTACCTGGCCTGAAGGAATGGGCCGGGATGGCTTGTTTATCCTATCAGTCTCAATATCCCTGTAGTCGTTGAAAGCATTTCCAGCAGACAACAGCATACAGGCAGCAGCGGCTATGATAATGACATTAGTAAGCGGGCTGATGCTGCCAGCGGCAAGATATGCCCCTAAAACCACAGAAATGAATGCTATCAGTCCATTCAGGGGCCTGGCCAACCGAATAAGCCCATTAAGATGCGAGAGAGCATGTCGTACTCTCAAACCGGGCGAAACCAGATGGGATTTGTGATGCAACTGTATTGCTCACCTCTTGCCGATGAAGTTGCTTCCAACCGAACATAGCCTCTGTTCTTACTTTCTATCTTATATGAAAAAGCGCAATCCCAGGAAGACCTTCCGGTACCCTCATGATTCTGGGGAACGAACGTCCTCTCGATGCGCTCAACTCTGTCAGAAAGATCTCCCATGTATAGATTGATCCTATCAATTGGTCCGAATTCTTCTGATGATCGGGCTTTAATATCTACTGTGAACTCGCTGCCAACAATATCATCCCCGATACGCGCTGTCTGGCCTGTGTTGCTTTGCGCCTGTAAAATAGCCACGGGGCCATTAGTAACGACGGTTCTCCCATTTCTCAGAGCATCTGTAATCCCTTCGAGCGATAAATCAGTTCCGCAATAAGCGTAAGTTCTGATCTTACCGAATACGTGGTCGTCGGATTCGGAGAGCTTCGTATTAGGGTATTTGACCTTTCGACATCTGTTAAAATCTCCGTGAGCATCGTTTCCTCCGAGGACATACAGTCTGCGACCTTCTAACAACAACTGAATCCATTTCTTATATGATTTGGCGAAGTGTTTGCTATGTTGACCATTCCAGAATTGCAGCCCGTAGTATCCGCCCTGAGCGTAATCCTGATCCCGCCAATTGCCTCTATTCAGAAGCAGAGTTCCGAGGAAGCCGTTTCCCTCCTCTGGATGCGCAGCATAGGCGAATCCGTTTAGACTATTTATCCTGCTGAGGCACTGACGTAAGGTAAGATCCGGTCGTTTATTCAAACCTCTTTTAACCCCATCACCGCTGCCGGGGATAAACTGAGGAGTATCAAAGGCCAATAGATGTATATTGTGTGACTTGGAATTTCCGCAGGATATTTCTTCCGCCGGGATCACGAGAAAGTCGCCGTCCCTGGAGTTCAGGAATGAAGCGTCTTCCCGAATTCGTTTCCACCTGGTGAGTGTTGAATCGTGCTCAAAGAATTCACCTATAGCCCTATCCAGATCATAAGAATGGTCTGTGGCAGCCAGCCAGCTTAACCCCATAGATTTCCCCATTACAGCGGCGACCTCAACAGGCGCTCCGAACTCTATCTGATCCTGTGTCATATCAGAGTGATAGTGCGGGTCTCCACAATACCATCCATCAAAAGCTGGGAGTTTGCAGGGACTCACGTAGATGTCAAAGGGCGCGTGGAATAAACCGGGCAGGTTATCTGATATTGCCTTTTTCCTGATACCATTCTTGATATATTCCACCTCTACAGAGATCTTCATTGGCCCTGTTTTTTTCGGCGGTAACTCCAGGAAAGCGATCATGTTCCAATAGCGATCCGATATATGCAACGCTTTCTCTTCGCTCAGAAGAGTTTTCTCTCCCGTCTCTCCGCCTTCCATTTCATATTTAGCTGTAATCCTCTTTAGCTTTATGGGAAACTGATCTGCATCTTTAACAATGCAGACAATGGGTATTGGCTTTCCCGGATCAACCCGCCATGGCGCGTCCGTTATTAATTCAGGATACCGTCTATTTATGAGGGAGTAGCGGAAGAACGTATAATGGATCTCTGCGTAACTGTATACCTTCCAGGAAGTCACAAGCAGAAGAAAAATAATTGTAAGCGGGAGCATAAGAGGCAGTTTGTAATGCATTATATAAACCCCAATCTGCCAAATAAATTTCTGTAATCCTCTCTGTACTTACTTTTCAGAGTAATGATTTTATCTCTATATTCGCTAGCGCCTTTTAACTTTTTGTCGCACATATCTATCAGCGTATCTACCGGAGCTGACGGTATTGCATAGTCCTCCCCTAGAGCTTCTATCACAGCAGCTCGTGAATCCAACTGTAAGAGAAGAGAAGGCACTCCCATAGATGCGAGCAACATAGTTCCATGAACCTTCACGGAGAAAGCAAAGTAACATCGGGAATAGTATTTAAGGAAATCTACGTAATTCGTTGAAAATAAGACATCTCTTCGATCGACACGCTTCACCAGTCCTGAATAAGACTGAAGGTCATGGCAGACCCACACGACTCTCTTGCTACTGAACTTTGCCTTGAGTATCCCCCAAACCTCTTCGCACGTCTTTAAGATCCTTTTCGGCGGCAACGGGCAGTTCCAGTGAGTATCACCCCATATTACGAATACCAGATCGCGCTCCTGCTCCGGTATTGCAGGAAAGTTACTTGTGTTGTTCCCGCCGACTCTTCTCTCGTCATACGCGAATAAAGACGGGCAAACAACCTGACGTACATTGCGGAACTCCATATCTCTGAGGAACTGGAAACAATACCTGTCTCTGACTATAAAATCGCCGAGTATTACCTTACTATATCGTAATACGAAGCTTTCATAATCATCATCTTTAGCTGTGTTCGGCATTTCCACAATTCCATCCACAGAGCAACTGAAATTGCCACCCACAGCAAAGAGCAGAATCTTCTTGTCCGACTTTTCGCTGTACTCCAAGATCCTATTTTGCCACTTCATCCTGTAGCATTTTTCGTAGAATATTGGTGAACCGCATATAACAACCAGATCGGACTCGTTTATCGCTCTCTTGTAGCTATTGTCTTTTGGAACGTCAACTTTATTTATAAGGAAGACGCTGCCATAAAGCTTTGCTGGAAAGAGGTTTTTGAATCCCTCGTAAATGAAATTATCGCCAGCGTTAATCCCGACCGTTGTTAAAACTGCTAAATTCATTATCAAGGATAGCTGATACCGAAACGCAACTGGTAATATGCCTTCATCAGCAGAATAGCAAGTATCAGCAAGACGAAATAGAATGGAATGAACATAGCGATCAAAAGCGAAAGCACCAGCAAGCTAACCTTTGTGGCAAGAGTAATGGCACTGATCTTTGGTGATTGCTCATTCCAGTTTGATATGGTCATGTAGATAAAAAACGGCAAAGACAACAGAGATGCCGTGAGGCATATATAATCACCCAGGATTAGACTTATAAACGGAACTATGCCTACGAGAAGAGTACTGAATATACATGATCTGCGGATTCCCAGAAAGGCGCCAGTAGTAATGTCACCGCTTTGAACATCACCTTTTATGTCTGGTATAGTGGTGTTAATGAATGCAGCAGCAATACAAATAACATACGGAAGACAGTCAAAGATCAGCCTTGTTGATAGGGCCGCAGTGGATATCCACCCCACAGCGAAAGCCACGACTCCGAATCCCAGAGCGTTTGTGAGCAAGTCCAGGATGGGTCTGCCTTTTAGCCTAACCGGGGGAACAGAATACAAAACACCAAGGACGATGGATAGCAATACCAGGTATAAATACACTCCTGGGAATTGGATAAGAGCTATGATGATAGAGATGGAGAATAGAATTCCAATCTGGATTTTCAGATTGCGCCTTTTAATATGTCCTCGGGAGACTAAGTATAGCTTACCGTTTATTTCGTCTGTATGGCTGTCGCTCATCTGGTTCAGTATATATACAGCACCCATTAGCATCGAATACAGGAAGAGCGTGACCAGTATTCCATTACCAGGACGCAAGACAATAGGAACATTCCCTATGAGTGGCAAAGAGATATGATTTAGGGTTTCTCCGTCTAGTCCCTTGTAATAGCCGAGGAACAGCATTGTCCAAACAGGCATAAGTAGGAGAGGTCTTAGAATGGCTATATAGTCAAGCAAGTGCAGTAAACGTTCAAGGAGGGAAGGTAGAATTTCTGTGCGACTCTGTATAACCGAGTGACTTTCATCCGCATTTTTCACAAGTTCTAGCTTGGGTTGCTGCATACTCTCAAGGGATCAGAGATCAATATTAGTGGATCACAATTAGTGGATCACATTCGTAGCCCAACTTTCTAAGTTGGCTCTTTACCAGCAAGCCAAGATAGAATCTTGGGCTACTTCAGCTAAATGACAAAGTAATATTAGTGACTTTCATCTGCATTTTTCACAAGTTCCAGCTTGGGTTGCTGCATACTCTCAAGGGATCAGAGATCAATATTAGTGGATCACAATTAGTGGATCACACTCGTAGCCCAACTTTCTAAGTTGGCTCTTTACCAGCAAGCCAGGATAGAATCTTGGGCTACTTCAGCTAAATGACAAAGTAATATTAGAAACCAGTTACTAAAAAGCTTGCCTTTTGACAAGTGCCTTATCATACCATATACAAGTCGAGGTGTCAAGGGAGGAATAGGGATCAGGAATAGGGGATAGGGATCAGGGAATCCCACCCTGTCCTCTAGTCCCTATCCCCTAATCCCTGATCCCGGCCTCTTAATCAGCATACTCGCGTAGGCACATTTATTGATCAGCCGATTTTTGGCTTTCTGGATGCAAGGAAGTGAATCGATGCGGACACAGCCAATTTTTGCTTTGAAAGCCCACATATCATCCAGAAGATATATTGCAATCCTTGGCAAAGCATATACCAGATTTGCGTTATTGATATATTCAGCTTTCAGAAGTTCGGGTCGCAGCGAGAAAGCAGCCTTGTATCCTGATTCCCTCACAAAACTGATAATTCTCTCATCGTAATCGCCATAGGGATAGCTGAAGAAATCAACAGGCTGTCCCAACCCATCCTCCAGTACCTTCTTTGAGGCTTCAATCTCGTACTTAGCTACGCTATCATTCTGTTTTGTCAGGAAACTATGGTTGACCCCATGAGAGCCGAACTGTATTCCACCGTCGGCCATCTCTCTAATCTGTGCCCAGTCCAGATGTTTAAACCTGGGTCCCGGGCTTTTATCCCATTTATTACTCCTGCCAATATAACCTGTTGTCACAAATATGATGGCTGTAAATGTATATTCCTTCAGGATCGGGTAGGCATAGGTATAGATTCCCTCATATCCATCATCGAAGGTGATAGCCAAAGGACGGTGTCGCGGTGGGTCGACAGGCCGATGCATCTCGTCCTTACCCTTTTGCATCTCCCCGAGTTCCCATTCCTGCATCGTATTTACAATGGGGATCAAAAGAGATTGAGGCGATATACTGGTATATCCTTCACTTTTTAGGAATCTGATCTGCTTCTCGAATCTGTGAGGGGAAAGTGCAGTTACACCAAGTTCTCTTCGGGGATCAACCTTGTGATATACCAGAATTGGAAGAGCTGTTTCATTCCTTCGAGGTTTTGCCACGGGCATTTTTATATTCTTCCAATTCTTTTCGTAGTGCTTCGAACTTCTTTTCCATATCCCGGACTTGGCTGATCAGTTCCGGGAGCCTACGCATGCTCGCCTGCAGCCGCAACTCTTTCGTGTGTGGGACGGCAGGAGTTCCAGACCAGACACAAGGACCTGGTGGTATGTCCTTGCTAATACCTGCTCTTGCGGCGATCTGAGCATCTGCGCCGATTGTGATATGCCCAACTACTCCAGCCTGACCAGCTAAGGTAACGCGATCCTCAATTTTCGTGCTGCCAGCAATACCGACCTGGGCAACGATCACACAATCTTCGCCGATAACGACATTATGCGCTATCTGGACCAGGTTGTCAATTTTGGTACCGCGCCCCACGACTGTCTCGCGCAATCCACGATCAATTGCTACATTAGCACCTATCTCTACGTCATCCTCGATAACAACGGTACCAATCTGTGGAACCTTGTGCTGTCTATCACTAACCTGGGCAAAACCAAAACCGTCGCTCCCTATGACAGTTCCACTGTGAATTATGACTCTTTCACCGACTCTAACGTCCTCTCGTATTGTAACATTAGGATAGATAAAAGTTCCGGCACCGATCTGGGTGTCATCACCGATATAAACAAAGGGAGAGATAACAACTCCATCACCGATCTGGGCGTTTTCGCCAACGACTGCGTAGGCTTGTATCCAGACATCTTTACCGATCTTTGCGTTTTCACCGATGATGGCTGTTGGATGTATACCTGTCCCTCTTTCTCCCCTCTTTTTGGCAAATGCCTCCACAACTTTTGCCCAGGCCCAGTATGGGTTCTCAACCTGGACCATAGGCTTTCCATTGTATTTAATGCTCTTCCAGCTAATTATTGCTGAAGCTCGCGTTCTGTTTATCTGTGATATGTACCTGGGATTTGCGACGAAGGTAATCTCGCCTTCACGTGCCTCTTTGATACCGGCAACACCATGAATTTCTATATCGCCGTCACCTATTAACTCTCCACCCACCAGTTCGCTAATATCTCTTAACTTCTTAAGCATTTACTTCCGTCCTCACGTAACTCGGTGATGAACAGCAACTAACTACAATCATTTGGCGTTCTCTTCCTCACCTGAACCGGGTACAGGCTCTTCAGCTTCCTTTGATTTGCTAGACGCTTTTTCTTTGTAAGCTTCATCAAGCATCACTGAGACTCGATTGGTAATATCAAGTTCAGGATTCAGATACAGGACAATAAGCCGCTTCTCCAGGACAATATCGTAACCTTCCTTGATGGATAGATTTTGTATGACCTTCTTCATCTCCTCCAGTATGGGCTCCAGAAGCTGCTCTTGCTTCTGAGCAAGGCGCATATTGCCCTCTTGTATGAGAAGGTCTCGGCTTTGCATCTTACCATTAATATCGCCCTGCAGCTTTCTCTCGGCGTCTTTATCGTCAAGAAAAGCGCGTTGTTTAGCCAATTCCTCTTCAAGGCCTGCTATCTCTTTATCCAGGCTTTCGATTTTCTTGCGCCATTCCTCCCGCTCTTTTCCTATTTCCTCAACGGCTTTCTTACCCCATATAGAATCCTCCAGGGCTTTTTCCGTATCCACAGCAGCAAGTCTCAAAGAGGTTTGAGCAATGGCAGGCAAGCTGATCGAAACAAATAGAAATGATAAAAAGATAGCAAGAAATTCTCTTCTCATTTGGCAAAATCCTCCTGCAAAAAACTTAGCACACAAACCCCAAGCTTGCAGCTAGTGTCTTGCTTGTTGCGCCTTTAGAACGCGGGACCTATCTCAAACTGAAACCTGCCGCCTTTGACCTTTTCGCCTTCTCTGGCAGGGTCCAACGGGAATCCATACTCAAGCCGAGCCAAAGCGCCTAGCATATCAATTCGCAAACCCACACCTATGGATCTTCTGAATTTGAGGTATCTCCACGGCCACTCATTTTCTGCCCACACCTGTCCTGCATCGAAGAATACCAAACCTCTTAAAATATCAGTTATCGGGAAGCGATACTCAATGTTGAGTAACCCCATCTTGTTTCCGCCGAATTGATCGTAGTATCTGGGAACATAAACTCCGTCCGAAGTTAATCTATCACCGGAAGGCGTGATGGACCAGGTATCGTAGCCGCGAATGGAGTCTATCCCGCCCAGGAAGAATCTCTCGTATCGCATTTTATCAATGTCTTCACCGGCCAGATGCCCAGCGCGCAGGTGAAATACCAGCACTAATTTCCACCACGTTGGTACAAATATGCTCGACTCGGTCATATACTTCTGAAATTTATATCCGCCTAATCCTGAGAACTCGGCGGAGACGGTATTATAGAATCCACTGCTAGGATCGAATAGGCTGGTGATAAACTGCCGTGTATCACGATCTAAGATGAATTTAGTGCTTCTTATTTTCCCTTTGTATATTTCCTGCCATGTATCATCGCCCATGCGCTCTTTTGTAGATGTATTCTCGTTCCTCAGTCCTATGGAGAGGTCAATCTGCCTTGTTAGCGGACGTCCGACTGTAATGGAGCCACCGACGCTCTCATCTCTGAACAACGTTTCTGAATCCAGTTCGCCTGGGACGTATCTTGTATTTCTGCGCCTGCTATAGATACTGAATCCCAGTGAGACAGGGCTGTCGAATACCCAGGGTGTGCTGAAGAATATCTGACCTGTTCGACGGTCTTTGGTTCCTATCTCTCCTCTTATGTGCAAGCGCCAGGCTCTTCCCAGGATGTTGTCATCCCAGATGTCTAAAGCCCCAAATAGGGACCCGTCATCTCCATCTCCTGAACCGTATCCACCAGCTATACTGAACATTCCTGACTGACGTGATTCCTCGATGTCAAAATTTACCGCTACTGCCTGTTTACCGTCTCCTGCGGCTGTTTCAGTAGCCAGCGGTATCAGACGCGGGCTGGCTCCTCTTATAAAAGGGCCTAATGTGAGTATCTTCCTGCGCGCGTCTGATATATTCTGGTATGAAAACATCTGACCTCTTCTCACGTCGAACCGATCCAGTTCCCTTCTAATCACATATTCTTTGGTTTTATGTGGATCATCGCTTGTCTCAGAGACCCAGTTGATGGGAACACTATCTATATATGCCGGCCCACCTTCATATATTTTCAGCCTTAAATTCACGATCTCTTCTTCAGGATTATAGTCTCTTTCCTTCCTTACCTGAACGGAGACATGACCTTTGTCGCCATACATTTTGTTAATCCTGGCCACACTTTCGCTGAGCGCGATTTCGCTGAAAATATCGCCTTCCTTTAGAGTGAATTCCTCAAGTATCTCCTGTTCCAGGAATAGAGGACCGCTTCCCTCGTAAGGCTGAACGACAACACTTGTGGAACCGATACGGAATTGTGGCCCCTCCTCAAGTTCTATACGAACGATGAGGCCGGACTTATCTTCGTTGAAATCTTTACCTGAGTTGGTGATCCTGGCTTGAATGAAGCCATTCTGACGATAGTAATCCTCTACACTGCTCAGATCTCCCTCGAAGTATGAGTCATCAAATCTTTTACCTTTCTTAATTTTCATCTGCTTTTTGATTTCCCGGTCGGAGATCCTTCTATTGCCGATTATCTCTATCTCCTGAACTTCTATCTTTTTGCCCTCGTTTATCTTGAATAATACATCTGCAGTACCTTCAGAATCTTTCACAACCTCATGTTCCACCTGGGCCAGATAGTAGCCCTTCTTTTGATATAGAGATAGAATCTTGCTCTTGTTTTCATGAAGCAGCTTGCCACTTAAGCTGCGGCCCGGGCCTATGGTCAGAACATCCTTGATCTTGCCATCTTTCATCTCTTGATTTCCACTCAGACTTACAGCTTTGATTTTTGGATATTCTTCCAGGATGAACTTGAGGTATATACCTGACTCGGAACCTGAGGAATCAACCTCTATATTGGAAAACTGCCCTAGTTTGAAAAGCTCCTTTACATCGTCCCTTATACGCTTTACCGATACCTCTTCACCCTCCCTGGTCTGAAGTATACCAAGGATGGTTTCTGGCGGCATTGTCCTACTGCCTCCGATTTCGATAGATTTTATGATAAAGATGTTTTTCGATATTTTTTCTTCTGCCGTTACCATAAATACAGAAACCAGCGTAAAAAATATACAAAATACAAGACATGAGACATGAGTCTTGAGTCTTGAGTATGGAGTGCGGAAGCTTGCTTCCGCATCTTGAGTCTTGAGTCTTGAGTATGAATTCTTAAGTTTCTTTCTAAGCATTGCTATCGCGCTCCCCCAGCAATGATCAGTAATCTATCGCGCCCAGACAATTCCATTTGTAAGAAGATTCTTCGCTTCGCTCAGAATGACATGGATTGTGACATTTCCATCTGAAGCTGTTACTACTCGTTGACATCGCTCGTTACACATTCGGCAGGCTCCGCCTCACTAAAGCTGAGCTTTTCACCATCACGTGATACGTGGAGCGTATTACCTATTGCGCTCCCATCAATCATTTTCTGGGCAATAGGATCCTCTATATGTCTCTGAATTTCTCGCCTGAGATGTCTGGCACCGAAATGCGGATCATAGCCTTTTTCAACAATGAAATCTATAGCATCTGGAAGAATGACGACTTCTATATCGTTATCCTTCAGGCGTTCCTTGATCTCATCCAACATTATCTCGGTTATCCTGGCGATGTGCTCCCTATTGAGCGAGTTGAATACGATCACCTCATCAATTCTATTGAGAAATTCTGGATTGAAGACTCGTTTCAACTCTGACATCACCTTACTTCGCATGTCTTCATAAGAAGTTTCGCTGTTCGTACTCCCAAACCCTAGAGATGATCCTTTTGCTATATCTCTGCCGCCAGCGTTAGAGGTCATTATCAATATTGTATTTCGGAAATCTACAGTGTGCCCCAAATTGTCAGTAAGACGTCCGTTATCAAGAACCTGGAGCAGAATGTTAAACACGTCGGGATGTGCTTTCTCTATCTCGTCCAGGAGAATAACGGAATACGGCCGCCTCCTCACCTTTTCAGTAAGTTCACCGCCTTCCTGATACCCGACATATCCCGGCGGAGCGCCTACCAATCTGGAGACGGCAAATTTCTCCATGAACTCTGACATATCAATACGTATTATGGCATCTTCATCGTCGAACAGAAATTCAGCAAGAACCTGCGCGAGATAACTTTTACCCACCCCAGTGGGTCCTATGAATATGAAGGAGCCTATTGGCTTGGTAGGATCTTTCAGACCTGCTCTGGAACGTCTAACAGCTCTTACCAGGGCTGTTATAGCTGCATTCTGGCCTATTACACGTTCCTGGAGTGCGTCGTCCATTCGGAGCAGCTTTTCCGATTCGGTCTCTTCTAATTTGGATATAGGAATACCAGTCCATTTTGAGACGACCTCAGCTATATCCTCCTCGTTAACAGTGATTGGCTCCGGTTCAGGCAACGGTTCAGCTATCCCG
>Ga0114922_10002068_pt1 | contig 18949 bp, 12 predicted proteins | sample AartaG_FD_100975 | JGI IMG/M metagenome (GOLD analysis project Ga0114922, IMG submission 100975) | Deep subsurface microbial communities from Aarhus Bay to uncover new lineages of life (NeLLi) - Aarhus_00045 metaG | ecosystem: Environmental > Aquatic > Marine > Oceanic > Sediment | place...
GATTTACAGGGCGCTGATAGAGGCGACCGCCTTCGGGGCGCTTACCATTATCAATAGATTTGAGGAATACGGCGTTAAAGTTTCAGAAATTATAAACTGCGGCGGAATCGCTGAAAAGAATCCATTGCTTATGCAGATTTACGCTGATGTCACCGGCAGGGAAATGAAGATATCACGTTCGGCACAGAGCTGTGCGCTGGGCGCCTGTATTGCCGGTGCGGTGGTGGCGGGCAAAAAGGCCGGCGGCTACGATAATTTCGCCGATGCTCAGGCCGCTATGTGTGGAATTAAAGATGTCACATATCAACCTGCGCCGGAAAATCACAGTCTCTATCAACGGTTGTACGCCCTTTATAAGCAATTGCACGATGCCTTTGGTTTGCCGGATTGGTCCGGCAAATTGGCCAATGTTATGAAAGAGCTTTTAGATATCAAAGACAGTGTTTGATTGGTGAGTAGTTAATTGGTGAGTGCCGAGCAGCTAATTCGCTATTCATCATTTAAGCAGATTCTTACAAGGATTTATTGTGTACGAAGAATTAAGAAAAACTGTTTGCGATGCAAATGTTGAACTGCAAAAGCAGAAGCTCGTGATTTATAGCTGGGGCAATGTCAGCGGAATAGACCATTCGAGAGGTGTGATAGCCATCAAACCCAGCGGTGTTATGTACGATGAGCTTACACCCAACAAAATAGTATTAGTTGGTCTGGATGGTAACATTATCGAAGGTACTCTGAAGCCCTCGTCGGATACACCGACCCATCTTGAACTTTACAGAAATTTCGAAGCTATCGGTGGTATATGCCATGCTCATCCGCCCAATGCAACTATGTGGGCACAGGCCTGTCGGGAAATTCCCTGCTTCGGTACTACCAGCGCCGATTATTTCTATGGCTCGATACCCGTTACGGAAGTGATGACGGAGGATGAAATACGAAGTTATTATGAGCTGAACACGGGCAAGTGTATAGTCAGGCGATTTGCCGGTATGGACCCAATGAAAATACCGGCTGTGCTTGTTGCCAACCATGCTCCTTTCGCATGGGGCAAGAATGCCGCAGCAGCCGTCGAATCTATGATAGTGTTGGAGCAGACAGCAGCAATGGCTCTTGGCACTATAACTATAAATCCCGAACAGGGGCCGATTAGCAAAGCCCTTCTTGACAAGCACTACCTGCGAAAGCACGGCAAGGATGCCTATTATGGTCAACTTTAGTCTTATGTCTTGAGGCTTTTTTAGGAGAGACGAAAATGAAGAAAACCACGTTTGGAGTAATCATTGGAAATCGAGGATTCTTCCCGGATAAATTAGCAAAAGAAGGCCGAAAGAATATACTCAAAGCACTCAAGAAAAACGGCTTCAACTCGGTTGCCCTGTCGATGCAGCAGACAAAGTACGGCGCGGTTGAGACCTTCGAGGATGCTAAGAGATGCGCTGCACTTTTTGCAGAAAAGAGCGAGAAGATTGACGGTGTAATCGTAACGCTGCCTAACTTCGGTGATGAAAAAGGAGTGGCTGAGACAATAAAACGCTCAGGGCTTAATGTGCCGATTCTGATTCATGCTGAGCCGGATGAGCAGAGTAAAATGAGCATAGCTAACAGGCGGGATTCTTTCTGCGGCAAGATAAGTGTTTGCAATAACCTCAGGCAAGCGGGTATTCCATATACGCTAACCAGCTCACACACAGTCAGTGTCACTTCGGCTGAATTCAAAAAAGATTTGGGCGATTTTGCCTCGGTTTGCAGAATTGTTAAGGGCTTAACAAACGCCAGGTTCGGTGCAATCGGCGCACGAACCAGTGCTTTTAATACCGTTCGCTACAGTGAAAAAATTCTCGAACTCTCAGGCATCTCGGTTGAGACGATAGATTTGTCTGAAATCCTTGGAAGAGTTGCTCTGCTCGCTGATAACGACAGGGGGGTTAAGAGAAAATTGAATTCTATCGAGAAATATGTTCCGACCAAATCGGTTCCCGCTGACAAGCTCTTAAAAATGGCAAAATTCGGTTCCGTGGTAGACAAGTGGATAAAAGAAACCGAGCTTAACGGTACGGCAATACAATGCTGGACTTCTCTGGAGGAATTCTTTGGGATAGTGCCGTGCACACTTATGAGCATGATGAGCGAGTCGTTGGTTCCGAGCGCGTGCGAGGTTGATATTACGGGCTTGTTGGGGATGTACATTCTTCAATTAGCCGGCGGTACGCCCAGCGCGCTTTTAGACTGGAACAATAACTACAGCTCCAACCCCGATAAAGCTGTTTTGTTCCATTGCAGCAATCTGCCAAAATCATTCTTTAAGAATTCTAAAATGGACTACCAGGAGATAATTGCAGGGACGGTGGGAAAAGACAATACTTATGGAACCGTTGTCGGCAGGATAGCACCGGGCAAGGCAACTTTCTGCAGAACCGCTACTGACGATACCGCCGGCATTATCAGCGTTTACGTCGGCGAAGGTGAATTTACAAACGACAAACTTGATACATTCGGCGGATATGGCGTGATGAGAATCGCGAATCTTCAGAGGCTTTTACAATATGTATGCAAGATGGGCTTCGAGCATCATGTTGCTGTGAACCGAACAGAAAAAGCCGACGCAATAGCAGAAGCTCTTGATAACTATATGGGCTGGGATGTCTATCGGCATGAATAGAATTAAGATTCTCCAACAGTTTTATAGTCGATTAAAGCATACTGCAAAAATAGAAAGGAGCATATCATGAGGGTAAAAAAGATAGGTAGAATAATACTTGGGATTTGTCTGGCAGCAGTTCTTCAGGAATGTGATGCCGATGCAAAGAGTAACACCTCGGCGGCACAATCCGTAACGGTAGCGGGAACAAAGCAAAACCTTTCATTCGAAAAAGCAGTCGGTAACAGACCTGCCGGATGGAGAACCCAAAATTATGGCGGTACTGCTGAATTCAAGTATACCACAGGCGGCCGCTCAGGAAAACGCTGCGTTATGATAGAGTCTCAAAAAGGTGCAGACGCTGGCTGGCTGACTACGGTAACTGTCAAGCCGCACTCGCAATACAGGTTATCCGCCTGGATTAAGACAGAAAATCTTCTCGCCGGCTCAGGCAAAGGCGCTCTTTTGAATCTGCACAACATCCAACCCTCACAAACACCGGCGGTTACCGGAACTAAAGACTGGACGCGGGTTGAGCTTGTATTTGACACGGGAGGTAATGCCTCTGCGCAAATTAACTGTCTGTTTGGCGGCTGGGGTTTGTCCACAGGCAAGGCATGGTTTGACGATGTGCGTCTTGAGCTGCTTTCCACGAAAACGATGAAGCCGGCTATCAAGATTGATGCGAATAAGACTTCAGAGCCAATCTCGAAGTATATTTACGGTCAGTTTATCGAGCACCTCGGACGTTGTATTTACGGCGGTATCTGGGCCGAGATGCTTGAAGACCGCAAGTTCTATTTTCCCATCACCCCAAATTACAATCCCTATCGCCGACGCCGCCGCAGTTCCCAGGATAATACTTTTGCGATAGTGAGCGCCTCACCATGGCAAATCATCGGTAACGCCGATTCGGTCAAAATGGTCATAGCCGACTCGTTCGTCGGCGAGCACACGCCGCTAATCAAGCCCGGCGGCGGTATCCGACAGCTCGACCTGGGATTAGTTCAAGATAAGCAATACGTCGGTTATATTTATCTTAAACCACAACGGCAAAGTACAAATGTTAAGATATCACTTCTCTGGGGAGACAAACCCCAGGAACAGGATTCCATCCAAACCTTGGTCGTTTCGAACAAGTATGGCAAGTATCCATTTAAGTTCACAGCAGGTACCAACGCTTCAAACGGTAAGCTGGAAATCGAAGTAACCAAAATAGCGATGGGGCCATGCCTTGTCGGCACAGTCTCGCTGATGCCTGCGGACAACATCGAGGGCATGCGCGCCGATACTTTGAAAGTGCTGAAAGAACTCAACGCCCCGATGTATCGCTGGCCCGGCGGGAACTTCGTCAGCGGCTACGACTGGCGCGACGGCATCGGAGACAGGGACCGCCGAGAACCTCGTAAAAATCCCGCATGGACAGGGGTGGAGCACAACGACTTCGGCTTCAACGAATTTGTTCGCTTTTGCCGTATTCTCGACAGCGAACCGCTGGTAACTGTCAACACCGGTTTTGGGGATGCCTACTCCGCGGCTGCTCAATTAGAATACTCCAACGGCTCAGCCGATACACTGATGGGCTCTTTACGGGCCAAAAACGGCGAGCCGGAACCCTTTAATATTCGCTACTGGGCTATCGGTAACGAAATGTTCGGCTCCTGGCAGCTCGGTTATATGAGTCTGGGGCATTATGTTCAAAAACACAACTGGGTTGTGGACAAAATGCGCGAAGTGGATCCGGATATCATCCCGATAGCTTCCGGAAATGCCGGCTCCTGGAGCGAAGGATTACTAAAGGACTGCTCGAATCATATTGATATGATTGCGGAGCATTTTTATTGTCAGGAAAATTCCAGTCTGCTCGAACACACCTCCCAAATCGCCAACAATATCAAACGAAAAGTTGAATTCCATCAGCAACTCCGCCAAAAATTGGATACGCTCAAAGGGAAAGATATCCGAATCGCCATGACCGAATGGAACTACTGGTATGGTCCCTATCTGTTTGGCGAGCTGGGAACCCGGTATTTTCACAAAGATGCTCTGGGGATCGCCAAAGGCCTGCACGAATACTTTCGTCATTCGGATATAATCTTCCTGGCCAATTATGCCCAGACAGTCAATGTCATCGGCTGCATTAAGACCACCAAGACTGCTGCTGCATTCGAGACGACGGGATTGGCCTTAAAACTCTACCGTAACCATTTTGGAACTGTGCCGGTTTCCGTTACCGGAGATGCCTATCCGCTCGATGTGGCAGCGGCCTGGACCAGCGACCGCGGGACTCTGACCGTTGCCATCGTCAACCCTATGGAGCAAAGATACGAACTTCCGGTGGACTTAAAAGGCGCCCGGCTTACCGGAAGGGGACGGCTGTTGCTGATTGCTCACGAAGACCCTATGGCCTACAACGAACCAGGTAAAGAACCCAGTGTTAGGATTGTTGAAAAGACAATTGATGCAGTATCAAGTGAACTTCAGGTACCTGCAATGAGCATATCGTTGTACCTGTTAGCCGTGAAATAAAGCTCATCTGCGTTGCAGGGCAAATGTGTTATGAGAAATAACACCGCTGAAGCCATGCGTCACAGGTGTAGTTCACCGCGACGGCTATAAAGTAGAAAAAGTTATCTTCGAAAGCCAACCGAAGCACTATGCTAAAGCGGGCAACTGTGACCTTGTTCTTTATACTTGTCCAGCAGATTCGTCAGTTGCTCAACGATTTCCGGGCGTTTGTTCCAAAGATTCCTTGACTCGGCGAAATCCTCTTCGAGATTGTAAAGCTGTCCCTCCGGCTCACCCGGCTTTGGCCTATATGTTTTGGGATTGCTGAAACCGCCTGAGCCGCGACCTAATATGAGCTTCCACTGTCCCTGGCGGATGGAGAACATCCCTGAGCCGGAATGATGCACAATGGCCTCTCGTATCGGCTTATTGAGCTTTTTACCTAACAAGGCCGGCAGTATGTTGAAGCTGTCCTCGCCGGCGTTATCAGGAAGCTCGAAACCAACAATTGCGGCGCAGGTTGCCATCAGGTCCGTCAGGCAAACAATCTGGTCGCTCGTGGTGTCGGCGGGAATATTGCCAGGCCAACGGGCGATAAAGGGTTCGCGATGGCCCCCGTCCCAAATGTCAGCCTTAATACCGCGCAAATCACCGTTGGGATAGTGACCGTAAATTTCGATAATCGAATATGGGTCCCGCTTAATCTTTGTCCGGCCGGGTGAGCCGTTGTCACTGGTGACAATAATCAGTGTATTGCGAGTATGTCCGTTGCGCTCCAGAGCCTCAATGACCTGACCGACCGTCCAGTCCACCTCAACAACGAAGTCGCCATAGCCGCCGGCCTTGCTGCGTCCCTTGACAAAATCCGCCGGGGCGATGGGACAATGGGGTGCCGGCAGGGCAAAATACATATAGAACGGTCTATCCGGAGATTTGCCGGTATGGTTGTCGATGTACTCGACTGCCTTTTCAGTCAGCTTGGGCAGAACCTCCACATGCTTAAAGCCTGGTGCAATTGCTCCCGCTCGCCACCATCCATCTTCACTGGCTTTGCCAGCCTTGGTTGTCAATGTCGGTTTGGCCACGGGCCGGTCGTTCTCGATATAGCAGTAAGGGGTCATATCCAGTGAGGCGGGAATCCCGTAAAAATAATCGAAGCCAAGCGAGTTGGGACCGGGGGTAAGCGGTTTATTGTAATCGGTCTTTTTGTCGCTTCCCAAACCAAGATGCCACTTGCCGATACACGCGGTGGCATAACCGTATTGTTTTAAGAGCGAGGCGACCGTCATCCGCTGAGTATCGATTAGGGCCGGCGAATAACCGCCGAGAACGCCACTTTTCAATCGGCTTCGCCAGCAATATCGGCCAGTGAGCACACCGTAGCGGGTGGGTGTGCAGACCGCAGAGGGCGAGTGTGCATCAGTAAAACGCATACCTTCGGCCGCCAGCCGATCCATATTAGGCGTGGGAATCTTCGAATCCTTATTGTAGCAGCCGAGGTCACCGTAGCCCATATCATCGGCCATAATGAAAACGATGTTCGGCTTTTTTGCACCTGCAGGACCGCCGTCCTGGGGACTCCTTACGGAGGACAACTGCAAACCATCGGCACATCGCGGCAGCGCAAACGATGCTATTCCTACGCCTATGGCTTTTAAGAAATTGCGTCGATTCATATTTTGTGTCATCACATCAGTACTCCCACTAATTAGCCCACAGTATAGATTATTCGATTCCCAAAAGCACTATCGACTTGGACGGCAGCGTTACTGTTAAAATATTACCTTTCAACTTAAAGTTATCGAATGCAGCAGGATGAACTACCTCCGGTTTATTAAAAGTATTGTGTGCAGTCATAGCATCAGCGGTTAATACTCGGCCGGAGATTTTCTTAGCCTTGGTCCCCTGAAGTTCGCAAACAAGCTGTGCTGAGTTTTTGGGGTCCAGATTGCAGAGCGATACATGGATCCTGCCTGATTTGTCCTTCGATGCCGAAACATTGAGCGCCGGAATTTGTTCGTTGCTGAACTGATAATCGCAGCACTGCAGCTCAAAGGGAAGCAGAGTAGCGTCATGATGGACCTTATACATCTCGAATACGTGATAGGTCGGGGTCAGAATCATCTCTTCATCTTTGGTAAGAATCATCGCCTGCAGGACGTTCACGGTCTGCGCGATGTTTGCCATCTTAACGCGGTCGCAGTGACTGTTGAGGACATTGAGGGTAACGCCGGCCACAAGTGCATCACGCAGCGAATTTTGCTGGTAAAGAAAGCCTCGATTCGTGCCCGGTTCGACCTGGTGCCACGCGCCCCATTCGTCCAATATCATCGCAACGCGTTTCTTCGGGTCGTATTTATCCATAATAGCTGCGTGTTTTGAGATAATTCCATCTACGAGCAGCGCTCTTTGAAGCTGTGCGAACCAGTCTTCTTCACCGAATTTAGTAGCTGAACGGCTCTTTTTACCTGAACCGCAGTAATAATGTGGAGCCAGTCCATCCATACGTCTTCCTGCCTCGCTCATCAGCACTTCGGTCCAGGGGTAATCTGATTGCCTGGCTCCGCATGCTATTTTGAAGAGCCGGTTACCACCGAAGTTACGCAGATATGTGGCAAAGCGGCGATACAGATTGGCATAATACTCAGGCTCCATACTGCCGCCGCAGCCCCAGTTTTCATTACCAACCCCCCAGTACTTTACCTTCCAGGGCTTGTCCCGCCCGTTTTCGCGGCGCCAATCCGCCATTGGGCTTTTGCCGTCAAAAGTTATGTACTCGACCCACTGCTGCATTTCCAGCACGGTGCCGCTGCCAACGTTACCGCAGATGTACGGCTCGCAGCCTAATTGTTCGCACAAATCAAGGAACTCGTGGGTCCCAAAGTGATTGTTTTCCGTTACACCTCCCCAATGGGTATTGACCATACTGGGACGTTCTTCGCGTGGGCCGATACCGTCTTTCCAGTGATATTCGTCGGCAAAACATCCGCCCGGCCAACGCAGCACCGGTATCTTCATTCGTCTCAACGCCTCGACCACGTCATTGCGAATGCCGCGGGTGTTCGGAATCGCCGAATCCTCACCGACCCAAAAACCGCCGTAGATACACCTGCCTAAATGCTCTGAGAAGTGGCCGTAAATGTTCCTGTTGATAGTTTCCTTTCCTTTGTCGGCGTGGATGACCAGCTTATTTACTCCTGGTTTTTCCTGCGGTGTTTCATCCGCAGCAGATGTTGAGGCACAACCAGCCATCAACGCTATAGCCACAAGGCAAACGATTCCTCCGGTATTTGTCATTGAAAACAACCATTTCCTCAATTCACTAAGATTCATTTTCTTGTCCTTTCCATAGAAACAAAAATTAATCTTGCGTTACGAACCGGTCGGGTTTGCGGCAGCTTCTTGTTGTAATTCCGGGTTTTCCTGTCCTTATAATACCCGAACCGGCGCTACAAATTCAATATATTTTACGAAATTTAGTGGTTGGTTTCTGGTGTTTCCTGCTCAATATCACTATCACCGCACTTAGAGTTGGGACGAAAAGCGCAGCTAAAGACTTAGGGCATCCAACAAAATGACCCGAGTGTCATCCTGATTCCTTACGATTTTCTGACAAACATCCGGGAAGCGCCGAGGTATCCGATGTGGACATCATCGAGATCCCGACGGGGCACGATTGTTACTTTCGACCGCCCGATGCTGACCACCGAACCGATAAAGTTTGTCTATTGCACCAGGGAGAAGGCCTCGGAAACGGCGCAATAATTATAATTACACGCCCGGATATTTCAGCTGGATAATTTCACACTACCAGCCTGCACCCCGTGCTTTCTTGCCTGCACCTGTCGGTAACGCAGGCACATGTGCGAAAGCAAGAACGGGGGCGCCGCAGGCACAGGTCCGAAGCAAAGGGAGTGTGCTCATTAAAGCTTATGGTCTGACGGCTTTAAGCCTTCCTTATGACTATCAAAACCAATTCGATTGGGATTGTACTCGCCAACAAGATCAACCTTGCTCTTGGCCGGAATTTTATCTTCCATTCCCATCGCCCAGTAGCAGGCGTTCGCAAGAAGACGGCGGAAACCTTCGCTTTTAAGGTCATCTCCAGAGCCCATTGTGGTAGTGAAAACGCGAGCGGTTTTCCCTTTTTCACCGGTATAAGTCTTGGTCCAGGCCACAGGCACAGGTTTCTTCTTTGTGTTAGGTTTATCTTTTGGGTCCATACCCACGAGGACCTGCCCCATGATAATCGGCTTGCTGTCACCGCTTAGCGTTGTTATGTCATAGACATCGGACGGCCCCCAGATATCTTCAACGCCTTTGACAATAGGATGATTTTCCATACCTTTTGCGACCAGGCCGCGTGTACTTTCTCTTTGGTGGCGTCCATAGTGGTTAATCCAGGTCTCCCCAAGAACCTGACGGCCATATCCACCTTTAAATTCCCTGTTTTGAGCGCTGTATTTGGCATAGGGACTGTCTCTGTGTTTCCTGTAATTGAAAGCATGTGTCGCTGTCCTCAATCCTACGATGGGTTTACCGGAGTTGGTGTAATCAATAATATATTTCATCTGCTTATCAGGAAGCTCACGAAAACGCAGGAACATAACCATCAGGTCAGCTTTATTAAGAGCTTCGAGCCCGGGGATGTTGTCAACCGTCTTCGGGTCGATCTCGCCGGTTTCTTTATTGATGGAAAAGAGCACCGTGCACTTAAAACCCTGGTGCACAGCTAAAATCTTGGCGAGCTGGGGCATCGATTCTTCCGAGCGGTATTCCTCGTCGCCGGTAACAAAGACAATGTGTTTGCCCAGGCCCGGGCCTTTGCGGCCTTCGAACACAATGCTGGATTCAGCGGTCACCACTCTGCCCATCAGGCAGGTCAATACCACTAACACCAACATCCGGAGCTTAATGGTGTGTTTTGTCTTGCTCATGATCATTTCCTTTCATCTTAATTAAATAATCAAACAATCGTTGCATTTATAGACAAACGAATACGTAATATAACAAATCCTGTTTTGTTTCGCAACCCCATAAATGAAATTAAGCATTTTTGAATTTTTCAGGCTTGACCTCCTGTAATTTTGCTTGCATAAAAAATTGTAAAAAAAAAGACATAGTAGTTGAATTTTCGAGATAAGTTTGGTATATTGATAAAATTATAATTAAATCTCAGCGGTAAAGCTGAGTATGCTAAAACATGGGAAATATTAAATTTAGGAGATGCATCATGTGTAGAAAATTGCTTTATTTGTCCTCTGTTGTTCTGTTTTTGGGTTTGGTCATTAATAGCTCCGGACTGATGGAGATAACTTCCACTGCATTGGCCCAAGACAAGCCAATAACCCTTGATACGGACCCAAATCTTGCATGCTGGTGGAAGTTCGATGAGGTATCAGGCAAAATTGCTGCAGACTCTTCCAAGCATCAACGCAAGGGTGCGCTCAAGGGTGGTTTGTCGTTCGAGGAAAATTCGGTCTCAGGCAAGGTAGGAAAGGCACTGAAGTTCGAAGGTGGCGATAATTATATAGAGATAACCAAATACAAAGGTGTTAGCGGCACGCGACCTCGAACCGTGGCGGCCTGGCTCAAAACGACAAGGTCAAGGGGCGAAATCACCTCGTGGGGTGCCAACGACTTCGGCCAGATGTGGACCTATGGCTTCGTAAGGGGGCGCATCGGCCTGACGCCCCGCGGCGGTTACTATTATATCAACGACGAGGTGCAGGACGACAAGTGGCATCACGTGGCCATTGTGCTGCTGGAAGCAGAGCTGCCGAACCTCCACGACGACGTCAGGCTCTACAAGGACGGCGAAATCGCCGAAATACACGACATCGGCCTTTTGGACCTTTGGCCCGTCAATACAGGCAAGGATCTCGACGTCCGAGTTGGCAGGCAGTTCACCGGTCTGCTCGATGACGTCCGCATCTACGACCGTCCTCTTTCAGAGGAAGAGGTAAGAGCCCTGTTTAAATTGGAGAGTAATCGCCCATTACCAAAATCAAAATGACAAAGTAGATGATTAAAAGTTTCGCAAAATTGAGGTTAGACATATATCATTTAAGAAAATCAGGTTTTTGATTTTCTTAAATAATCAAATAGCATCTTGCTGGGCAATAATTTATTGTTTGAAAAGAGAAAATTAAAAGCTTGTCCTCACTAAAGTGGGGAACAATTTCTTTTTTTCAGCGTATGTCTAACTTCAATCTTGCATAATTCTAAAACTAAAGGAGATGAACAAATGGACAATATTAGAGTTACCCGGCGTAAGTTTATGCGCGATAGTGCGATGGCCGCAGCAGGTGTGGCTGTGGGCCTCGGCGCCGCGGCCAGCCAAAGGACTCAGGCCGTCCAGACATCCAAAATTCTAAATTACAATTCGAATATGGAGTACCGCCGACTGGGCAAGACAGATCTCATGGTATCGGCCGTGAGTCTGGGCGGGCACTCCGGGGCCAGGGGCAATCAGCGCAGCGATATCGTCAGCCGCTGCCTCGATATCGGCATCAATTACATCGACAGTACCGGCAGCGGTGAGTTACGCAGGGATATCAGAGCTCTCGGCAAGAACCGTAACAAAGTGTACCTAGCTCTGTCCGAGACCGGTCGCGAGCCGCGTAATCCCGATTTTCGCACAGCCAAGAAGCTCTTGGAAGTCTTGGACAACGCTCTCAGAGAGGCGAAACTGGAATATACTGATTTGTGGCGAATCACCGTCTATGAGCCCGGAGGAAGGCACACTTTCAACACATCCTGTGAGGTAGCCGAGGCGCTTGATAAGGCCAAGAAACAGGGTAAGACACGATGCACCGGCATAGCTTCGCACGACCGCCGCTGGTTCAAGTTTATGATCGAGAATTTCCCTGAGCTCGAGGTAGTCCTCTTTCCTTTCACTACAATGAGTAAGAGGGCCCAGACAGACAGTCTGTTCCCGGCACTCAAGAAGCAGGACGTCGGCGCCTTCGGGATTAAGCCTTTCGCCGGCGGTTCACTCTTCAGAGGCGACCAGACAGAAAGGGACCGGCGCGCACGTTTGGCCATTCGCTATATTCTGCACAGCGATACTGTAATACCAATCCCAGGTATAAACAATGCACAGCAGGTTGATAATTTAGCCAAAGCCGTAAAGGAACGCCGTCAGCTCGACCTCAAAGAAACGGCGGAGTTACAAAACGCTGCCAAACAGGCCTGGGCGCAATTGCCCCCACACTATCAATGGCTCAAGAACTGGGAGTACGTCTAATCGACAATTTTCGTCCAATTAACAATTCGTAATGAGGGGAAGCAGCAGTGCCTACCTCGTGGTTTAAATTAATACAAGGATAGAAGGTATGAAATACTATTTCTTGACGCTCATTCTGGCGACAGTAGCCGTTGCCGGAATGAGTTGTGAGCAAGCGAAGTCTGTACAAGAAGAAAAGACAAACCAAAAACCGGCAGCCGACCCAGTAACCGCAGCGGCCCCGGAAGCTGTAACTGATAATGAACCTCTGCTTCTTGATGACGAACCTCTGCTTCTTGATGACGAGCCTTTGTTGCTTGACGATGGCCAGGGCGAGGGCACTTACAGCGGTTCAATGACCGACAACAACCGCTGCTTTGTCTGCCACATCAACTATATGGAGGAGGATATCGCCGTTATTCACTCACGGGTGAATATAGGCTGTGCGAATTGCCACGGTGAATCCGACGAACACATCGCCGATGAATCCTGGGCCTCAGGCGGAAACGGTACAGCGCCGGACATAATGTATCCTCGAGCAAAAATTAATCCGTTCTGTATGGGCTGTCATCCCAGGGATACAATTGAAACCGTGCAACACAATCCTCTCTTCGCTGACACCGTCAAGGAAATATATTGTACCGATTGCCACGGCAACCATCGCCTTGCAAATCGCAAATGCAAATGGAAGTAGTTACCAATTTGCTGACTGCTTCAGCAACGTGATAATCCATACGGCCTCACAACAGTCTTTTCATAAATACATCTCCGAAACCGTTTTATTTTATCCTTCCAATTAATCCCCTCTTGAGTTATGATTATTTTGGTCGGTGATTTCGTGTCTCCTGCCCATATTTTACAGTTTCAATATGATGGTAATAAGCAATGCTGACAGGAAAAATACTATCCAAGCAGTTGTTAATCCTCACCTTATTCTTTAGCCTAATCGTCGTTTCCGCTGTCAATGCGGAAGACCAGCCGCAGTGGGGTCGGAGGTATTCCCGAAATATGGTCTCGGATGAGACCGGCCTACCTGAGACCTTTGACCCGGCCACCGGCAAAAACATAAAGTGGGTAGTTCCTTTGGGTACAGAGACCTACTCAACCCCTGTGGTGGCCGGCGGCAGGGTGCTGATTGGCACGAACAATGAAAGGCCGCGAGATCCTCATCACAAGGGAGACCGCGGCGTGTTATTGTGCCTGGATGAAAAAGACGGCAGCCTTTGCTGGCAGCTCGTCGTTCCCAAGCTGATACCCGCTTTCTATCGGGATTGGCCACGCTCAGGTATATGCTCACCGGCCACTGTCGAAGGCGACAGAGTTTACATTGTAAGCAATCGCGGCGAGGTAATGTGTCTCGACCTCAAAGGCCTGACTGACGGCAACGATGGCCTATATAAGGACGAAGCTCGGCATATGACCCCGCGAAACGCCGAGCCCGAGGAGGTTAGCAAAACGGACGCCGACATCATCTGGTTTTTCGACATGCAAGCAGAGGCAGGAGTTCACCAGCACGACTCTGCCCATAGTTCGATTCTCTTATACCACCGGTACTTGTACATTAACACGAGCAATGGTCTTAACGACAGACACAAATTTATTCCCGCACCAGATGCCCCGAGTTTAATTGTACTCGACAAGGCGACAGGGCGGCTTGTGGCCCAGGAAGAGGAGAAGATTAGCACTCGGATTTTCCATAGCACCTGGTCTTCGCCCGCGGCGGGTGATGTCAACGGCCGGGCACTGGTATTCTTCTGCGGTGGTGACGGCGTCTGCTATGCCTTCGATGGATTAAAGTCCACTTCAGAGAAACAGGAAGTACAGAAACTGAAAAATCTCTGGCGGTTCGATTGTGACCCAACCGCCCCAAAAGAAAATTTGCATCAATACCTTAGAAATCGCCAGGAGAGTCCAAGTAATATTAAGAGTATGCCGGTTTTCTACAGGGGCCGGGTGTATGTTACGTACGGAGGTGACATCTGGTGGGGCAAAAACCAGTCCTGGCTCAAGTGCATTGATGCGACCAAAACAGCCGACCTAATAAACTCCGATGAGGTTTGGTCATACGAGCTCAACAGCCACTGCTGCTCCACGCCTTCCGTCCAAAATGGTTTGGTTTTTGTTGCCGATTGCGGGGGATATATCCACTGTGTGGATGCCGGAACCGGAAAACCTTACTGGACCCATGATACCGGAGATGAAATATGGGCCTCTACGCTTGTAGCTGATGGAAAAGTCTATATCGGCACTCGGCGGGGTAATTTCTGGGTGTTTGTCGCCGACAGGAACAAAAAGATTCTCAGCTCGATTAAGTTAGACAGCCCCATACACGGCTCACCGGTCGCCGCCAATGGCATGCTATACATTGCCACGATGAAGAAACTATACGCTGTGAAAAAAAATGCACAGACTTTTAAGACTGACGACCGTAATAACTGAGTGTTGTTGATTGAAGTAAAGTAAGCGATGGACTTTATAAGGAAAAACAATTATGAAACACGATGTTATTCACAAACCACACGCTGCTTTGGCCGACAGCGAATTGTCACGGCAGGGCGAAGGTATGGGCCGGCGCGAATTCCTGAAAAGGGCTGGCTGTGCCGGAGCCGGATTGGCTCTTGCCGCTATTCACCGGCAGGCGTCCGCCCAGCCGGTTGACGAATTGCAGAAACGAGTTCTCGGTCGAACGAACCAGAAGGTCACCATCCTTGGCCTTGGCACTGCTCCGGTCGGGGAAGGCCCCGTTGATGTCCAGGAGGGTATTAAAATCTTTGGCCAAGCCATCGACCGTGGAGTGAACTATATAGATACTGCCAGGATATACGGCAACGCCGAGGAGATACTCGGTCATTTGATTCCGAAACACCGTGACAAGCTGTTTGTAGTAACAAAGGTCTCGACCGATAATGCAGACAGAGCAGAACGTTCCTTGGGCGAATCGCTGCGCCGGCTAAAAACCGACCACCTCGACCTCGTGCATATCCACAGCATCGGCAGCAAAAAACTTGACCGTGTCCTGGCCAAGGATGGCGTCCTCGAATACCTTTTGAAACAAAAGGAAACCGGCAAGATACGTTTCATTGGAATATCAGGGCATAACAGGCCGCCCAATTTCGTCCGTATGCTCAAGACCGACCAGATTGATGTGATTATGTGCGTGATGAATTATGCCGACAGGAACATTTATGATTTCGAGAGCAAGGTTCTGCCAGAGGCTAAAAAACGCAACGTCGGCTGTGTGGCTATGAAGGTCTATGCCGGTATTAAAGGCGGCTTCCCTAATCACAGGAGCGGTTTCGTCGGCTGTGCCACCGAACCCGCTTATCTGCCGCAGGCTATGGCTTATGCGCTTGACCTTGAAAACGTCAGTGTAGCCGTAGTTGGCCCTTACACAGTCGAACAAGCCATACAAAATGTAGATTTTGCAAAAAAATACAAACCACTCTCTGAAAAGCAACGTACTTCATTATTAGAATATGGTAAGAAACTGGCGCAAAGTCTGGGGCCGCGATATGGATCGGTAACGTAAACCGCTCAAAGCCTCCTCGGACAAAGCTCGTCTATAAACATTAGAGACACTCTATAGAGAAATAACAAATGACAAAAAAGGCAATTTTATTTTGTACTATTATTACAATATCTGTAACATCCATTCCGGTGTCGGCCACTGACTGGCCTCAATGGCGCGGGCCGTTTTTTAACGGCTCCACCGACGAAATAAACCTCCCCGATTCATGGAGCTGGAACGAAGGCATCGCCTGGGTCAGCCCGCTTCCCGGTCCAAGCGGCGCCACTGCTATCATTTGCAACGGCCGTGTGTTTGTCAGCTCTACGGTCAAGGGAAGTCCCGATTTTGTCGCTCTGTGCTTCGACGTCCGGGACGGAAAAAAGTTATGGGAAAAACATGTCAGCTCGGATTCTCGCAGATTCCCCCGTAACAATATGGCCTCACCTTCTCCGGTAACCGACGGCAAATATGTCTTTTTCCTTTATGGCAGTGGCGACCTTGTCGGCTTTGATTTCGATGGCAACAAACTCTGGTCACGCAATATCGAACAGGAGTACGGCAACCTTTCCCTGCAGTTTGGATATAGTTCCAGCCCCCTCCTGTATCAAAACAAACTCTTCATCCTCGCGGTTCGCCGCAGCAGACCTTATCGCCGGCCGGAGGCTGATGCGCCTCTCGATTCGTACCTGATGGCACTTGACCTGCGAACAGGTAATACTCTCTGGAAACAGCAGCGCCCAACCAACGCGTACGACGAGAGTATGGAAACCTACAGTACACCCATTCCTTTCGTTCGTAACGGACGCGCTGAAATCCTCAATACAGGCGCCGACTTCATCACCGCGCACGACCCGGACACTGAAAAAGAATTATGGCGTTTCGAATACCACACATCCAAAGTCAGAGATTCGCGTATCATTCCTTCTCTCGTTACCGGTGAGGGCCTGATTTTCGGCACCCGATACAAGCACCATGGTGTTTTTGCGCTTCAAACAGGCGGCTCGAATAATCAGTCTGCCGGTCGCATCGTTTGGGAATTTGACGGCCCGTCGCCGGATGCCAGCACGCCTCTTTATTATCAGAAGCGCCTGTATGTGTTGAACGGCATCAGGTATGGAAAAGTGGTAACCTGCCTCGAGCCTAAAACCGGCAGTCAAATCTGGCAGGGCAAAATCGGCGGGCAAGGTCCCTGGCGCGCCTCCCTGACCGGCGCAGATGGAAAACTTTACTGTATCAACGAAACCGGCGAAATCGTAGTGCTCGCCGCCGGAGGTGACGAGTTCAAAATTATCTTCCAGACCAAAATTGAGGAAAGACCCATTCAGGCCTCCATTGCCATCGCCGACGGCCACCTGTTCATCCGTACAGCACGAAATCTCTACTGCATCGGTAAGTGATAACGGTTTTCATTAACACCTTTCGTTATTTTCTAAAACCGTTCAATCAGAGGGCAGTAGTTTTTCCAATAGCTCGATGTCCAGTTTGCTCTTGGGCTCGAAACGTTCTGAATCCATATAGCCCAGCAGACTATGAAGCATTTGGCGTGCTTCGGGTTTTTCCTGAAGATTGAGCAGGTCAATAGCGCATACCAGGAGTTTGCCGCGGCCGAGCCTGGTCTCGAAAAGCAGGCCGAGTTTGTGATTCCGCCCGAAATTATCTATCACCTGGACTATCGGCCGATAGGTTGGCGGAGTGTCATCAAGAATGATTGGTCTGGAATTTTTTACTAAGTGCCACCACTGCCAGTTACTGTGGAATTCCGTCGGGAACTCAGCCAGGGCCGGACACGCAGGCTCACAAAGAATACCCAACGTGCCTGGTGCCACCTCAATACCTCTCCGTTCGGCTCCGCGGCGAAACATTGGAAAACACCAGAAATCCGTTTGGAAAGCACCTTTGATGCTGTGTTTCAAGTTCTTCAGTTCCGGAAGCAGCAAAACCCTGCCGCCTTTTTCAAGAAACTTAACCGTGCTCCGGTCAAACTTGCGGGCAATCATAACTCCAGGCGGCACAGAGGTGTCCTCTTTAGGTGAATAAACCCAAATGTCGTATCGGTTGGCGAACTCGGTGCCTTTGATAGACACTTCGACGGTCAGCTTCTGTGGTGTATCTAATTCCGCCAGGGAAAAGCTGAACATATCGATATCAAAAGCCTTTCCCTGCTTGATAGTAACAGGCGCAAAGCAGTCTGAGGCAACGGTTTGTCCCCGGCTGTCTTTTATTGTCCATAGAACCTGGGCATCTGTTAAATCGGCTTGCCCATAATGCGCGACCTGTACGCGGCCTATAAACGTTTCCTCATTCGTCCAAGTGTACTTTCCCATCCTCAGAAGCGGCACCGTTTCGCAACAGAATTGCCTCCATGCCTCCGGGGCAATCAGGCCCTTGGACTCCATAAACGCATTTAGTATGCCAACCAAAGCCGTACCCTGGCCGGGGAAGTCCTGCAGGTCGAGTAACTGGAAGCCACCGAAACCGGATGTGCGCAGGGCCGCTTCGATATCCTCGCGATAGCAGATGATAGAAAGAGCCCCGGAAGCCCGGACGAAATCGTTGGCCTGGTCGAGCATATGTTTGGCTGCCAAACGCTCTCTGAAAATTTCAAGGTTGCGGGCTTTCAGGACGCCGGTGTACTTGGGTATTTCGCTGAAATCCGGAAATATCTGGAATTGTCCTGTTTCATGGCCTACGACGGGAACAGGGATTCCTGCAATCGATTCACTAAAATCGACCATGGTCGAGGGCGGCCTGTGCTCAATATGCGGCGTGGCGTAATCGCCTTGAAAGAACGAGCCACGAACGGGATATTGCTTGTCGGTCTTGCAGGTAACCCAGAAATCATCGCCGGTGGCGAGCTTGGGAAGCCAGTGAAGGTTATTTGAGCCCTGGGCGTAGAGGTGACGCGGATCAGTTTGCCGAAAGTGCTCAACCATTTCAAACATTGCCTGATTTCGGCCCAGTTCGTTACCAAGGGCAAACATTGTAAAGGAAGGATGATTGCCATAGGCCTTGAATATAAGTTCACCTTCCCGGCGAAGATAACCACCATGTTCGGGGCGGTTAAATA